>JAEEGL010683622.1_pt1 | contig 11732 bp, 8 predicted proteins | sample 9134231 | NCBI WGS metagenome assembly JAEEGL01 (sample SAMN16246548, study PRJNA631951) | gut metagenome | biome: gut microbiome; feature: rumen; material: fiber-attached | host: Bos | place: Iran: Karaj | collected 2018-10
ATATTCTGTTCAATAACGCGACGACCGGCAAAGCCGATTCGTGCGCCGGCTTCTGCAATATTTATATCCCCCAACATCGCAAACGATGCCGTCACACCACCATATGTTGGGTCAGTTAATAATACAATGTACGGAATGCCCGCATCATGCAATTTATTCACCGCAACCGTTGTGCGTGCCATCTGCATCAGCGACAATATATTTTCCTGCATACGGGCACCACCACTGCACGCAACCATAATCATGGGTCGCCGGGTTTTAATGGCGTGTTCGGCACTGGCCACGATGCATTCACCTGCAACGCGCCCCATAGAACCCATCATAAATTCGCCATTTAATATACAAATTGTTGTTGGAATTCCGCCAATTGTTCCATCCGCCGTCGTAACCGCGTCATTAAATCCGGTATCGGCCCGTGCCTCGGTCAGGCGTTCGGTATATGGAATACGATCAACAAACTTCAATGGGTCGTCTGGCATTGTCGGCAAAGGTATCTTTTCCCAAGTACGATCATCAAACAGCAAATCAAATCGCTGTTTCGGATTCATAATAAATGCACGACCACATCGCGGGCAAATATAGTGGTTATCCTTGTAATCTTTGTAATATACCAATTTATCGCACGCCTCGCACTTTATCCACATCAGGCGACGCACACGGTCATACTTTTGTCGGTTTTTATTTTTTATTCCCGAACTTTTTCCAAACAACATGATAAATTATCCATTCATTTTTTTGGTTAATTCACGACTGGGCTTGAAAAGTATCGTTGTATTTGCCGGCAAATTCATCGGTCGGCCTGTTACCGGGTTATAACCAATCTTGGTTGCACGTGGACGTGGTTGGAATGTGCCAAAACCACGAATTTCAATACGGTTACCGTTTGCAACCGCACTAATCATAGAATCCGCCAACGCACTCAATACCGCAGACGCATCGGTGCTGCGCATATGTTTAAATTGAACCTGAACTGTACGAATCATATCAGAACGTTTCATAATCATAACCCCATTTGTTTCATTCGTGCTTGATTGTACCACCCCAAAGGTTAAAAAGCAAGCAGAACCAGACACCACAATTTTTATACACTTTTCATTTAAAATGACTTTGAAACCAAATCTATTTCACAGTGCGTAATATATCGTCCGATTTTATGTATTCGGGCGAACCACGGCTCAGACGATTCTTTGCACTTTTTGCGTATTCGCGCGCTTTGTCTTTATTTTTTTGCATGCGATAAAATTCCGCCATCGCCCAGTCAGCACGACCATCATCCGAACCGTATGCGCGTGCCAATGTCCAATATGCCAATGGTGTCGGTTCAATTAAAATCGCATGCTTGCACCGTTCAATCGCGATATCACGATCCCCAGGTTTATTTCTTTCAGCCAAAACAATAGACAGCGCAGTTTCTATTTGTGGTGAATTTGGGCGGATTTTTAGTGCGCGCGTATATGCATCAACACTGTCATCGTAATGCCCATTCGCAAATTCAATATCACCCAACAATTCATAAAAATATGGATTTTTTGGATTACGCGCCAGCAGTGTTTTTGTGCCAACCAATGCACCATCCAGGTTGCCCGCCCGCATATTCGCGATTGCCCGTGCATATATTGCCGCATCGGATTTGTCTGAATACGGATACAATGTTTTTATTCTGTCAAACCCATCCAGATATCCAATTAACTTTGCACGAATCAAATCGTATTGTTTTATTGTTTTATCGTCATCGGTCTTGAATTTTTTATTTTTGACGGCATCAGATTTTAATTTTTCGCGAACATTTTTCAATCGTTCGCTTGTCAGCGGATGGTTTACCGAATTTGGATTTATTTTTGATTCAATTGCCCCGGTCATATCGTTCATCTGGGTAAAAACATCCATAAATCCATTTGGGTTAAATCCTGCGCGCATCATCAAATCAAAGCCCATATCATCGGCAACACGTTCTTCGTCCCGCGAAAAAGACAAAACCGATTGTCGCGCAATTCCACCCGCACCCGCAACAACACCCGCGCCCAGTGACGGGTTGCCACCGGCAACCATAAGGCCAATGCCTAATGCCTGAATCAACATACTGCGTCGCATTTCTGATTCCATTCGTGACGACATTTGTGCCATGTGTCCACCAATCGTATGTCCCAATTCGTGTGCAACAACTGCGCGCAACGCATTCGGTGACTTTACCCGACTTAACAGCCCCGTATAGATATAAATATCTTCGCCACCCATAACAAAGGCATTAAAATCATCATTATTTACAATATGCACACGCAATCGTCCATCGCCAATCTTGGCCGCCGTTGCAATCGGCTCTATAAGTTCGGTTAACACAGATTCTATTTCTGTGTCGTTTATCAGCGAAACGGCGTACGCCGGAATTGCAAAAACAAAAACCAATAAAAATACAAAAACTTTGCGCATTCTATTATGCCCCCAATGTTGTTGTACGATCAAATATATACATCAAATCACGTACCCATTGTTCTGGCACATCCATATCAGATGCCGCACGCGATGCCAATTTGAACAAATCCCGATGTTCGCGATAATCAACGAAATGATAATTTATCCATCCACTTTGCCGTGTTCCAAGTAATTCACCAACACCACGCATCATTAAATCCTGTTCGGCGATAACAAATCCATCGTCGGTTTCGGTTAATACATCTAATCTTTTTATGCCATCTGGGGTCAAATTATTGCCGTGCAGTAATACACAAAACGATTGTGCAGTTCCCCGTCCTACGCGCCCACGCAGTTGATGCAATGCCGCCAACCCAAATCTCTCTGGATTTTCAATAACAATAATTGTTGCATCGGGAACATCAATTCCGACCTCTATGACCGTGGTTGCGACCAATATTTTAATCTTAGAATCCGGACGCGCAAAGTCCGCCATAATTTTATCGCGTTCGTCCTTTGGCATTTGTCCATGAACCAATCCAACACAGGAAAAATCTTTGTTTAATTCTTTATACCTGTGTTCTGCGGCGGTCGCATCGTTATCATCGGATTCGGCGACCAACGGGCATATCCAAAAAACCTTGGTTCCCAAAACGACCTGGCGGCGCAGACGATCAATCAATGCATCAATTCGTGACATTGGTAATTTTGTCGTCTTGATTGGCATACGCCCGGCGGGTTTGTCTTTAATAATTGAAACATCCATGTCACCGTATATCGTCATTGATAATGTACGCGGAATTGGTGTTGCCGATAACGATAATACATCGGGATTATTTCCCTTGGCACGCAGTGCTTCGCGTTGATTTACACCGAAACGATGTTGTTCATCAACGATAACCAAACCTAAATCTTTGTAAACAACATCATCCGAAAATAATGCGTGTGTGCCAATAACCAAACGCGTACGACCCGAACGCAATGACACCAATTTTTCACGCCGATTTGCCCCTTTGTCGCGTCCGGTCAGTATTTCACAAACCAACCCAAGTTTTTCACACATTGGTTTTAGTTTTTTATAATGCTGTACCGCCAATGTATCGGTCGGTGCCAACAATGCCGTCTGGGCACCAAATTCCGCCATCATAACCATGGCTGCAAATGCAACCATTGTTTTACCACAGCCAACATCGCCCTGGACCATGCGCATCATTGGAATAGAATTCATCATATCGGTGGCAATTTCACCAATCGTTCGTTTTTGACCAACCGTCAGTTCAAACGGCAACGATGCATAGAATTTATCCATTAAGTCATACTTTTTGGTACGCGGTGCACGACGATGCCGTTCATCACTTCGTGTGCGACGGCTGATTGCTATGGCGGTCTGGTGTGCCAATAATTCAAAGTACGCCAATTTGATAATATAATCAGACATTGGTAATAAATCGGCATTGGTTTCGGCAAAGTGTGCATGGCGCAGTGCATCAAAAAATTCAACGATATGTTCGTCAGAGCCGGCAATTTTTTCATCCAGTCCAGCAAAGATTTGATTCCGAACATTCGTAAAAGTTTTTTGTGTTATCCCTTCGCCAGAACGATAAATCGCCTGAATCTTTGGGATTTTTTCGGCATTTTCCGGTGATTCAATAAAGTCGGGGTGATTTATCGTTGGTGTTGCCCCAGATTCTAATTTACCACTGACAATCCGCCATTCGCCAATTGGCAATTTATTTGTCCAGTATTCCAAAAAATTTGAATTAAAAAATTGAATAATAACTTTATTACCAACTTTATCGGTGCATGTTATGCGTGTTGGGCTGCGCCGCCGACCAAATGCACGCCCAATTTTATGGGATTTAACCTGGACCATAACGGTGACAATTTCACCCGGCATCGCACCCGATACAGAATCCATAATTCCGCGGTCTTTAACATATGTTGGAATGTGCAAGATAAAATCCAAAATTCGTCGGCCGCCAAGTAAATCATTAAAACGCGCCGCCAATACCGGCCCAACACCGCGAATAAATTGCAGGTCTGTATTCAAAAAATCAAACAATTCTTTATTCATATCATAACCAAAATACACAATTTTGCCCCATTTAGGCAAGGGAAAAGAAAACTTGACTAGGTATTTGTTCGTATTGTTTGTATCTTGTTGTCGCGATATAATATCGGTGTCGTAAGTGACATAAATCAACAAACTTCTTAGGGAGGAAAAAAATGAGAGGATTAACAGATTACGTTCTTGCACCGCTGACTTTTATTGGCGCGATAAACTGGGGATTGGTTGGAATTTTTGGTTTCAACTTGGTCGCATGGTTATTTGGTCCCGCCACGATGGTCAGTAATATTATCTATGCGATTATCGGCATCGCCGCCGTCGTATGGTTGATATTGATGTTCATTGACCGGCCAACACGGTAATGGAAACTTTTTTTAGAAAACGATTTTATTTGCACCGACTGATTCTCCGCCGATACCCCGGCGGGGGATTTTTTATTTTACCACATCGTGAAATATTTCGGCGGGGATTGTGCCACCGGTTATCTTGGACGACATCGGTGTAAAATCGTCATTGCCAACCCAGACACCAATAATCATATTTTCTGTTGCGCCAATAAACCATGCATCGCGGTTATCATTACTGGTGCCGGTTTTACCACCAATTACACCAGACGCGGCTGCACGATGACCGGTTCCGCCAACCTTGGTCACATCCGACAATAGTTCGGTCATATATTCAACCGTCATCGGCGATAATATCTGAATCGCATCTGATGGATTGCGTTCATACAATGTTTCACCATGCGCGTTTACAACCCGCGTAATTGAATACGGCCGCACCGAATTTCCATCATTCCATATCACCGCATAGACATTGGTTAAATCTAGCAAATTCATTTCGGACGCACCCAATACCGTTGAATATTCGCGTCGCAATTTATTTCCAACGCCCAAACGCCCCGCCATATTCAGCACTGAATCCAATCCGTATAATTCTGTCAATTTTAATGGAACCGAATTCACACTTTTTGCGAATGCAGTCGCCAAAGATATATCCCCATAATATTTTTCATTATAGTTCTTTGGGTTATAGTCCCCAATTGAAAATGGCGCATCGTTTACAAAACTTTCCGGTGTCATTCCGTTTTCCAATGCAACCAAATACACAACTGGTTTAAACGCACTGCCGGGTTGACGACGCGCAGTGACACGATTAAACTGGCTTGTTTGATAATCGGTACCACCAACCATCGCACGAATTGCGCCATCACGCGTCATTGCGACTGTTGCGCCTTGATAACTATCGGTATGTTTTGGCAATACATTTGTAATCTTGTTCTGTAATTTTGCATCCAGTGTTGTATAAACATACACATCCGAATCCATAATTCCAATTTGGGATTTTAATTCATCCGTCACAAAATCTGTCCAATAACGATATATGTTCGTATCTGGTGTGCCGACCGCCGGACGCAGTTCTGATGCCGCCGCACGCGCCTGATTTATATCAATATATCCCTGGCGCACCATTTCTTGCAAAACAATGCGCGCGCGTTCAAAGTTTTTGTTTGGATGTTTGTATGGGCTGTATGTTGTTGGGGCCTTTAACATTGCGGCAATCTGTGCCGACTGGGCAATGGACAATTCTGTGGCGGGCTTCCCGAACATTGTACGCGCCGCCGCATCTATTCCGCGCATTCCACCAACCAAAGATACGCGATTCATGTATAAATCCAGAATCTGATTTTTGTTAAACCGATTTTCCAACCAGTATGACAAAATCAGTTCTTGAACCTTGCGCGAAATCTTTTTTTCACGGGAAAGGAAAATGTTCTTTGCCGTCTGTTGCGTAATAGATGAACCACCAACCGCAAACCGACCACGAAATATATTCAATATAACCGCACGAAACATCGCACGCATATCAAACGGACCATGTGTAAAGAACCGTTTATCTTCTATTGCGACAATCGCCTGCCATACATGGGGTGGCAGTGTTTCAACCGATACCGGTGTTCCCATAATCCGGTTAGATGACCGAATTTCGTTTCCATTCATATCCAAGAAAACAATCGCCGGCGCACGCGTTTCATTTAATATCGCATCCAGTGATGGCATGCGAAAATAAATCACACCAACATATGCAACAATGCCGATTATTGCAACCAATAACAAATTAAAACACCACACAACCATGCGCCACTTGAATGACACAGTTTTTTTATCATCGGTGTTTTTCTTATTTTCCCTCATCCGTTAATCCTGCATCTGATATTACGTGTTCAAATTCGGATTCATCCCAAACCGTAATCCCAAGTTCGTTTGCACGCGTCAATTTTGAACCGGCATCCGCGCCCGCAATGACAATATCGGTTTTTGCCGAAACCGATGACTGGACACGCGCCCCTAGATGCTCCAAAATCTCACGCGCGGCATCACGCCCATATTTCATCAGTGTTCCGGTCAGCACCACTTTCTTGCCCGAAACCACTGATTTAACAGATGAACGCATCGCCGGTTTTACCGTCACATATTTCAATAATTCATCTATCACGACAATATTGCGCGCATTGTGAAAGAATGAAACAATTTCCCGCGCCATAACTTCGCCAATACCGTCAATTGTAATCAAATCATCAAATGTCGCATTGCGTACCGCATCTAAATTTCCGAAATTATCCGCCAATAATTTCGCGGTTGTTTTGCCAACATCGGGAATTCCGATTGCCGTCAAGAATCGTGCCAATTCTATCGTGCGCGCATTTTCAATTGCGGCATTCAAATTCGCGACCGATTTATCACCAAAACCGTCCATCCTGCGCAATTCATCGCCATGCAATGGAATAAGCGTGAAAATATCCGCCGGTGATTTAATCCATTCCAGTTCGGTAAACAATTCCAACTGTTTCGTTCCAATACCGTCAATATCAAACCCGGGGCGCGAAACAAAGTGTTCCAATTCACCAATTCGCTGGGCCGGGCAACCAAGTGTATTCACACAACGATACGCAACCGCGCCATCAGACCGCACAACATCGCCACCACAGACCGGGCATTTTTTTGGAAATTCAAACGGTACAGTTTGTACACCGCGTTCGGCGACACCAATAATCTGAGGAATCACATCACCGGCGCGTTGAACCGTCACTTTGTCACCAATCCGCACATCCAAACGCGCAATTTCATCGGCATTGTGCAATGTTGCGCGTGACACAACCACCCCACCAATGTTTATTGGTTCCAATTCTGCAACCGGGGTCAGCACCCCCGTGCGCCCAACCTGAACAGTGATTCCATTCAGGGTTGTCACGGCACGCGCGGCGGGGAATTTATAAGCAACCTCCCACCGGGGGCTGTTGGCGCGCGAACCCATACGTTCCTGGGTTGCAACATCATTAACCTTTATCACCAATCCATCAATATCAAACGGAATATCTGCGCGCGACAGAATTATATCGTTATACATCGCCTGAATTTCGTCCATATTGTTCGCATGACGTGCCCATTTGCGCGTAGTCTTGAACCCCCAGGATTCTAATTTATCAAAATATTCAGATTGTGTTTTCCATGTACGATTTGAAATTTCTCCATATGTGTATCCAAACGCAGACAAACGCCGCGATGCAGTCACCTGCGGATTTAATTGTCGCAAACTGCCCGCCGCCGCATTTCGCGGATTTGCAAATACTTTATCGCCGGATTTTTCCGCCACGGCATTCAATGCAATAAAATCGTCACGCAGCATATAAACTTCGCCACGAATCTCCATTACATCGGGAAATTCACCAGAAAGTTTTTGTGGAACATCCGGGATTGTTTTTATATTTTCGGTAATATCTTCGCCGGCGATGCCACTGCCGCGTGTCAGGGCACGTACCAAAACCCCATGTTCATAACGCGCGGCATAGGAAACACCGTCAACCTTTAATTCAATAAATAAATCTTGGTTTGGTAATTTGTTAAACCAATCGGCGACTTCGTTTTCATCGAACACATCAGATATAGACAGCATTGGCACCAAATGCGGATATGTTTTGAACTTTGTCGCCGGTGCCGCCCCGACATGCGTTGATGCGCCATTTTTTGCCAAATCCGGATATTCTGATTCAATTTCTAATGCGCGTTTTTTTGCGGCATCGTATGTTGCATCATCAACCACCGGTGAATCATTTTGATGATATGCAATATCCCACGCATTAAGTTTTTTCATTAAATCTGCGTGTTCCAAACGAATAAAAAGGTCTGCTGTTTTTGCCATACGGATATTATAGAAAATCCCCCCACCAAACACAATTGAAAAAATAAAATTTGTTTGGTATAATGGGAAAGAAATCATAGAAACAAAAAAAGGAAATGTTATGACGATGATTTACTGTCGTGAATGTGGTGCGCGACACAGTGATAAAGCGAAAGCATGCCCAAAGTGCGGATATCGTACATTTGATGCATCTAAATCCATCGTGGTTTATTTAATTCTGGCATGGTTTCTTGGGATTTTTGGCATACACAAGTTCTATGTTGGCAAAACAAACCAAGGCATTGTCATGGCGATTATGGGGACAATTGGATGGCTGCTGATTATACCGGGAATCGCGGTATGTGTTTGGGCATTGGTTGACTTTATTGTCGGCATTTGCAATATCAACACACCCGAAAAGATACTTAATAATAATTAAAATAAAAACCCGCGTGATGCGGGTTTTTATTTTAATTATTATCCATCGCTTTCAATAAAGTATCTTTTAATTCATTCGGCATCATACCGGTGGTTGAATACCCACAGTCCACATGATGAACCTCGCCCGTGACCGCCGATGATAAATCACTGAATAAATACATTGCCGCGCCCGAAACATCATCCAGTGTCATATTGCGACGCAATGGTGTTTGTTCGGCATTCAGTCGTAACATTGTTTTAATTCCACCAACACCACTTGATGCCAGGGTCAAAATCGGACCGGCACTGATTGCGTTAATACGAATTTTATCGCGACCCAAATCTGATGCCAAGTACCGCACCGACGAATCCAACGCAGACTTTGCAACACCCATCACATTGTAATTCGGCACAGATTTTTCCCCACCAAAATATGTCAGTGTGACAATTGAACCGCCATCCGTCATCAGTCTTGATGCGCGACGCGTCAAATCAACCAGTGAATATACCGAAATATCCATCGTGTTCTTGAAATTTTCACGCGTGGTGTCAACATAACGCCCCATCAGTTCATTCTTGTCTGAAAACGCAATCGCATGCAACATACCGTCCAAGTGTCCCCATTCGCGTTCAATTTTTGCAAACAGCGAATCCATCTGTTCATCGTTTTGGACATTGCATTCCTGGACAAATTTGGCACCAATCGATTCCGCCAATGGCCGTACACGTTTTTCCAATGCCGGCATTGCGTATGGCATTGCGATTTCGGCACCATTTTCATGCGCACGACGCGCAATCGCCCACGCCATAGACCAATCGTTCGCGACCCCTGTGATTAAAATTTTTTTACCTTTTAATAACATAATATTTCCTTTTTTGTTATGCCCAGAAATCATAGCACCAACCCCACCAAATGGCAACAGATAAATTTTATGCCAATGCACCGACCGACATTGTTATTCTGCGAATTCCGCTGCTGATAGATTTTTCTTTGTTTATTTTTGCATGCATTATCTCGCCGGTGTGATTCACATGTGTTCCACCACAGAGTTCACACGAAACATCGCCCGCCGTTATCACGCGCACGACATCACCGTACTTTTCGCCAAATAATGCCATTGCACCGCGTTTTTTTGCTTCGTCAATTGGCATTTCTTCGTGCAAGACTGGCATATCTGCGTTAATCCACTCGTTGACAAGGTTTTCAACCGCCGTCTTTTCTGCTTCGGTCATCGCGCGACCAAACGAAAAATCAAAACGCACAGAATCCGGTGCAACACGCGAACCGCGTTGTTCAACATCGGTATTCAATACCTTGCGCAATGCCGCCTGCAATAAATGTGTCGCGGTGTGTGCGCGCGCCGTTGCAGCACGATTTTGGGGATTCACAACCGAATGAACTTTATCACCAACCGAAATTTTCCCCGCCACCGTTCCACGATGCAGAACGATATTATTTGCACGTATAGCATCTGTCACATTCAGCACAACATTATTGCCAATTTTTAATTCGCCGCTGTCGCCGGTTTGGCCACCCTGGGTACCATAGAAGTTTGTTTTATCCAGTGCAACCTCTACCGCATCACCGTCGTTTGCGTTTTCAACAAATTCACCATCGCGCAGTATCGCCAATACCGTTGATTCCATATTTTCGTCTGGTGCATACTTTGCGCCATCAATGGTTGCCGGCAATTCCGAACGTGATTCCCACAGTACACGTGTTCCACGCGTGTCGGCGCGGCTGCGTTCCTTTTGTGCCGCCATTTCAGATTCAAAACCCGCCGTATCCACAGTCAGATTTTTTTCACGCAAAATCATCTGGGTTAGATCCAGTGGAAACCCATATGTATCAAACAATTTAAATGCGACCGCACCAGGCAACACACCGTTTGATACCTTTGGCAATTCATGCTCTAATAATTTCAGTCCATTGTTCAACATATCGGCAAATGCATTTTCTTCGTTGGTAATTATTTCCATCACATGCGTTGCATTTGCACGCAGTTCAGGATACGCATCGCCCATTTGTTCAACCAATGCCGGATATAACCGCGACAACAATGCCCCGTTGTGTCCAAGTAATTGTCCATGGCGCATCGCGCGACGCAATATTCGGCGAATTACATATCCGCGATCACTGTTTGATGGAATTACACCATCGGCAATGGCGAATCCAACCGAACGCAGGTGGTCAGTAATAACCTTGAAACTGGTTTTATTTTCATCTGTTTCATGAACGCCGGTGACATCACTGACCGCATTTTTTAAATTAACAAACAAGTCGGTATCATAGTTATCAAACTTTCCCTGCAACACCGCCGCCCAACGTTCCAAACCCGCACCGGTATCAACATTTTGCTTTGGCAATTCTGTTAGATTTCCATTCGCATCGCGATTATATTGCATGAAAACATCGTTCCATATTTCAACATAACGACCACCATCTTCATCGGGTGTACCCGGCAGTCCACCCGGAACATTTTCACCAAAGTCATAGAAAATTTCACTGCATGGGCCACATGGACCGGTATCGCCCGCCGACCACCAATTATCCTTGTCCAAACGGATTGCATCCTTGCCGGCGACACGTTTCCAAATTTTTGCGGCCTCGTCATCGGTTTCATGTGCGGTCACAACCAAACGCGCGGGATCAATA
>JAEEGL011217760.1_pt1 | contig 11732 bp, 10 predicted proteins | sample 9134231 | NCBI WGS metagenome assembly JAEEGL01 (sample SAMN16246548, study PRJNA631951) | gut metagenome | biome: gut microbiome; feature: rumen; material: fiber-attached | host: Bos | place: Iran: Karaj | collected 2018-10
CGGCTCGGTGAGAAGAGATTCCAGAAACGCGTAGAGCGGCGCGTCGTCCGGCTCGATTTTTTCCCTTAAAACAGGAAGAAAACGCTCGACCGGCACGGAGTTGAAGTAGTTGTGGACGTCGACCTTGTACGAGTACATTCCGTCGATTCCGGGTATTCTTAATAGAGACCTGACGGCGTCCTTGGCGGTCACACCGGGCCTGAACGAGTAGAGATTGCGCGCGAAAACGCCGTCGTACCTGCGCGTAAGAAGGTAGGTGAGCAGCTTCAGGCACATGTTTTCGTCGTACGGGTACGTGTATACCGTTCGCTTTTTTTCGGAGCCGAGCTTCGTCAGCACCGACTTTTTGGGCAGCGGGAACGGTTCTCCGGACTCGATGCGCTTCGCGACGGCGTCAAAACGCCTCTCATCGATGAATTTTCGCAATTCACCGGTGAAACGCCCCTGGCAGGCGAGGGAGGACTTGTATTCGTAAAATCTGTTCCAGACTACGCCGGACGACAAAAACGGTAATAGCGACATGTTTCTCTTTTCGCGGACTATTCACCAGGATATCCCGGATATTAAATAAAAGGGGAAAAGCAGAAATCCGCGTTTCCCCCCCCCAAAAGCAGAGAGCGAATACGTTAAATTCCGTAAATTACGGAATTCTACCAGACCGTACACGGTTCGGCTGCCTGCGAAGCCCGAACAAAATGCGTCGCTTGTGAACCGTGCCTGACCCGCCGCAGGCGCAAAGCTTTCGCCTCCGCTCCTTGACAAATTACAGTTATCAGCCTCTGATTTTCTCCTTCATGCGCTGAATAACGTACTCCTTCGTGTTCCACCAGCCCTCGTGGTTGTAGTAGAAACGGACGTAGGGAGTGCCCTCGGCCTCGCACTGCTTGCGGAGCTTTTTCGACTCGGACTTGCCGGGCATGAGCTCGACGACGATCGCTTTGCCGGCGGCACCGTAAAGCGTATACGCTACGCGGCCGTAGTTTTCGGCTTTCTCGCAGCGGTAGGCGGCGAATTCGGTGCTGAAAATGCTCTCGAAATACTGCTTGAACGTGCCATTGAAGTTGTACTGGTTCTCCTCGGCAGGCATTTTGTCGCCCCAGGAAAAACCTGACGGCGCTTCGTAGTCGCTGTCATCGGACGAGTTGTTTACAGGCGCCGCTTCGGGCTCGTCCTCATACTCGGGTTTTGTCTCCGGCTTCGATTCGTTCTGATTACCGAAAATGCTCTTTAAAAGGCTCTTCGCGGTCTCTTCGGCTTCCTTGTCTCCGCCGAATAATTTGGAAAATAAACTCATTGTTTGCTCCTTTGTTTTTTTAAACGCGAAATTAAGTCATAAATAACCGTAAACGCCGCCGCACAATGACCGCGGCAGGCGCGGGTCGGATTGGATTACACTAATTATAGCACAAAAATAAACTTATTCAAGCCGGATTATCAGGGGGGCGAGTCTTGCCTCCTGAGCCCCACGCACCGCCTATGAAAAAATCTTTTTTTCGCGCTTTAACTGTGCGATAAAAAAACGAGCGCCCGATGCTTCCGCACCGGGCGCCGCTGGCAGGGGAGACGCGAATCGAACACGCAACAGACGGTTTTGGAGACCGTTGCTCTACCAGTTGAACTACTCCCCTAGGAATTGTCCACGTGATTATACTACGACGGGAAAGCGGAAGTCAAGCGTTTTTTCGGAAAAATTGAAAATTTGAAAACCGATTTGAAACCGATTCGCGAAAATCGCGGTAATCGCGGCAAAACCGGGCCGAAGCCGTGGTGGACGATACATAAATTACAATTTTCGACAGTCGACATTGCGGCTTTTGTTGACAAAACGTCCCCGCGGTGATACAATACCCGTCGCTCAACCGGACAGACCGTCAGCGGTTTTTGACTTACGTGACTTGGATTTAAAACAACGCGTTAGTAAGCGTAACGCTGTCAGTAGGCAAAACGCTGTCAGGCGGGTTTGGAGGGGCACAATTCCTTAAAGGCGGCGCGACCTTTTGAAGGGGGAGCGCCGGGGTATGAATGTTTTGAAAATCATCATTGCGGGCAACGGGAAGACGGGCGGTATGCTCACGAGGCAGCTTTCGCAGGAGGGCTACGACATTACCGTTATCGATTCCGACAGGGAGGCTCTTTCCGCGGAGTCCGAACGTTTTGACATTATTACATGCGAAGGCAACTGCGCTTCCGCGGCGACGCTGAGAGAGGCGGGCATTCTGACGACCGGCCTTCTGGTGGCGGCGACCGGGAACGACGAGGTGAACCTTCTCTGCTGTATGACGGCGAAAAGCCTCAATCCGAAGATCCACACGATCGCGCGCATCAAAAACGCCGAGTACCACGAGCAGGTCTACGGAATGAAGGACATTTTCGCCATTTCTATGGCCTTCAACCCGGAACTTCAGACGGCGGTCGAGATCGACAGGCTCATAAGGTATCCGGGCTTTTTGAAGCGCGACACGTTCACAAAGGGCAGGGTCGAGATCGTTGAACTGAAGATCGACTCCGGGAGCAGGCTTTGCGGCAAGGCCCTCAGCGAGATCCGCGGGATCGTGAAGGCCGAAGTGCTGGTCTGCGCGGTGCTGCGTGGAGGCGAGGCGATCGCCCCTGACGGAAGATTCGTGCTTCAGGCGGGCGACAGGATCTTCGTGACCGCGACGGCGGACAACCTTTCCGCCATGCTGAAATCGCTCGACATTTATACGCGCAAGGTCAAAAACGTGATGATCGCGGGCGGCAGCAGGCTGTCGGTGTATCTCGCCACGCTCCTCGCAAAACGGCGGGTCGACGTCAAAATCATCGAAAAAGACGCCGAACTGTGCAAAAAGCTCTCCGAACGCCTTCCCGACGCCGAGATAATTTGTGCGGACGCAAGCCTTCCCGAGGTGCTCGAAAGCGAGGGGATACGTTCCTGCGACGCGCTTGTGACGCTGACGGGAATGGACGAGCTCAACGTGATCATCTCCCTTTACGGAAATGCGGCGGAGGTTCCGCAGACGATAACAAAGCTCGGCAGGATCGACGGCACCGAGATCGTGAGAGACCTTTCGATCGGAAGTACGGTGAACCCGGGAAGAGTCGCCTGCGACGCGATAGTAAGATACGTGCGCGCGGTCAACAACCAGACGGGAGCGGCGATCTCGCTCCACCTTATAGCCGACGGACACGTGGAGGCGATCGAATTCGCGGCAGAAAAGGGAACGCTCCACCTTGGCGAACCGCTCAGGCAGATCCGGTTCAAAAAGAACGTTCTCGTGGCGTGCGTGACGCGCGACGGCGAACCGCACATCCCGAACGGCGACTCGGACATCAGGGAAGGCGACACCGTAATTATCGTCTCCGTGGGCGGCAACAAGCTGCTCCAGCTGAACGACATTTTCGAATAACACTTTTCGTGCAGCAGAAAAAACGAAAGGTCTGTTATACGACGCCGGCACGCGGCCGGTTTTTGAATATGAATTACAAAATGATGGGAAGGCTCGGGTCCTTCATTCTCCTGTTCGAGGCGTTTTTTATGGTGCCGTCCGCGGTACTGTGCTTCGCTGACGGAGACAGGCGGGGAGGCTTCGCGTTCCTGATAACAATCGGAATAGTTCTCGTACTTTTCGGCGCGCTGGCGCTTCTCTCGATCGGGGCGAAAAAAGGCTTTTACGCGCGCGAAGGCCTCGTCACTGTCGGACTCGGGTGGGTCGTGCTCAGCCTGACCGGCTCGCTGCCTTTCTGCATTTCCGGCCAGATCCCGGACTTCATCGACGCGCTTTTCGAGACGGTTTCGGGTTTTACGACGACGGGAGCGACGATCGTCACCGACTACGCGAGGCTCTCGCGCGGAATGTTCTACTGGCGCAGCTTCACGCACTGGATCGGAGGCATGGGGGTACTCTTATTCCTGCTCGCCGTGATCCCGCTCAGCGGCAAAAACGAGGGCTTCGCGATGCACATACTGCGTGCGGAGAGCCCCGGACCGGACGTCGGCAAGCTCGTTCCGAAAATGCGCCGCACCGCCGCGATTCTTTACGCCGTCTACATTGTGCTGACGGTCGTAACGATCGCAGCGTACGCGATCTGCGGGATGCCTTTCTTCGAGGCGGTCTGCCACGGATTCGGAACCGCGGGAACGGGCGGATACGGTGTGCTGGCGGACAGCTTCGCCGGCTACTCTCCCGCGATCCAGGTCGCCGCGGCCGTCTGCATGATACTTTTCGGCATCAATTTCAACTGCTATTTTCTGCTAATTATGGGGAAAATCCGCGGGGTGGCGCTCGACGAGGAGCTGCGTTTTTTCCTCGGGACGGTGCTGGTGTCGACCGCGATGATAACGATCAACGTCAGAAGCCTATACGCCACGTTCGGCGAGACGCTCAGACACTCGTTTTTCCAGGTTTCGAGCATCGTAACGACGACCGGTTTTTCGACGGTCGACTTCGACGCGTGGCCGGCGTTTTCGAAGGTCATTCTTTTGATTCTGATGATAACGGGCGCGTGCGCGGGCTCGACAGGCGGCGGTCTGAAATGCGCGAGGGTACTGATCCTGCTGAAGGGCATCAGGCGCAACGTGTCGCAGATTTTGAGGCCGAGGAGAGTTCAGTCGCTCAGGATCAGCGGCAAGGCGGTCGACGAGAGGGTGATCTCAAACACGAACGCGTACTTCGCGGCTTATATGGCGATCATAGGCCTCAGTTTTATCCTGATATCGATCGACGGTTTTTCGGTAACGACAAACATCTCGGCGGTGCTGGCGTGTTTCAACAACATCGGCCCGGGACTTGAAGCAGTCGGGCCGTCTCTCTCCTACGCGTCCTACGGCGTGTTTTCGAAAATCGTACTGATCCTCGACATGCTCGCGGGAAGGCTTGAGATCTTCCCGATCCTCGTGCTTTTCGCTCCGGCGACGTGGAAGAGAAGATAAATTGGAAGATAAGATGAATTAAATCAAAAAGAAGCGGAAAAGCGCTTTCGCGGTTCGTCGTAAGATGACGTGCGGGGCGCTTTTTTATTTCTTTGACAGGGCGGGAAATGTGCGGAAATATGCTGAAACGATCGCGTGACTATTGCGGAAACATTGCGCGAGTGGTACAATTCAAGAGGAAAAAACACCCGGGAAAACGGGAAAAGGCCGCGCCCGCCCACGTGAGGATAAAGGGCGCGGCCGCGTGAAATCAGAAATACTTTAGAATAGGGGCGATAGGCGGTGCCGAAGGGCTGGCTGATAGTAAACAGTTTCATACACAGCTCGAAATTTGACGGCATTTACACGATGCTGAAAGCGTCCGCGGATTTAGCGGGGGTAGAGCTCGGCATCGTTAAAAGCGGCAGTCTTCCGCACTCGGTGAACGCGCTCAAAGCCGAAGTGAAAAGCGTGGATTTTGCCTTGTTTTGGGACAAAGACGTCATTCTGGCAAAGCAGCTGGAGGCGGCCGGGCTGAGACTTTTCAACAGCGCTTCCGCCGTAGAAAAGTGCGACAACAAGGCGCTCACCGCGACAGTTTTGGAGGCGGCAGGCGTTCCCGTTCCCGAGACGTACTGCTCGCCGCTCACTTTTGAGGGGGTCGGCTACAACGATACCGCTTTTCTGGACAGCGCCGCGGAGAGGCTCGGATTCCCGATGGTCGTGAAGGAGAATTTCGGCTCGTTCGGCGCGCAGGTGTACCTCGCGGAGAGCAGGGAGGAACTCGGATCGATCGTCGAAAGACTCGGCTCAAAAGGGTTCGTTATGCAGAAGTTTATCGAGTCGAGCAGGGGACGCGATCTCAGGGTAAACGTTGTCGGCGGAAAGGCCGTCGCGACCGCGCTGAGGTACAGTGTCAGCGGAGATTTCAGATCGAACGTGACCGCCGGCGGCAGGATCCTTCCGTACGCCGCGAGCGAAGAACAGGAAGCTGTGGCGGTGGCTGCGGCGGACGCGCTTGGCCTTGATTTTGCCGGCGTGGACGTGCTTTTCGGGCCTTCCGGTGAGCCTCTGGTCTGCGAGGTGAACTCCAACCCCCACTTCAAGAGCACCCTCGAGGCGACCGGAAGGGACATCAGCCGCGACATTATCGCGCACGTCCTGAAATGCCTTCGCAGGCGATGAAAGGGGATACTATGCGCACCTTCTGGATCGTTTACGACGAAGAACAGTACAAAATCAACGGCTGGTTCGCGGACAGGCTGACGGAGCTTCTGAAGGCGAACTTTGACGCGAAACTTGTGCTGACGCCGCACCTCGCAGCGGGGGTTGCGGACGGCAGGGTGGAATTTACCTATAAAAAGGCAAAAACCGCCGGTCCCGATTTTGCGTGCGTGAGGACGATCGACCCGTTTTTGTCGCGTGTTCTCGAGCTTTCCGGCGCGAGGGTGTTCAACCCGGCGGGAATCTCCGCAATAGCGAACGACAAGAGGCTCTCGTACGCGGTTGCGGCCGCGGCAGGCGTGCGCGTGGCGGATACTTTTTTTGAGATCAGGAATTCAAAGGCGGGGCCGGCGGACTTCCTCGGGGAGGATGCGTTTCCGCTTGTTGCAAAGGCCGCTTCGGGGCACGGCGGAAAGCAGGTCGGGGCGGTGGAAAACAGGCGTGAATTCGCTGCGGCGAAGAGGCGCGCGGCGGGAAAAGACAAGATGCTCGCGCAGAGATTCGTTCCCGCGGGAACGAGCGACGTGCGCGTGTACGTACTCGGCGGAAGTATTTTCAAGGCGGTCAGGAGAGTTTCCGGCGACGGCTTTAAGAGCAATTATTCGCTCGGGGGAAGCGCGGAGCCGTACGACCTCACGAAGGACGAGGAAAACGCTGTGATGAAGATCGTTTCCGCGCTCGGGACCGTTCCCGATTTTGTGGGAATCGACTTTTTCCCGGACGTTAACGGCCCTGTTTTTAACGAGATCGAGGACGTCGCAGGCACGCGTATGCTCTACTCGGTCTACGGGATCGACGCTGCGAAGGTCTACGCGGACTATATGAAGGAACAGGCGGGAATTTGAACGGAGCTCCGGAGCAAGAAAATGACGTACGTTGAGTTTTTTGACAAGAATCACATAGACAATATTTGTTCGGCGCTGATGTCGCCGCCGGAGCGCATCGTTTTCGTGAGCCGCTACAAGCCCAAGACGATCGAGCAGCACATCGAGCGGTACAGGGAGCTTTTCAGAGGCAGGGGCGTCGAGATCGAATTTGAGGCGGTCAGCGCTTCGCCGTACAACATTTCAGAGGTGATCGAGACCCTTACCGGCATTGTCCGGAAATATCCCGGCTGCGTGATTGACCTGACCGGAGGCGGGGAGGTTTTTATCGTGGCGGCGGCAACGGTCTGCGAGCGGTACCGCGAGATGAACATCCAGATGCACCGCTACAACGTGGTCAGCGGGAAGATGGTGGACTGCGACGCCGACGGGAAGACGATTTTAACGGGAAGCCAGCCGCAGATCACAGTGGAAGAGAACGTCAGGCTCTACGGCGGCAGGGTACTCTTCGAGAACAGCTCAAACAGCGGCGCAACCCACGTCTGGGACGACTCGGTAATGGAAGATCCCGACGTCGCGGCCATGTGGAAAATATGCAAGACCGACCCCGCGGCCTGGAACACGGCGGTTTCTCTTATCGAGCTCGGCAGAAACGCGGCCGGCGGGAAGGTTGTTATCGACGACAGAACGCTTGAAAAAGAGTCCTCGAAGAACTCGGCGAAGTTCGGGGCCGGCGCGCTTGTGCTTGACGAGCTTTCCGCGAAGGGGATAATCGACATCAAAAGAAGCGGCTCCGGCAGCGAGATTGTCTTCAAGAACGACACGGCGGCGCGGTGCCTCGCGAAGGCCGGCAACATGCTCGAGCTCTACGTCTACATTCTGGCGAAAAAAGCGGAGAAAAACGGTGAAAAAGTGTACACGGACGTGCTCACGGGCGTCACGATCGACAACGACGGCGTCGTGGAGGGAGGCGTGGAGGTCAGAAACGAGGTCGACGTGGTGATGCAGCGCTGCCTGAGGCCTGTTTTCGTGTCGTGCAAGAACGGTCTCGTTACGACGGACGAGCTCTACAAGCTGAACACCGTGGCGAAAAAGTTCGGCGGGAAGTATTCGCGCGCGGCTATCGTTCTCGGCCAGCAGCTGAACAAACAGGCGCTCGAGTCGCTCAAAAAGCGCGCCGATTCGATGGACATCAGGGTCATCGAGGTGTACAACCTGAGCGAGAAGAAGCTGGCGGAGAAGATTGCGAATCTCGGCGCCGGCTGACGCTTACCGTGGCGGATTACTTGTTTCAAGAAGAAAGAGGCGGCTGGCTTTTACGGGCAGGCCGCTTTTTTGCGGGAATTCACGCGCGTTTCCCGCGATTTTCCGGCGGATTCCTGCGGTTGGCCTCAAAAAACGGTTGCAAACCCGCTCCGATGTGTTATAATCTAAAAGATTATGTGCGCCTGCGTAAGCGGACGCGCGCGAGGCGGCTTTTGAGACCGCCTGCCGGGGGTGTTTTTGTTGCTTTACAGTATGACCGGATTCGGCAAGGGAACAGCGGAGTGCGAGGGCGGAACAGTCACGGTTGAGATCAAAACCGTCAACTCGAAAAGCCTCGACCTTTCGATTAAACTTCCGCGCGAGCTGTTCGCGTTTGAGGCCGACGTCAAGAAGGCGGTCCAGAGCGGCGTCACCCGCGGTAAAACGGACGTTTTCGTCCAGTTTGCGCGCTCCGAGAACGCCGCCACGGCGGTGAAGGTCGACTGGGCGCTCGCCGAGGCGTACATCAAGGCCGGCAAAGAGGCATCCGAAAGGCTGAACATCGACTGGAAGACCGACGTGGACAGGCTATTCAAAATTCCCGACGTCATCACGGTGGAGAGGCCCGAACCGGACGCTGAAGCCCTGGGCGCATGTGTTCGCAGGGCGGCCGCGGAGGCGGTTGAAAACCTGAAGGCGATGCGGCTTGCGGAGGGCCTGAACCTCGAGAAGGAGCTGAAGGGCATTCTCGCGGACATCAAGGAGTCTTTCAAGGCGATCCGCGGGAGGGCGCCTTTTGTAGCAGCCGAGTACCGCGACAAGCTGAACGCCAGAATCGCGGAGCTGCTCGGCAAGCCGGAACTCGTCGACGGTCAGAGGCTGGCGCAGGAAGTCGCGTACTTCGCCGACAAGGCCGACATAACCGAGGAGATAGCGCGCATAGACAGCCACCTTGCGCAGCTCGACAGACTTCTCGAAGGCGGCGCTCCGGTGGGGCGCGAGCTGGACTTCATTGTGCAGGAGTTCAAGCGCGAGATCAACACCCTCGGCTCGAAGTCGAACGACAGCGTGCTTTTCAAAGAGGTTCTGAACGTAAAAGGCCGGCTGGAGTCGTTCCGCGAGCAGATCCAAAACATCGAGTAAACGCATTTCCCGGAAATCCAAGGAGGAAGAAATGAATTTCATCAGCGTCGGATACGGCAACATCATCAATATAGACCGACTTATCGCAATCATGTCCTCAAATTCCGCCCCCGCCAGGAGGCTCATCACCGAGGCCCGCGCGAACGGTCTCTGCATCGACACGACGATGGGCAGGCGGACGAAGGCGATTCTCGTTATGGACAGCGCCCACGTCATCATGTCCGCGCTTCACGTGGCGACCCTTTCGCAGAGGATCCAGGCGGTCAACAACGGAACGCCGCAGGACATTGCCGACGAAAAATTTGACGAGGCGCCGGACGACGGCGACGAAGAAGGGGAAGACGACTGACAGAGGCGGGAAAAACGGCCTCACGGAGGAAAAAGTCATGCCAAACGAGCTGAAAAACGTCTTACTTGTGGTATCGGGACCGTCCGGTTCCGGCAAAAACACGCTGCTGAATTACATTCTGGAAAACAGACCGGACTCGGTTCACAGCGTCTCGGCGACTACGCGCGCTCCGCGGTTTTTCGAACACGACGGCATCGACTACTACTTCAAAACCACCGCCGAATTCGAGCAGCTGATCGACGAGGGCGGCCTGATTGAATGGGACAAGTACCGCGGCAACTACTACGGAACGCTTGTGAGCGACGTTCAGCGGAAGATCGACATGGGACTTAACGTGGTGTTCGACATTACGATTCCCGGCGCCGAGAACGTGAAACGGCTCTTCCCGGCCGAAACGAAGACCGTTTTCGTGCTTCCGCCGTCGATCAGGATACTCAGACACCGGCTCGTGAATCGCAAGAGTGACGACGAGGAGACGATCAATAAGCGGATCGAGTTCGCGATTAGGAGCGAGATCGAAAAGTACCGCGACTTCGACTACGTTATCGTGAACGACGACCTGGACGAGGCGCGCAGGATCATTCTCGCAATCTACGACTCGCTGACGAACCCGGACAGCGAAAACACGGCGGCGGCCGAGCGCTTCAAGAAGGATGCGTTCGCGGAGCACGCCGAGGAGACAATCAGGAAGATTCGCGAAGAGATCAGGGCGGACGCGGAAGAGGATGCCGGAGAACAGATTCAACAATAAGCGAAAAACAAAGCGAAAAACAGGCTTTTCTGCCTGAAAACAGACAAATTTTAGACCAGAACGGCGTTCACGGCTGAAAACCAAAAACCAAGCGGCCGGAAAAGCGCCGAACCCGGAAGGAGATTTTAGAAATGATAGAACCCGAGATTGCAAAACTTCTCAGTATTGACGGAATCGATTCGAGATTCACGCTCTGCGCCGTCGTTTCGAAGCGCGCGAGACAGCTCACCGACGAGCTCCACGCCGCCGACCGCGACTGCAAGGACGTTCCCGAAAAGAAGCTCTCGCTCGAGCACGGAAAAGCCGTGGCGGAAGCCGTTTACGAGCTTTACGACGGCAAGCTCGAATTCACGAAGCTCGACCCCGCGGAATGACAGGGGATTGCCGACAGTTACCGGAGGTTTTGAAATGGTAGAAAAAACAATGGACAAAATCGTGGCTCTCTGCAAAAACAGAGGCTTCGTGTACCCGGGATCCGAAATTTACGGGGGCCTCGCAAACTCCTGGGATTTCGGACCTTACGGCGTCGAACTCAAAAACAACATCAAAAGAGCATGGTGGAAGAAATTTGTGCAGGAGAACCCTTACAACGTGGGCGTTGACTGCGCAATTCTTATGAATCCGCAGGTCTGGGTCGCTTCCGGTCACGTGGGCGGCTTCAACGACCCGCTGCTCGACTGCAGAAGCTGCAAGTCAAGGTACCGCGCCGACAAGCTCATCGAGGACTGGAACGCCAAGAACGGCATCGAGCTCCCGGTGGACGGCTGGACCAACGAGCAGCTTGTTGCCTATATTAAGGAGAAAAACATCACCTGCCCGTACTGCGGCAAGAGCGATTTCACCGACATCAGAAAGTTCAACCTGATGTTCAAAACGTTCCAGGGCGTCACCGAGGACACCCAGACCCAGATCTACCTGAGGCCTGAGACCGCGCAGGGCATTTTCGTCAACTTCAAGAACGTTCAGCGCACCACGCGCCGCAAGGTTCCGTTCGGCATCTGCCAGATAGGCAAGTCGTTCAGAAACGAGATCACGCCCGGCAACTTCATTTTCCGCATCCGCGAGTTCGAGCAGATGGAGCTTGAATTCTTCTGCAAGCCCGGCACCGACCTCGACTGGTTCTCGTACTGGAGAAAGTACTGCCGCGACTGGCTGCTCAGCCTGGGCATCGACGAGAACAACCTGAGGCTGCGCGACCACTCGAAGGAGGAGCTTGCGTTCTACAGCAAGGCAACGACCGACTTTGAGTATCTGTTCCCGTTCGGCTGGGGCGAGCTCTGGGGCGTCGCCGACAGAACCGACTACGAC
>JAEEGL011550189.1_pt1 | contig 11732 bp, 22 predicted proteins | sample 9134231 | NCBI WGS metagenome assembly JAEEGL01 (sample SAMN16246548, study PRJNA631951) | gut metagenome | biome: gut microbiome; feature: rumen; material: fiber-attached | host: Bos | place: Iran: Karaj | collected 2018-10
ACCTGATGCGCAGATCAAAGAGATGCGTGACAGATGGAACTCATTTGCTGACGATGAAAAACCTGAATGGCTTACAATGGAGCAGATCGATGCTTATGAGAAGGAGCTTGCAGCTCTGTAATAAAGATTTGTCAAAGGCAGTCCTTTCCTAAGAAGGGACTGCTTTTTTCTTTGAAAAACTCTAAAAAAACGTATAATATTCATGTAAAAATAACATTTTCTATATATTTTGCCAATATTAGCGTTAAGGCTCTGCCCTTGGCGCTTTTTCTATGCACAAATATAGGAAATGTTCATATAGAACAGGAAATATCATCCACAATCAAAAATCCATAAGGAGGAAAACGATGAACGAACTACTAAAACAGCAGCTTGATTCTTTGCAGGACACTGTGAACGCAGTGACAGCGCAGAAGAAAGAGGCGGAAACAAGGCTTATTTCCATCTCAAACCTTTTGAAAGGGGTGATGGCAAATGGCTAAAGTAAAGACGGGACAGCTCTATCTTGCGGTGGCAGGATGGGATATCGGTGCAGGCCATGACATATTAGGCACAATATTCCTTTTAAGTGAGGAAGAGCCTAACAAGGAGCTTGTAGAAGATTATCTCGACAAGATAAGCCATCGCTACGTTTCTGTGTATTCTTTACAGAAGCTCGAAATCAAGGATTGTTACCACGGAAAGGACGGAGTAACAAACCTCACGGTGTCCGACGATCCCAACGAGACAATTCAGTGGGTAAACGACATTGGCGAGATGATCAGAAGAGCTTACAAGAAGAACGAGATCGTTGACTTCAAGTTTGAAGAAGGCGAGCTTGAAAAGATACTGGATGGCGAAAAAGCTGTCTAAAACAACTATTATTTAAGGCAATAGCCGGAAAGAGAGGAAAATTATGTATCAGCTTATTTCAACAACAAGAGACGAATTGGAGATCACACAGAGTACTTATCCCACAGAAGAGGCAGCAAGAAACGCCATGATCGAGGACATCATCATTTCAACAGGGTATGAAAGCCTTGATGAGATTGTTGATGCTGCAAATCGAGGCGTGTGCGGTTTTTCTAATAGGGACGCTTGGGCTGAAACCAATGAGCATGGTACAGGCCAGTGGAATATCGTGGAAATCAAAGAAAAGGGCATGACAAAGGAGCGCCTTATTCAGGTTATCCGCGATTATGTCGGCTGCGACATCGAAGCGTCAGAGCCACATTATGTCCGCGATGTGCTTACAGATACATGCGGCTGCACAAAGGAAGAACTTAAAGAGCTTGACCTTTGGAACTGGCTTGGATTTGCTGATTTGGAGGCTTCTGTTGATGCAGAGTGACCTTAATCAGCAGGGCTTTGGAATGGACTACAGCCATGCCACTATTCCCGATGACTGCACAGTATATAAGGTGCAGACTAAAGCCCCTAAAGGGCTTGGGAATTTTGACAGGCTTGTATCTGCAAGGTCTGAAAAGGATGCGAAAAAACTTGGAAAGGGCTTTATTCCTATATGGGAAACACTGTAAAGATTGTAAGTGTAACCCCGTCGGAAGATCCCCGTGACAAGGTATACGATCTTGGACATTCAAACATCATAGGAAGGCTTCACATAAAGCCCAGACTGTTTGTATGCCCTGAATAACAAGGAGGAAAAATAAAAATTATGGAAATAAAAGCAACAATTTTCAATTACACCAACCACAGCACATTCAATGCAGTATTTCCAATGACTGATGAAAAACTCTCAGAGCTTATGGCAAAGGGAGAAGTCATGGTGGATGGCTGCGCAGAAGTTGCAATAACAGGGGAAATCGGAGTATCACTAAAGGAATTTAACGAAGCTGTAAAGAAATTTGAGGAAATCGGTATTACAGTCGATGAGCTGAAGATCCTTTCAAAGACATATCTCTTTAATGAGATTGTCGAGAGAGCTGAGAATAGGCTGATCATTGACTTTGACGATGAGACATCAACATGGTCATCTTCAGATTTTTACAGCGAGAGCGATAAAGGCAGAGTTTTATACGATGCAGACATCGCAAAATTCCCCGTGCCTGTTCCAAAGGAGCTTGAAGAGTACATGGACTTCGCTAAACTTTGGCGCGACAACGAAGTGAATATGGGACTTAGATGTGTGATACATGACGGCACACACTACATCGTCAGTATGTAACAGGAGGAAAACAAAATGTCATTACTGACAGGAGCATTTGAGTACAACACAGTAAACTTTGCAGGAAAAACATTCATCACAAGAGATGTGCATATTCCAAACTGGGGCGAAAAGGCCATTGGAGATAAAGATATGGAGCATCTTCTTATGGAGAATGGCAAGTTTGTATCCGAAGAGGCAGAGAATCTCGAAAATGGTATTTTCTATTTCATTGACGGATGGAAGCTCAGGTCTTACTCAGACGAGGAACTTGCAAAGGCAGTCGCAAAGGAGGTAAATAAGCCGTGACTGATGCAGAAGTAAAAGGCGCTATAATCTCAGCGCTGAAGGATATGTCCTGTGAGGGATGGGCTTCAAAAGGCATCATCACAACAGGAGTTGGAAAACTGAATACAGAAAACAATAATAAGGTAAAAGGAAAGGAGTAAACGATTCCTCAGTATGATTTAATCGTACTGGGGTTGCTCTGAGAGGAAGTAACATAATCAAAGCGTAAAACATCACAAACAGGTTGCCTGACGATAAACAAAACATACATTGTCAGGCAAATGCCTGATAGTGTCCGCTACCGCTCGGCAACGGGGCGGCTAAGATGTCGGCATTAAATTCAAAGTACAAAGCCTGACTGGTGAATGTTCCACGGATCGATAAGTCATACCGACTAATCGTGATGTGGCGTTTATGAATTTCGAGAATAAAGTAACAAGAAGTGCGGAAGATAATGAGTTTCTTACATTTGACCGCATGATAAAGATTAAGAGCACAATCGAGAAATATGGTGAGGATAGCTTTTTTATAAGCTTTAGTGGAGGGAAGGACAGTACAGTTCTCTCACATCTTATAGACCTTGCCATACCGGGCAATACCATACCGAGAGTCTACGCAAATACTGGGATCGAGAGGAATGCGGGCAGAGATTTCGTACTCGAACTGCAAAAAGAAGATCCAAGGATTGAGATAATAAAGCCATCTGTCAATGTGAAAGCTGCGCTCGAAAGAGACGGATATCCATTTAAGTCGAAGGAACATTCGATGTATGTGGATATTTACCAAAGAAACGGCGATTGCAAGACAGTGGAAAGATATCTAAATCCAAGCGAGGAACGAAAGACTTTTGGCTGCCCGGAATCTCTACGGTATCAGTTCACACCTGAGTTCACATTAAAGTGTTCAAAGAAGTGCTGTTACAACATGAAGGAAAAACCCATGGACGACTACGCAAAAAGGACTGGACGCACCAATATCATCATCGGACTACTTGGTGATGAAAAGGGTGGCAGAAACAATGCAAAGTGCATGTCTGAGATAAGAGGATGCATGCATTTTCAGCCTCTTGTAGCAGTAGACCATGAATGGGAAGAGCACTTCATCAAGAAAGAGAATATAAAGCTCTGTAAGCTTTATTATCCGCCTTACAACTTTGAAAGGACTGGATGCAAAGGTTGTCCTTACAACATAAACTTACAGCAGACTTTAGATACTCTTGGACAGTACTTCCCCAACGAGCGCAGACAGGTTGAGCTTATTTGGGGGCCAGTATATGCGGAATACCGCAGGATTGGCTTTAGACTTAAGAGAAAAGGACAGATACCGGGACAGATTAGCCTGTTCGACTGTGCCTGTTGACTTAGAAACCGAAAGGGGAAAAGATGGAAAACAATAAATGGATTAAAACCGATGATATGCAGATATGCAGAAAAAAGAAGGATGGCGTATATCAGCTCGCTGCGTTCTCACAGGCAGATGATGATTTCTTATTTTCATACGATGAAGTCATTACTGCAAACCACAAGGATTCTGATGGTAAATGGGATGCAGATGCAATATCTGACATCAAGTCCTGCTACGGGTCTTTGGAAGAGATGAGAGAACTTGTCAGAAAAGAGGACGAGGAGCAGATTGTTGCAGAGATAATCTTTGAGTGCAGATCACAGCTTGACCCTGACGTGGATGCCATGACAGAGGAAGAAGCAGAAAAGTACCTTGAAGACATCATGAACGGCAATATTACACTTGAATTCTAATTAAAAACAAAATCGAAAAAATCGGAGGAAATTAAAACCATGAAAATAATCGGAATTAGCACATTTAAAGCAGCTATACAGGCTTGCATAACAATAGCAGCAACTATACTGATAGCTTGTATGAGCATGGCATGTGCTTACTGATTAAAAAAGGAGAAAAGAAACATGAGTGGATATATGAAACAGGAAGAGATTCAGCCCATAACAGCTAAAAAATGGGTCATGGATCACTGGCAGGACTACCACATTGCAGATACGAAGGAAGAGTTCATAGGAATTTTAAATATCCTTCAGGCATGTGGAGAAAACCTTGATTCCCTGCATGACGTAGTGTTTAACGGACAAAGAGAGTTCTGTGATATTTGGCACGACGGCTACTGGGGCAGCGACAGGGAAGTAGTAGAAGCTCTTTATCAGTTCTGCTCATTCTATACAGAGCAGGAGTTCATTGATATGATACTCGACAGGAGAGAAGACTACGAATCTGATGCTGAATGGTGTGAAGAAATGCGATTGGAGGCATCTGACGATATGGATGACTGCGATCACGACACTAACATAATTAAGACCGAAGACGGCTATGTAAGGCATGTTTGGTATTAAAAATTTAATGAATTTAGAGCACTGTATCCTACGGGATATGGTGCTCTTTATATGCAGTTTTAAACATGATATATACTCTCAAGTTCTCTTCTTAAAATAAGGATAACACCTATAATATCAGTATGAATGCTTGCGCTTTTCGGGCGCATTTTTTTTGATTCATAGGGGATGAACCAAAGAAAAGGAGAAGGTGGGTATGAAAAGTACAACTCCGTCAATGGCATTATTAACAGCAGCATTTTCATTCATCTTTGTGCTTATCGGTGCGGGCGCAAGGCAAATATACACACAATACAGCCGTACCCAAAGCGACATGTCGCAGTTAGAAGAAGAGGCAGAAGAAGAGGAGGAGTTTGTACTTTATGAAAAATCCATCAAGGCTCAGGACGGGGACATAGTAGTTACCGCAAAAGGCTTTATACCTGACAATTATCATCTTTCACTGGTCAAAAAGGATACAAAAAGCGAATCAGGTAAGAAAGATTCGTTCCTTTTTTCCAAGGACGATGAAATACTTGGCTCTTACGATATCAGTATCGTAAATGAAAAAGGAAAAGAATTTCAACCGGCAAACACGGGAAGGCCAGTCACCCTGTATGTAGAGAGCGAAAAGTTTAAAGACTGTAAGTGTATAGAAGTATGTCACGTACCTGACAAGGGGTTAGCAGAGATGATGGACGTGATGCGTGTCAGGGATGATGCAGTCGTGGTCGTTGCAAACAGCTTTTCTGTATATGTATTTACCGGAACGGGGCATGATGGAAGCGTACAAAAAGAGAAATCATCAAAACCCGCAAACGAGGAAGTAAAATAGAAAATCTGACATATATTAACAAAAAGGAGATTTTAAATACATGGAAATAGATATTACAAAAGCAGTGTTTATCGTACCATTTGACTATGAGGTAGATGAAAAGCTGACACAGCCTGATTACTGTCTTCACGGAGGGGCAAAAGAAGCGGCACTGTTAAATGACGGCGGAGTATTTGTTACCCGTGACCTTCCTTTAGATAAATTCCATACAACACAGGATCAGTCAGCAGTAGGAAAGATAATGCATTATCAGACAGTCATGAGTCCTGATGGGAAGCGATACTTTCCGCTATTTGATTCATACAGGGGAGCAGTACATATATACGGCGAGAATGTACGACTGGCTATGGTGTGTTACGAAACAGCAAAAGAAATGGTGCTAAGTGAAGAACTCGAAGGCATAGTCCTTTGCCCGGGCACGCTCAGTCAGATAATACCAAAAGAAGCGCTTGCCTAAATGCAGGAGGAGGGGTTTATGTTTAATAAGCCAAGACAATATCAAAAACTCACAAAAAGAGACGTTATCGTGCTAGTAAGCGCATTTTTGTACCTTGCATTGAACATTGGAGCAGGGCTTATATTAGCCTATATCTACGCGGGGTAACAGGAAAGGGGAAGAAAGAAAAATGAGCGAAATAAAGCCACTTATTGAAGTGGATAATGATATACTTATACATTCAACATACATCAATGTAGTGCCTGTTTTTGTAGCAATAATCATTGCGTCCATTATACTTGCAGTATTTCTTCGGAAAGCGGGCATTCTGCGTAAGCGAAATATCGGGATACTAATAGCAGACTTTATTGCGGCAGCAGTCGGATGCACAGGATATGATACGTTCCTCATAAAGATTTACAGAGGGGGATATGAAGTGAATTTCAATACTGTCAGCGGAGTATGTATGATGATATCGGTATTTGCATTCTTTCTTTTAGCTTATCAGCTATATTTACTGTCAGATATGCAGAAGCAGAAAGAAATGCAGGAAGATGAGTTTAATAAATACGTATCGCAGTTACACTAATTTTACAACACGAAAGAGGGTAATACATGGAATATACAATCAAATCAAGCGAACTACTCCGACTTGTAGATTGTTCTCGGCTAATTAACATTAGGAATTGAAATCATGCCTGTTTTCTTTGAAAAAGCCTGAAAAAACCTATAATATATATGTACTAATAATATCTTTCAATATCTGTTGTCAATATTAAGCGCTAAAGGCTCTCGCCTTGGGCGCTTTTTGTATGCACAGATATTTTTATCATAAATGCGAATATCTCGCAAGAAACCCACTACAAATCAAAAAAGAGCTAAAAGCTCGGAAAGAAAAGAGGACAAAAATGAAAAGAGATTTTACAAAAGTAACTGAAAAAGGCGTATTAAACTGTGAGCTTCAGAAACAGCCAATTCACCTTCTGGAGCTGTTTGGAGGTATTGGAGCACCCCGCAGGGCGCTTGAAAACTGCATCGCAGAGCATGTAAAGGCCGCAAACCCTGATAAAAACAAGCGTGAGCTTAGAGCGCTTTCTTCTGACGCGATCAAATCAATCGACTATGTAGAAGTTTTGCCATTCGCTGTGCAGGCTTATAATCAGATGTTCGACTTATCAAACAAGCCACAGGATATCCGTCTGTGGAACATGAACGTTGATATTCTCGTACATGGAAGCCCTTGTCAGGACTTCAGCCGCGAGGGTAAAAACGACATCAACACAGGTCGTTCAATCCTTTATGAGCGCACTTTGCAGATTCTTGATCCTAACCCCGAAGACGGAAGGCCAGAGCTGACAAGGCAGCCAAAGGTGGTCATTTGGGAAAACGTCCCCAATATGGCATATTCACACCCTGAAGTGCTTGCAAACTACCTTCAGACCATGGAAAAGTATGGTTATACCAATACTTTCTGCGGTTCAAAGAAGTATGTTGACAAGGGAGGTTATGTATCACCACGTTCAATCATGGTGGATCACATGATCGACGCTTCAGAGTACGGCATACCACAGGCAAGAGAGCGTTTCTTCTGTGTATCAATTCTCAATGACATTGCTGACAAAAACGGCATTTTCACAATGCCTGAGCCAGTAGCGCCTGAGAAAAGATTCACACTTAAGCAGTTCCTTGACCTTACAGCCGACATGGATGCCAAGGAGACACAGTTCTCCGAGACAGAACTTTCAATCACAAAGAAGGTCGGTGATCAGTGGTTCGTTAAGCAGGCAGTCAAAGGCGACTTTGGCGCAGGCGTAGGATATGTTCCTATTAAAGAATTTCAGAGAATTGACCTTGCGTTCCCTAACTCTCAGAACAGAAGAGGAAGAGTAGGCGACTATGCCTCAACTCTTACTACTTCTCCAAGACAGGGAGTGCTGATTGATGGTAAGTTCAGAATGTTTACTGCTAAAGAAAAGCTGCGTCTCATGGGATTCAGGGACGACGACTATGACAAGATGGTAAAAGCAGGTCTCACAGAGGCTCAGATTGCCAAACTTGCCGGAAATAGCATCTGCGTTCCTGTACTTGAGCATATCTTTACACAGGTATTTGCTCAGTATCCTGAGATTGCTGAAAACATTAACGGAAAAGCTGCTGCCGATAAGGTAGCAGCATAATGGAGGAAAAACAATGGATAAGATTCTTGAAAACAGCCTTCAGTACATTGCAAAGTACATGAAGGTAACTGAGGAAGAGGCAAAGGCTATCCACCGCCACTGTGCAAGATACGGCTTAAAGCCTCGTATCTGCGCATGGTACGCTGACATGGAAGACTTCTTCTCTGACTGGTGTGACGATTGTGGTTACACAAGGACAGAGGCACGAAGTATCTACCACGGAGGCAAAGGCGAGTTTCAGACTTTCCCTAACGGAAATATCGTAAGGTATGAAATCTAAGGAGGAAGAAATGGATAGAGAAAAGCGTTATCAGATAGTCACCTACTGCTACGACTGTGGAAGCGATGATAAACTTGAATACAAGACCATTAAAGAGGCTATAAAGGAAGCTAAAAAGTATCTGTCAGACGGATATGATAAGGCATTTATATATGACCATATCAAGAGATCCGTAAGACATGCTTTCAATGGCGTACCTGATGGAATTTTTAGTGACGATGTAGACATCTCTCACGCTATCTATCATTGGAGCAGAGCTTGACTTAATAAAAACCAAAAACGCCGATAAGGGCATGATTCACCGCCCTTATGTGGCGGTAGATTGGAGTAAAACGTGAACAAGATTATTTATCAGAAAATGGAACAGATGAGAAACGAAGTAAAGGCCGCAGGCTCTTTTATCCCTACAAACAGAGTACTTGAAATGCTTTCAGAGCTTTCAAAGGTAATCGACGTGGTGGATGTTGAAGAGGTAGGCGGAGAGCTTATCTATGACGAGAAGGCAAAAGAGTGGATAGACTTCCTCAGAATGAGGGGGCTTGACATCGAAGTGCCTGATGACTGTCAAGGAGTAAGCATCCCTTACACCGTATCTTACATGGGAAGACCACAGGGCGGAGGAACTATCTCCAACGAAGGACTTCCAAAAGACGAACTCATCTACAAGATCGCAAAGCAGATGGACGCTGATAGCGTTCTTACAAAGCTTGAAGAGATTGAGATGATTCTGTAAAAACTCATCCGGGGCATCCTGATGGGAGAAACTGTTAAAAAATATTAGCAGACTCCCATGAGGGGATGTCTGCGGACTGAGAGGAAAGAATGAATATATTTACAAATTATGAAACTACTGACCAGATCAACCTTTTCCAGTATCTCAAAGATGCAGGAAAGCTGAATGTTCCAAAGAAGACATATTCGGCAGAGCTTCCTGAGAGGATAAAGGGCTTTTTCGGTGAAAAGACATGGACTGAGCTTTGTGCTTTTATTCTTAAAGAGACAGGCAAAAGAAGCCTTGTAATGTATAAGCCAAGCAGATACCATGACTATTCATGCCCTGAGTACTTTGAGTACACACATGACGTTGCCTGCGGTTCATATATGACTGTCATAAAGGATAAAGCGCTTGTTGCAAATGACAACGCCAACGCATTTCTTTTGGTTCATCATTCGGGAAGGAACTCTTTAAAGAGCACCCTTATCTATGCAACTGGTGCAGGCGTATGTTACGAGGCAGAGGCAGTGCTTTCACTGTCTGATCACAATTACGTATCTTATTCAGATGAAGCATACACTGTAAAGAGTATAGCCGTATCCAAATGGAAGAAGGCAAAGCTCCATGCTCACAAGCTTATCACCATTCTCAATGAGGATAAGATAGAGGATATCCTGAACAGAGCAAATCCTTATGGGAGCAAATTCCTTCAGGAGTCTTCCTCGAATGAAATTCATCCATTAGATCTTCTCATCGCTCCTGAGCTTGAGCAGCTTACAAAAGCAGGATATAAGTTTGTAAGTGAGGTGCGAAACGCCCTTCAGGGATATGAAGATTCAGTCGCATTTGAACAGTTCAATCGTCTTTGCCAACCCGGTAAGAACATGAAAGAGATTTTCAAGACTTCTAAGGCTGTATATACAACCTTGAAGGAGTGTAGCAAGCTCTCTACATGGGATATTTACCGCAAGATGGACAAGCAGGGCAAGCTCTCTGCTGATAACACACAAAGATGTTATGATGGCGGTTACACTGAAAAGGAACTGAACGAGGCAAGCTCAATCCTTAACTTCAAGTGGAAGGAAAAGGATACTGAGAAAGCACTCTTCACATGGGATACTCTTCAGAAATACTTGGAGCGTATCGACATGTACGAGGCTATCGACAGGGTGGAGGGCCTTATGCTCCTTAAAGACTATCTTGACATGTGCAGACAGCTTAATATGAAGCCCCGTGTTGACGGCGACTCGCTTAAGAGAGAGCATGATGTAACAGCAAGAACCCTTCGTCAGAAGAAAGATGAAGTCCGCGCAGCCAAGATGGTAGGCGTATGTGATGAGAATAAGAAATACGACTATGCAGAGCGTTCATTCTTTGGCAGATGCATCAGAAGCTATGATGACCTCATTGACGAGGCAACACAGCAGCATAACTGCGTGGCAGGCTATGCAGACAAGATCATCGCAAAGAAGAGCTACATCTTCGTGGTGCGTGAAACATTAAATCCCGACAAGAGCGTTGCTACTGTTGAGATAACACCAAAGGGAGATGTCAGACAGAAGCTCCTTGCTTATAACAGGCCAATCCATAATAAAGCTCTTACAGACTTTATTGACAGACTGGCAAAGCAGTTTAGGAATGTTAAGGACGGCGTTAGCTCAAATAACATTCTTATGGAGAAGACAGCCTGACAATCACTACATAGCGCAGAGAGGTTTAACCTCTTTGCGCTAAATACATATAATAACCTATAAGGAGAACAACAAATATGAGTAAAATAAAAGCATCCACATATCTCAAGGCCGCCGAAAAGTGCAGAAAACTTATGTTTGATGCAATCAAAGACCGCAAAAAGCTTAAAGAGCTTGATGAAATGTGCGACATAGGGCGGATAACACTCAAAGATGACAGGGATGTAGATAGAGTCTCAGAGCTTAAAGATAGCGATGAGATAAGATATCTCACTATTGATGAGTTTAGATATGGGCCACATGTTATTCTCGACTATCCGACTGCGTATGACGAGGACGGGTTTGACTTTAGCATCTATGATGAGGATGTTCAGTTTGAACTGGGGATCTTCAGCATTGACGAAATCAAGCAGCTTGCAAGAAGAGGCAAGGTAATCATCGTTAAGGGCAATGAACTGGAAATAAAGCCCAAAGCAGCTTAAACCTAACAGGAGAAAAGACTATGCACAAAATGAGAAATGAAAATCTCTTTCTTACATCAATGGCTGTAATGGCATATTGCATGGAAAGAGAGAAAAAAGACAAGAAATTTAAAAAGGATACTAGCGAATGGTTCAGAGATTTAGAGTATGCACAGCTTTCATACAGAGTTTACAACATGCTCGGAAATGAGCCTTACAACAAGGAAAAGGTTGTCAGCATCACAGAGGATATAATAAATACTCAGCTTGCTGATATCAGATACTTTGCAGAGCCACAGGAGTACGATCAGTACGATGCATGGCACGGAGTATCAAGTGGACAGCGCCTTGGATATCCTTCAGAGAA
>JAEEGL011957181.1_pt1 | contig 11732 bp, 5 predicted proteins | sample 9134231 | NCBI WGS metagenome assembly JAEEGL01 (sample SAMN16246548, study PRJNA631951) | gut metagenome | biome: gut microbiome; feature: rumen; material: fiber-attached | host: Bos | place: Iran: Karaj | collected 2018-10
AATTAATAAATTGATTTAAAATTAAATAATTTAATTTAATAAAATAATAATAATATTATTTATTATTATTATTATTATTATTATATTGTGTGCTGATGGGAAAAAAATAATTATAAAAAGAGTCAAAAAAAATAGGCAAAAAATATTTAAATTCAATAAAAAATTTATAATTATTTTTTTACTTTTTTTAAATAATACTCATTTTTGATATTTATATATGAAAAAAATTCTGGGGATTGTATAAAAATTAATTTTATATACAATAGAACTAATTATTATAATTATTTAATTATATAAATTTAAAAATTTTTTGTATTTGAAAATTTCCATTTTTGTTTCAAATACTATAAATGAATTTAAATTTTATAAATTTATTCAAATTAAACGTATGGATTATTATAGTGATGAAAATGCTAAAAATTATTTATTTATATATGTACGTATAAATAAAGTTCAAAAATTTTATGAAAATAGTAATAAATTAAAATATAATTTTTATAACAAAAAAGAAATACAATTAAATGAATCAACACAAATTATAATTAATTAAAAAATTTTGTTTAAAAATAATGTTTTAATTTATTATTTATTATTTTATTTCGTTTTATAATAGATATAAATATTATATTGTAATTTTCTTATTATAATTATATATATTTATAAATTTAATTTTTTAATTTATTTAATATCTTTGAAAAAGGAAAGTTTTAAATTTTGAAATTAATTTTATTTTGAATTTTCTTCATTTTCTTCCATTTCATCTTCATCTTCTTCAATTTTTTCCTTTTCTTGAACATATAATTCAGGATCAAAATCATCTATAAAATTTTTTATAATTTTAATTTCATTTTTTATTATACTTTTTTCTTTATTTTTTTTATTATCTTGTAATTCAATCATTGCCTTTAATTTACTTCTTAATTTTTGATTTCTCTCAAAATCCTTTAAAATTTTATCATGTTGAGCTTTATTCTTCAATCTCATTTTAATCTTTTTTTTTTGCTTTTCTAATATCTTTTGAGCTTTTAATTTATCTTCTTCTTCTTTTTCTTTTTCAATAACTTTTTTACTTCTAGGATCAACTTTATTAATTAAATTAGTATTAATAGTAATCATATTATATGGAATTTTTTCAAGTAAATTTTTAATTTCATTTTCTCTTCTTTGATTTTTTGTTTCATAAGGATTATTTTCAAAAGTATCAAAATTAGCAAAAGCACTTCCTGGAACAGATATTTGACTAAAACCAAAATTAGTTCCAATTCCTAAAAAATCTTCGAAATTTACAAACTTCATTTTTTTACTTTTTATTTTATTATCAGAAAATCTATGTTTCATATAAGGTTCTTTTTGTTTTGTTTTTGAATAATCTTTCCAAATTTCTATAATATTTCCATATCCAATCGCCAATAAATTTTTTTGACTAACTGTATTACATATAACTGTATTAGGATTAAAATACGTATATATTTCTTTATATGAATTTCTTAAATCCCATATCTTCATTTTCTGTTCATTTCCACATGTTATTAAAGTATATCCATCATTATCTATACTAACTGAATTTATTCTATTTGAATGAGCAAACATTTTAACTACTGGCTCAGAAAAATTCGGGGTCCATAAATTTAAAATACCATTTGAATGTCCTGAAGCAATTACTGCATTTTGTGGGTTCTGACAAAAACATGAAATAATACCATTTTTTGTTTTAATTTCACTTACTATTTTACCCATTGATATATCTAAATATTTTATGTAATTATTTTTTAATGCAGATACTAATAAAAAATGATAGGGTAAATATTCTAAAAATAAAGGAGATGGAATAAAATCTAATGCATGTAGTTCAATACCTTGATTATCATATATATTTAACATATCATCTTGAGCTGCAGCAAACATTGTTTCATTTTGTAAAAATTTTACATCATTTATTTTTTTTTCAACTTCAAAATCTATTATTAAATTTTTTTTTCTCCAATCCATTATTGATATATTACCTTTTTCTCCACCTATTATTAAATATTTACCATTTCTAGTATAATCTAATGTATATGGAGCTGTTTCAGGTAAATTTAAATCAAAAATATTATCTGAATTATATTTTGGTAAATTCGATTTTAAATAATTTTGGCTAATTTTTAGAGTTTTTTCTGTTGGTCCTTCTGGAATTATATACCCATCTGGTTCAGGATCCAAATATTTATAATTTGTTTTTGTATGTTCTTTAATAATTTTTTGTATCATTTTTTGGCGAGAAAATCTATCATTTAATTTTTTATCCATTTAAAAAAATGATAAAAAAAATATAATTATATTTCTTTATATTTAAAATATTATTAAATTATATTATAATAATATAAAATTATAATAAATATCTATAATATAATATAAAAATATATTATTTTTGACTTGGATTTGTGTATGTTATTTGTGATGAATAATCTTTTCCTAAATTTTGAACCATATTTTCATATTTACTTAATTTTTCTGATAATTCATCTAATTTATTTGTTATTGAAATACCTTTTGGATAATTATTTTTTATTTCATTTGAATCAGTTTTATTAACAAATCTTTTTATCGATTCAATTTTATTAGCTTTTTTTTTAGATAAATTAATGATATCTAAAGGTTTAATATCTCCAAAAATACCTGTAGTTCCATTATCTTTTTCATCTTCTATTTTTTTATTTAATTTTTCTTTAAGAACAATAACTTCAACTAATTTTTTTGGAGATTCTCCATCTTTTTCATGTTTTTCCCCTATTTTATATAATTTATATTCTCCTTTTTGATTATTGTTTAAAAGAGCTTTTTTATTTTTATTATAATAATTTTTTATTCTATTAAAAATAATAATTTTAATTATTTTAGAAAATTTTATATATTTATTATCTTTATTAACATTAGAACCACTTGAATTAGTTGAAATTGAAGAATATGTTTTTATATTTGATACAAATTTTGGAACTTTATTTTTTGTTTTAATTTTACTTATTTTTTTTTCTTCTCTTATTTCAATACTTTCTTCTCTTTTTCTTTGTTTATTTATAATTTTATCTTCTTCTTCTTTAATAATTTCATCTTTATTATTAGATATACTATATTTTCTTTTTCTTTTAGGAGTTTCTGCTCCAATTCTTTGTCTTCTATTCATAACTAAATTACTTTTTTCATTCTTTGTTGAATCATTAGATTCAATATTATCTGAAACAATTGCTTTGTATAATTGTTCATTTTCAATTAATTGCCAATTTTTTTTAAATTCAATAAAACTATTTGTGGGAATTCCTGTTAAATTATAATATGATTCTGATAATTTTATATATTTTTTTCTAATATTTTGTAAAGGAATTTTATCTTTTAAATTTAAACTAATACAATATTGTATTAATTGTCTATAAATATTAGATATTTCATTTAAATATTTTATATTTAAACTATTTAAAATGAAATTTTTTAAATTTTTTGATTTTAAAAATTTTATATTATTATAAACTTTTTCCATTTTATTAAAATCTTCTTTAATAAAACTTGAATAATTTTCATAAATTTCAATATTATCTTTTGCTAAATTTTTTTGAATAATAGATAATTTTTCTAAAATATAATCATTTAATTTATATTTTAAAGAACATAAATGAATATTTTCTAAAATTTCAAATATATTATTTTTATCTTTTTCATCTTCAATATTAGCAAAATTAATCATACTTATAAAATCAACTAATTTAATTAATGTTTCATAAGCATGATAATAATTATTTTCATAATAAATTGAAATAGAAATGTATTTTAAATATTCATATGTTTTTTCAAATCCATTGCAATTTAATAATTTTAATTTTAAATCTAAAAGATAAAATAAATGTAAAATTTTTACAATAACAATTTTAATACTTCTTACTAATTTAGATTTTAATACTGTACTACTGTATTGAAATATATTTTTATTATCAAAATTACCTTTTATTATTTTATCTACTGTTGAAAATATAATTGAAGTAAAATCTATTTTTTCTTCTTCTTTATTATTATTATCAATATTTTCTTGATTATTATTTATAATATTATTTTGATTATTAATGTTATTATTATTATCTTTTAATGGATTTTCTAATGAATTCCAAATTAATTTTTGAATATAATCTTTGTCTGCTTCTAAATCAAAAATTAATTTTTTATTTTTATCCGGAAATTTATTTTTATTTTTATTTCCACTATTATTTAAATTATTATTTTTATTATTAATATTAGTTAAAGGTAATGCAATTATATTTATTAAATTTTTAATTATTGTTAAAAAACCTTTTATTAAATTTTTATCTTTATCAAATAATTTAAATATAATTTTATTATTTTTTTTATCTTTTTGATTAATTAAAGTTTCAAAAATATTTCCTCCAATTTCATATTTAATTTCAAAATTATTAATATCTACATAATCTTTAAAACTAAATAATTTATCTTTAATTAAATTATTAAAATTTTTATATTCATAAAAAATTGTTCCTTCTAATAAATAACTTTTCATTGCACTTGGTGTAATTTGTAAAAATTCACTTATATTTTTTCTAATTTCAAAAGGTTCTTCTCTTAAAATTTTATAATAAATAGTTTTAATAAATGTTAAAATAATTTCTAAATATTTTTCTTCATTAAAATTTATTTTTTGATTAAATTCTATTTTTAAATAATATTTTAATGTTCCATTTGCTATTATAAATAAATATTCAATTATTTCTCTTCTTGCTTTGTATGAAAAACAATCTATAACATTTAAAATTAATTCTATTTCATTTTCTAAAATATAAATTAAATTTAATTTATGTGCAGTAAATATAAAAAATAAAAAACTTGAAAAAATATAATTTTGAATACGTTTATTAATTGGAATTTCATAAATATAATTTTCATCTACTTTTTCATTTTCAAAAGAAAAACCATTTTTTATTAAAAATTCAATAAAATTAATTGCATCATCCATTGTAAAATTATAATATTTCGAACGTTCAGTAATTAATTTAAATAAATTTTGATTAATTTCTGAAGGTAAAGTCATTTTTTTTGGAGAAGTTTCATTAACATAAAATTCAAAAATTAATAAAGGAATTTCAATAGGACTTAAAAATGAAAAAAATATTTTATTATAATTATCTAATATTTGTTTACTAGAATATGAATATAAATTATAATCAGTTTGATATGAATCATTTTTACTAGTCATATAAACAATAAAATTTTTTAAAAAAAATGAAATATTATGTAAAAAAAAATTAATATTAAAATATATTAATCTTCCTAAATTTAATTCATCAGGACTAATATTACTTTCAGTTTTTATACTACTTTGCATTAAATGATTATCTAAATATAATTTAATATCTTCAAATAATTCAGCATATAAATAATTAGTAAAATATATACACCATTTTTGTAATATACCTATATTGTTAAGATAATTATAATCTCTTATTAAACCTATTTCATCATTAAAACAATAATTTTCTGATGTTTCATTAAATATTGAAAAATCTTCTATTGAATAAAATTCACTAAAAAAATCTAATTCAATGTCTTGTCTTTCTATTTTTGATATTTGTAAATTTGAAAAAATTTCATTTCGTAAAATTATTGATATTGAATTTAAAACATATTCATCTTTTCCAATTTTTTCATTTTCTTGTTTTAAATATTTATAATTTTTTATAATTATTTTTGTTATGTTTAATACATCATCTAAAAGATTATTAACTTTTAATTTTTGACATATTAATTTAGCAAGAATAAAATATAGAACATTAATATTTAATGCAAAATTATTTCTAAATTCTATTAAACAAAAAAATATTAAAATTAATCTCATTTTACTTAATAATAATTTATGATTTATAAAATTATATGAATAAAAAGAAATATTTTTTATATTAATTGGATTAAAAATAAATTCACTTAAATTTTTATTTTTTATAACCATTTCATTTTCATTATTATTAATTTGCATATCATAACATAAATATTTTTCACATAATTCAATAAATAAAGCAGCTAAAAATATTTCATGATGGTTAATTAAATGAATAAAAAAATCATAAGATCTTCCAATTAAATAAGTTAAAAATGTAATATTAGTTTCATGATTTTGTTGAATAGATAAAAAAATTCTTATATATTTTATAAAACTTTTTATTAATGTATTTACAGTTTCAGTTTTACCAAAAGTTGATTCTTTTTTTTTATTTTTTTCTTTTATTTTATTATCATTTTCTTTAGTTATTATTTCAATTCCACTTTCTGTTTTAATATAACTTTCTGTATTATTATTTTTGTTATTATTACTAAACTCGTTTAAACTATTTAAACTATCAACAGTTAAACCTGAAGTTTTCATTAAACTGGTCATATGTTTATGAATTATATCAAGAACTTGCATAGTTAAATTATCTTCTGTATTTAACTCTAAATCTACATTAGATAAATATAATTGAAGAAATTTTAATTCAAATAAAAAATCATTAAAATTATCTTGTGGAATCTCACTATATATCAATCTAGTTTCATATGTTTTATAATTAATTTGAAAGCAAATTGCATAAACATTACTATATATTAAGAATATATCCTCTCTTTGTTTAGATGTTATTAATTTAACATTATCATTAACTTTTAATTTATTTATATTATAATACATTGGAGTATAAAAATAATCATCTGGTAAAACACTATTTGTTGTATCTGTTAAAATAATAACTTGAAAATTTATATTAATAATCATAAAAACACCATTTTTAAATAAAAGCATTAAAAACATATCATTACAAATCCAATTTAAATCAACAATAATTTGATTGTTTAATTTATTTCCTATTAAATTATATAATTTATTAGAAGTGAATTTATATGTTTCAGTCATAAAAAATATTATTGTTATATTTTTTAAATTTTCTGAATTTATTATTATAGCTAAAATATTTCCATGTTTATTACATTTTAATAATAATTTTGGTTTGCATAAATTTTTTGCTTCTTTTTCATCTAAATTTATATATGAAAAACTAATTTTAGTTTTAATATCTTTTAAATCTTCGACTTCTTCCGTATTATACAAATCATTAAAATAATCAATTAAAAATTTTGGAGGTAAACTACGAAATTTATCATTATAATTAAATAAATATAAATAATCAAAAATATAAATTTTTGTTTTTTTACTTCCAATTTCTGTTACAATTATTACATAAAAAATTCTTGTATATGAACCATAAAAAAAATTATTTGAAAATAAAACAGTTATTGCATCATTAATAAAAAAATTATTTTTTTTCTTTTCTTTCTCTAAATTAATTAGTTTTAATTCATTTTCTTTCACAATATTATAAAATGTTCCTGTATTAGTTAAAGTATTAAAATTATTTTGATACCAAATCATAATAAATTGATCAATACATATAACAATTTTATCTAAAGTATTATTAATAAAAACATTAAAATTATCTAAAATATATTCTTTTTTTTGATTTTTTTTAAGTAATCCGGCTAAATTAATATTAGAAAAAGTTTTTAATTTATTTTCATGTTCAATTAATATTAATTTTCCAGTTTTTAATAAACATATTATTGAATCATTATTAGAATTTGAATTAATATATATTATTTCCATTCCTTTTGTAAATTCACATTCGTAAATTTTTTTTGTTTTTAATTCTATATGAAAAAGTTTATACCCTCTTAAAAAATATAAAGATTTAAATGGAATTGATTCATCCATATGAATTTTTTTCATTTCGTTTCCCATTTTAAATTTAATATCATATATTTTTCGAATTGATATATCTATTATTGGTTGTTTTTTAGGTTGAGTATAATTTTCCATTATATATTTAAAGTTTATTTTTTTTATATTAAATAATAATAATTTAATTTAAATTATTCATTATATATGCATTAAATTATGATTTATTTTATATTAAAATTATTTTAAATTTTATATTTATATTATTGTATATTTTTTCAGTTAACTATCATTTAAATTGTTTTCATTTTTATTCAAACCCACAACCGCGAATCATCATTTGTAAATATAATAAAAAATTATTATTTGTTTTTATTAGTCAATATAAAAATAATTTTATGGTATTAAAATTATTTCAATTTAAATATATTATTAAATAATAATGGAAAATTATAAAATAATAAAACAAATTGGAAAAGGAAATTACGGACAAGCTTATTTATCTCGTTCAAAAAAAGACAACAATTTATATGTTATAAAAACAATAGATATTTCAAATTTTAATAAAGAACAATTAGATAATGCATTATATGAAGTTAATGTATTAAAATCATTAAATCATCCATATATAATAAAACATATAGAATCTTTTTATGAAAAAAATTATTTATGTATAGTAATGGAATACGCAGATTGTGGAGATATGTCAAAATTAGTAATAAGTCAACAAAAAATAGGTGTTTTTTTAAAAGAAGATATTATATTAAATTGGTTTGTTCAAATATGTTTTGCAGTAAAATATATTCATGAACAAAAAATATTACATAGGGATTTAAAATTAAGTAATATATTTTTATGTTCAAGTGGAGATATAAAAATAGGTGATTTTGGTATAGCAAAAATTTTAAATAATATGGATGAATATGCTAAAACTTTAGTTGGTACACCCTATTTTTTAAGTCCTGAATTATGTTTGAAAAAGGCATATAATCAAAAAAGTGATATATGGTCTATAGGATGTGTTTTATATGAATTAATGTTTTTAAGACATGCTTTTGAAGCGAATAATAATTTAGGAGAATTAATATTAAAAATTTTAAAAGGTGAGTTTGGAAAAATGAATGATGGTAATTTTAGTAAAGAATCTAAACAATTAGTTAAAGATATTTTAGTTACTGATTATAATAAAAGACCCGGAATTGATCAAATATTAAAAATAAATGTATTAAAAAAGTATATTAAAATGAATTTGATTAAACAAATATGTAAAAATCAAATGAGTAATGAAAATTTAATTGAAAAAAATATTAATATTATTAAAAATAAATATGAAGATCAAAAAGAAAATCTTTCAAATAAATATAATATTGAAAAAATAAACAAAGAAAAGAAATTAAATAAAAGTCCTGAATTAAAAAATTTATTTATTAAACAAACAAATAATAATAATATAAACAATATAAATATAAATAAAATAAACAATTTACAAAATATTAATAATAATAATAAACAAAATATTAATAATAATAATAAAAATAATAATAATAGTGATTCAAATAATAATAATTTATCAGAATTAAAAAATAAAATAAATTTATTATTAGAAGAAAACATAACATTAAAATCAAAATTACAATCATCTTCTTCAAATTCTGCTGGAATTGTTGAAACTCATGATTATTTTATTCCACCTTATTCTTTTGAAAAATTAGAAAAAAATTTTATTGTTACAATAGAAGTTTCTGATGTTGTTAAAGATTTAAAATGTTCTGTTAATGTTATTGAAGGAAATTATTTTTTTAAATTTTCTGGATTAAAAATAATTAATAATCAAATTCAAAAAAATAATAAAAATTGTTTCTATTTTAATAATAGAAAAGAAGGAAAATTTCAAATAGAATTTACAATTCCAATTAAAGATTTACAATTAGAAGATAAAAATTGTAAAAAATTGGAACATGAAAATGGTGTTTATAAATTTTATTTTGATATAAATACAAATTTAAATGAACAAATTTTTAATATTTAAATTGTTTTTTTTATATATTTAATTTATAATAATAATATAATATTAATAAATTAATAGTTTATAAAAATTGAAATACTTTTTATAAAAATTTCTTGAAAAATTTAATTCTTCAAAAAGTGCTTAAAAATTTTTAATACTTAATATTTAATTAAAATATATCTTTTCTTGTTTTACTTTTAAAATAACATTGATTTTTAATTAATTTTTATTATTATTTTTTTAATAAAAACTTAAATTATTTAAATTATAAAATTAAAAAATAAATAAATATAAATTTAAATATGCTTAATAATAATAATAATGTTTTATCAAATGAACAAATTTCTTCACCTTTAATAGAAAATAATTTGTTAAATCAAAGTTATAATAATAATAAATCAAATGGTATAAATAATAATAATTTAAATAATATAAATACAAATATTTCAATAAATTTAAATTCAACTGATTTTATTGATTTAAAAAATTTTTTAAATAATGTAAATAATACTATTAATCAATTAAAAAATGAAAATGAAAATCTCAAAATTAATAATTTAAATTATCAAAAGAAATTATTAATTTTATTAAATAATTTAGAAAATAAAGAAATTTTAATTCAAAATTCAACAAAAGTTCTTGATAATTTAAAAAATAAAAATGAAAATTTAGAAAATAAAATTTCGGAATTAGAAAAACTTAATACAAATTTAAATTATGAAAAAATAGAATTTCAAAAGCAATTAATGAATAATAATAATCAATTTAATAATAATGAAATTGATAAAATTGATATATTAAATAAAAAATTAGAATTTGATAATAAAAATTTAATAAATAAAATAAATGAAATTCAAAATCAATATCAAAATGAAATTACAACTTTAACAAATTTAAAAAATAATGAAATAAATATGTTAAATAAACAACTAAATAATTTTCAAAATTATAATTTTGATTTTGAATTTAATAACAATAATAATATTAATAATAATAATTTTGATAATAATATTAATTATTGTAATAATATATTAACTAATATAGAAAAAAATTTTAATAATTTAATTGATGAAAATAATGATTTAAAATATAAGATAAAATCATATGAAGATGATATGAATAATTTTAATAATATTTTAAATGAAAAAGAAAATATTATTAATGATCTTAATTATAAATTAGAAAATATTAATTTAAATAATAATAATGATAATAATAATATAAATACATTAAATAGTGATTTAAATAATAATAATAATTTTAATAATGATTTAATTGAAACTAATAATCAAATAGAAAATTTATTAATTGAAAGAGAAAATTTAATAAATGAAAATGAAAATTTAAAAACTAATTTAAATAACTTTCAAAATAATATTGAACAAACTAATTTATTATTTAATCAAAAAATTAGTAGTTATAATAATGTAATAAAAAAATATAATGAAAAAAATAAAGAATATAAAAATAAAATTAGTGTTTTAAAATTAAAAATTAATGAATTAACAAATGAAAATAATGAGCTAAAAACAAATTATAAAAATGTTGTGAATAGAATTAATATATTAACTAATTTTAATAATAAAAATAATTATAATAGTAGTAGAAATTTAAATGAAAACAAATATCAAAATAGCAATAATTTTATAAATAACAATCAAATAAATGATAATAATAATGATAATAATAAATATAATAATATTAATAATGAAAATAATTTTCTTGAGAATCAAAAAAAATATTTGGAAGATTTTAAAAATATGTTAAATTTAGTAGATGAAAATTTAGAAAAAAATTCAATTTTTATGACAACACAAATAAATAATAATGATTCATTAAATGATGAAGATTCTAATTAAATATTAAATATTTTATTTAATTTAAAGATTAATTATTTTAAATTTAAATTTTAAAAAATGTTTTAGATAAATAAAAATATTAAATATAATATTTATAAAAGATTTGGGGATTGGGGATTGGGGATTG
>JAEEGL013161150.1_pt1 | contig 11732 bp, 8 predicted proteins | sample 9134231 | NCBI WGS metagenome assembly JAEEGL01 (sample SAMN16246548, study PRJNA631951) | gut metagenome | biome: gut microbiome; feature: rumen; material: fiber-attached | host: Bos | place: Iran: Karaj | collected 2018-10
CCCTGGTCATAAGTGTCTCATACAATTTCTCACCATGACGTGAACCGATAATCTTAACATCAGTCTCACCAAAGAGTTTCATAACGCCTTTAGCTAAATCACCAATGGTGCTTGCATCAGCTTTTTGAATAAACAGATCACCGGGTTCAGCATTCTCAAAAGCAAAAGCAACAAGATCAACTGCCTCATCAAGATTCATAAGGAATCTTGTCATATTAGGATCTGTAATTGTGATTGGAGCTTTTCTCTTAATCTGATCAATAAACAACGGAATAACAGAACCTCTGCTGCACATAACATTACCGTAACGAGTACAACAAAGAACGGTTCCGGAACGCTCAAAAGCAACCTGTGCTCTAGCACCAACAACTTTTTCAGCAACAGCTTTGGTCATACCCATTGTGTTAATCGGATAAGCAGCTTTATCAGTACTTAAAAATACAACTCTTTCGACCTTATTCTCAACAGCTGCAGAGATTACATTATCTGTACCATTGATATTGGTTCTAACAGCCTCCATAGGGAAAAATTCACAGGAAGGCACCTCTTTAAGTGCTGCAGCATGGAATACATAATTTGCACCATACATAACATCACGAACGGAATCAATATTTCTTACATCACCGATAAAGAACTTAACTTTACCAACATGATCAGGATAACGAGCCTGCAAAACGTGTCTCATCCAGTCCTGTTTCTTTTCGTCTCGGCTAAAAATACGGATTTCACCAATATCGGTAGTCAAAAAATGCTTTAAAACTGTAGATCCAAAAGAACCTGTTCCACCGGTAATTACAAGAGTTTTATTTTCGAATGCTTTGGTAATCTGCATATAAGTTTTCTCCTAAAAGATTTTTAATAGTATACCCATGTTGAAATGTATAACGAATTATTTATTATAATATATAAATTAATATAATAGAAGAAATATATTTTAACTCATTCAGATACATTTGGTCCCCAAATAAGATTACATACTCTCTCACAACTTTTATTATCTCTATATTTATGGAAGATAGTAATTAATTGTCTTCGTTTTTCATTCCATTCATTATCAATTACTTCGAAATTATTAAAATAATTAACCAATGAATCAAAATCGTTAATTATCGGACCAGGCATGTAATCTTCAATTGGTTCAAACACGAAACCTCTAGAACCTTGGTATTCTTCTTTATCTGACAAAACCATAACAATCGGCTTATCTAATAACATATAATCTATGATAACAGAGGAATAATCCGACAATAACGTATCTGATACAGAAAGAAGCTCATATAGAATAATTCCCTTAGCCTCTAAATCAGCATTTGTATAGCATAAAATGTTTGAAAAGCCTTGAAGCCTTTTTACTGACACTGAATCCATAGGATGTGGTTTAATTATTAAAAAGGATCCAGATGAAAGAAACAGTTCATTTAATACTACAAGTTGTTCATCTGTAATAGAAGAAACACCAAACGAATCCGGATTACCATCTATTTCATCATGACCAAGAGCAGCCTTTCTATATGTAGGCATCCATAAGTATATTTTGGCTTTTTCATTAATTCCCAACAGTTGTCTTGCTTTACTTTGCTTAAACAACACATCATTTCTAGGCAAACCAGTAACATGAATATGGTCTTCCTGCATCTTAAACACACGAGCATGAATGCTTCTATATGCATCGCTAGTTACAATTGTTTCATCTCCACGATAACAATCATCAGCTTCAGTCATACTCTTAAAGCCACAACCATGCCATAAGTTATATTGAATCTGACCATTGCCAGATTTGAGATCAGCTGAATATGTATGAGTCGAAATAACATATCTCGACCTAAGAAATTTCCATATGCCTTTTACGGATTTCTTTTTAACATATTTGGCTTTGGGTAATGCAATTGGTGCGACATCGTATTCTTGAGCCCATATTAACTTATACTTCTCTACTATATCAGGCCGAGAAGAGATTATATAATTATATAGTGCCCATGCATTATCTGAAAATGCTGGAAAACTATCAAATATAATACTATTTGATTTAGGTATAACTTTATTAATAATTGTAAGGATTTTCTTTGTAATCATAAATATATTATAAAGTATTTAATTTCGTTATCAAAATCATTAATTGATTCAAAAACTATAAATACTAGACTATCTAACCAGATGCTTAAGAAGGTCCTTTAAATCAAGCTTATAAAAAATACTGTTTTTATTAAACTTCCAAACAATCAAACATAGTACTATATATGTAAGACCGCCAACAGCAATCATTGCCAAAATTTTGAATAATATAGGGAAACTAAAAAGATATGATACAGTTCGAACAACTACAAGCATAATAATTGACAAGAATATATACCAAACATTATGTAATATAAACTTTATAAATTTGATTTCCCGAGCAGTTAATATAATCTGTACAATTGCAACTACAGTTTCAGCAATTAATGTACCCAATACAGCACCCAATGCACCGAAAGCTTTTATCAAAAAATAATTGGAAAACAAATTGATACAAGCACCAAGAATAATTGCTATTGTATACTTTTTATCTTCATGTGCCGGGACTAAATATTGAGTTCTTATCAGTTCACTAATTGCCTTTACAAACAGAACAGGGATAAACCAGTAAACAAGTAATATGCATGGTTCAAAACCGCTACCGAAAAAGAACGGAACAAATTCTTTTGCAATTGAAGCAATTCCCATACCAACTGCACTAGCTAAAAACATTGTTAATTCTGTGCTTTTTTGTAATACAATCGAAACATTCCTTTTATCATTTTTAGAATTGCCCATCATGTTTGCGATTCTCGGCAACATAACCGTACCGAGAGCTGCTATAGCTGCAATTGGAATATTTATCAATTTATCTGCTGAATAATAAAAACCACTATTCTGTTCAGTGCTTAGCACATCTAACATGGTCTTATCCATTATATGAAAAATGCTCATAGCAAGAATAGGAATAAACAATATTAAAATAGGTTTTATGTGCTGACGCATTAAAGAAAAACTAGGTTTTTCAAATCCTATATTTTTCTTTAGAAAAGGGATCATAATCAAATTACTAAGAACAGCGTCTGCTGACATAATAATAGTATAAATATACAAATCACTAGGTTTTCTAATTAAGAGTACAATTAATAATACAGTTATAATTTTGATAATAGAATTCCTTATAACTGTAATTCTAAATTGTTCAGTTCCAAAGAAAAACCAGTTAACATTAATTAGATTGCTAATTAACCATATACCCTGAAAAGCTGCTATAAGCATTCTATCTTTGTCTAAAAAAAAGAAAGATACGGCATAACCGATTATTGATAGTATAGAAGCAATAATCTGAATAGAATAAATATTCCAAAAAAGTTGCTGCATTTCTTTCTTGTTTCCTTGTACAGCAGCGATACTTCTGTTTCCATAATTTTCAATACCTAGCATTGCAAACAACATAAAATAGTTTACAAATGCTAAAGAAGCAGAATACACTCCTAATTTATCAGATCCTAATGAACGAGTAAGTATTGGAGTAGTTATCAAAGGTGTAATAACTGTCAATACTCTATAAGAAAGTTGAAAAATCAAGTTAGTTCTTACATTATTTGACATTATTATTCCTCTTCAAACCTTCAAGAATCTCAATATGCCTTTCAGTCATATTCTCCATGGTATAATCACTAATACTTTTATATGAGTAGATTGCTTTTAGAAAAGCAGCATTATTAATTGATAAAGCTAATGATTTGTAATCCTCTACCGGAACAATATAGCCATTTAAACCAGGCTTTATTAACTCCAGACCCGCGACGCACTTATCGGTAGTAACTACGGGCAATCCATAAGATAGCGCTTCATTTACAACCAATCCCCAAATATCTTCTCTTGTTGGCATAGCAAAAACATCGGCCGCACGATAATATTCTCGTAATTTATCCTTTGTCATAAAATCAAGGAAATGAACATTTTTGTCCTGATATTGGTCAAAATTACCATCAGGTTTTCCACCAATAATATATATTTCGGCATCAATATCGGAAGCCGCTTTTAATAAAACATCAAAACCTTTTCTATGTATAAATTGACCAACAGCGATTACTATTCGATTATCATTCAATTTAAGTGCATTTTTAGTTACAAACCTAATAATATTTCTTAGTAATTCAATACAATAAATTTCATATTCAGAATTCTTTTTGTTTTTTATTACATTAAATAATTCATTTGATCTTTCAATAATATAGTTTTCATTGATTGTCTTTGAAATAAATATATCATTAAGCTTGATAAACAAACTATCAACATCAATGCCTTGAACATCAATATTCATTTCTAAATAGCTCTTATTTATAAAATCTTTAATAGATATAAGAGGAATACCAAATATCCTAGCTTGCAAAAACATGTTTGTATTGTTATTTGAACAATCCAAATTCAAATACAAATCAGAAGCAGCGAGATATTTAGCAATATCAAAATCCGAAGAGACTTCTATAATATGAATATTTGTATATTCACCAAAATTCTGTTCAAATGATTCTGCATTAAAAGTCAGTATATATATTCCAACATTCTGATTAAATCTATCGGATAATATTTTGAAGAAGTTCAAACGCGAATCATCAATCGAATTGCATATTGTTGCGATGTAATTTTCTTCACTTACAGACAGAATATTTTTAAGTCTTTTTCTATCATAATCAGATAACATAAGAGCATCTTTTAAATCTTTTTCTTTCTGAGATGTAAAACAGTAATCAAAAATATTGCTATCTTTAGCACCATAATATGTAAAATACTTTCGTGTCATATTACCACTGCCTATACAACCGGCGGCGTTACTTACATAATGCTTTTTAACACATTTCCTGATAAAACTATCTTTTTTTATCAACCCTCCATCAGCTTCAATATAATAAGGAATATTATGGTTGTGAAGATATTCCATAGCATACATTTGTGTTGGAGAAGAATATCCGCCAAAAATAATGTAATCAAATGATTGCATTATTATTTTTTTAATATCTGTTTTAATTTTCAACAAATTTGTTTTGTTCGACAAAAAAACTGCTTTAAATCCACTATAGTCATTATTAAACCACTTCTCTGATCGATGATGTTGTTCTTCAGGTGTAGTAAGAAAACATACAACAAGATCACAAGACTTACCGAGCAAATTAAAGAAATCAACTCGATATGGAGAAGGATAATTTGTAATGAATAACACTCTCATAAAGAATCAATGCGTATACATATATGCTGCATATAAAGCAATAATCGAAACAAAACTAACAGCTATAAATATTAATCGCTTTTTCCCACGCAAATCAACTACATAATTCACAAAAGCTGTATATGTAATAGGAAGCATACTGTAGTAATGCCTAATGTTAGTCAAAGATGCAGTAATTGTTACAAGATAAACTAACATGCAAAGCCAGAATGTATATCCATTCTTTTTATTTCTTTTAAACATATACAAAAAACTGCCTAAAGATATCGGAACCATTACCGGAAATGTTAAATCAACCAAATCACTCCAACAAGTTATAGATTTAGGTAATCCAATTGGTTCAATAACAGACAAAATATAACAAAATGGAAGTTTATATATATCGGTAATTTTGGTTATCATAATATGCCTAATAGGTCCAGTTACAGTTCGATTACTTCTCTCAAAATAATAATTTAATTTAAAAATCAACGTAGAAGATGATTTGTAAATAACTAAACCAGCAATAGCCAAAAGCACAAGCGTAATAATAATGTTCCTTACGTTGATCTTGGTAACGTATTTCTTAAACGCTATTAAAAAAGCAACAACTAAGAACAAAGCAGATAATCCACTCCTAGTATTTAACATCGCTATGGCAAGAACTATCATAATAATAAGTCGAATTTTGCTAATCTTCTCGTTTTTCTGAAAACTCATTGCTCCAAACAAAATAAAAAAAGAACAATACATTAAAAACGAATCCTTATATGCAAAACAGCAAAATAAAACAGGATATGGCAAAAAAGCAAGCAATTTGGCAGACAATAATGCTATTTTTTCACCATATAACAAATTAACAAAAGAATAGAAATAATAAATTGAAGAAGTAGCAAATATAACATTAAGTAATCTTACAGTTAATGTAGTTCTAGTAAGATAAGACACAATACATACAATCCAATACCATAATGGAGTACTAGACGGATCACTTAAAATATACCCCGTTCTATCCCCATACTGTTCAAATGATCTGGTAAAACAATCAACATCAACAATTGATGAAGCATTATTCAAATAGGATTCAGCGCCGGCAAGATATCTACAATCATCAAGATCGAAAAAATCGGTACCATAAAACCCAAAAGATAAATTCTCAGCAAACATGACAACTATCAATAAAACTAATAGTCGTACAGTAAATGCTATAATGCAAGTCTTTTCTATTTTCCCTATTTGTATCATTTGAACAATAAGAATGTGAAATTAATAGACATATCCATAAGCTATTCTGATATATTCGTCCAATGCTCTTTGACTATCAAAATCTTCACGATTAAAATCAGTAGAAATTCTTGTCATTTCACTCTGCTTAACAGCTTCTGCAACAGCAGACAAATCACCTTTATTTACAACAATTCCTTTTATTACACTTTCAGAACTTCCACCTGTATCATAAGTTAATACAGGAGTTCCACAAGCAAGCGCCTCTAAATTAACCGTTGGATAATTTTCGCAATAAGAAAGATTCACATATAAATCAGCAGCAGAATATATATCTACTAATTCCTGTACACTATTTGTTCTTTCTATACCAATAATGTTATTGGGTAGTCTCGAAAGTTGACGCTTAGTCAAACCAACTAAAACGATTTTGTAATTATCTCCTAACATGGATGATAATTTTATATAATCAGATAAACCCTTCATATCATCCCAAGCAGAAGATACACCTAAAAGCATGTACTTATCTGATAAACCATATTTCTCTCTAAAAACACTTTCGGTTGGATAAAACATGGATGTATTAATACCGTTATGTATTACAGTAACTGGATACTGAGCTAAAAAAGATTTTCTAACTAGATTTGCTAACCATTCTGAAGGCGTGACTAAAGAAAGATTGGGAATACCATCAAGTATCTCTTTCTTCTTTTTCCAATTTACTTTGCTTCGATCAATATAACTTCTAGGATACTCTCTAATTATCGGACAATTACTGCATCCATCTTTCCATTTTTCACAATTTACAACATCACAATACACGCTGTGTCCAGTAAAAGCCCAACAATCATGCAGAGTCCAAATAATCTTTTTCCCGCAATGTCTCAGATAATTAAATAGAATCTCTAAATTTATATAATAACCATGAATGTTATGAAGATGTATTACATCTGGATCATAAACTTTAACCCAATCAATAAAGCGTTTTGTAGCTATTTTACTTCCGAATCCACTTGTATCAAATAATCTTGCTTTTGCACAATGAAACAACCAATCAAATTCAGAACCAATTCTTATAGCATATTTCTGATATGCATCCGGAACATTCTCACGACCATAAGCAATTTTTACCTCATGTCCTTTTTTCTCTAATTCAGCTGCAAGATCCGTACAGATTCTACCTGTACTTCGGATCCCACAAACCACATTAATCATAAGAACTTTCATAAATAATTACCTAAAAAATTGATTAGAAAGCTTAATAAATTTATACGACAATTGCTCCAACCAAATTAACATGAGCATTATTTATCAGTTTTAATTGGTCGCTAATCATCCTACAATCAGAATAATTCCTCTGTTCAACTATTATAATTCCATCAAATTCAGATAGCCTTTCTACAATAGTCGGATCAACAAAAAAACTTGGTTCCACAGAAGCACTTATCCCTAAATCTTTAACTAATTTCTGAATTGTATTTATATCAGCTGTACCTGTAAACAACACTTTATTCATTCCTTCAGTCAGATTTTTTACATCAGAAGATAATAGTTTTAGACTTATTTCTTCAGATAATTTGTTATCATCGCCTGAACAAATATCTATCATTTTTGTGAACTTAGATCTCTTAGTAGCAGGTTTCAAGACACCTATTTTATTTACATTATTAAAACGGCTGAAGAATAAAGTTTGTGTAAAAAACTTATTATTAAAAATGTAAATTAACATAAGAATAATAATAACAATGGCAGCACCAATAATAAATCCTAATATTACATATTTGATTAAGCTTTTAAATGATATTGCCGTATTTGTATCGAGAGAATTAAAAGAAAAATAACTATAAATACTATTCTTATCTATACCAAGTTTAGTTGATATAGTTTCAATAGCTTTATCATTGTTAGAAATTTGTTGTTGTAATGATTCAAAACGATTTGTTATATTGTACTGCTTATCCCTAGTGTTATTGTCTACTTTATATGAACTCTGCCTTGAAGCATAAGCAATAGAATGTTTTATAACAGAACTATTTAACTCATTATATTTTTTATCTACACTTTCTATAATAGAGTCCATAATACTTTCAGTAAAATCAATCGTTGGACCAATAACTGTAATAGAAATAATACCAGAATCATTTATATCAGAAGTATTAATTGAAATCGTTGATGTTTCATAACCAGCTGAAATTAATTCTGTAATATAACCTTGATTTACACCCATTTCTTCAGAAAGAGTATCTAAATATTCTCCTGACAAAATATACTGTTTATAAGTAGATAACAAAGCTAAATCTGTTTTAGATGTTTGATTATCATTAACAGTAACTATAAGATTAACTGTTGACACAGCTTCGTTCTCAGAATTAATTTTCATTATGACTGATTCCGAAACATATTTACGATTGTTCTCAATTTGATTCTTAAGAACATCAATACTATTAATTAAATCAGCTGCTCGATTAACATCCTGAACTCGTTCAGAATACTTAACATCATTCTCTCCAGGAAGTCTCACAGAAATATCAAGTATATTAGAACTATTTATTGAAGATGCTTTTTGTGTGGAATACATCTTATAACCGAAAAGAATTCCAGCGAATATAATTCCGCATAAAATAACTAACCATATTTTTTTCAAAATATAAAAAAGCAAATCAACAAAATCAATAATGAGTGGTTGTGAATTCAAATACATAGTTTACTCCTTGATAATTATAGTCTCCAAAAACGCATGCCTGATGCTTTTAATTCATCAATACGATAAAGGGATTTAACATCAATTAATACTTTTTCTCCATCAGCAAGTTCAGGTTTAAACAAATCCTTCAACTCCATCACAGACATATTTCTATACTCTTTATGACCAACAGCCACAATAACACAATCAGCATTTGGAACTTCATTCCAAGGCGTAAGATCAATGTTGTATTCATGCTTAGCAATATCTACATCAGCCCAGTTATCTGTAACAATAGGATCAATATCATATTCCTTAAGTCTGTTAACGATATCAACTACCTTACTATTTCTTGTATCAGGGCAATTCTCCTTGAAAGTCAATCCAAGAATTACTACTGTAGCCTTCTTAGGTGCTTTACCAGCTTCAATCATCTCCTTGATAGCTGCATCTGCTACAAATGCACCCATAGAGTCATTAACTTTACGTCCATTTAAAATGATTTGGCTATGATAGCCAAGCTTCTCAGAAATGTTAGTAAGATAATAGGGATCAACACCAATGCAGTGACCACCAACAAGACCGGGTTTAAATCCCAAGGCATTCCATTTTGTATTCATACCTGCCAGGACTTCATCAGTATCAATCTTGAGCTTATCGCATATTATAGCGATTTCATTCATAAACGCGATATTTATATCTCGCTGGCTATTCTCAACGACTTTTACAGCTTCTGCTGTCTTTATGTTGCTTACAGGGAATGTACCAGCCTTAATAACAATGTCATAGACTTTCTTAATTTCATTGCAGGATTCTTCATCCATTCCAGATACTACTTTACGTATATTAGTAAGTGTATGTACTCTATCACCGGGATTAATTCTTTCAGGACTATATCCGATCTTCCAATCAACACCACACTTAAGGCCTGATTCCTTCTCAATTATTGGAACACAAATATCTTCCGTAACGCCAGGATAAACTGTAGATTCAAATACCACGATTGTTCCGGCACTGAGATTTTGACCGACAGTTCTTGAAGCACCTTCTACAGGACGAAGATCAGGTGTGTTATCCTCATTAACAGGTGTTGGAACTGCAACTATAATGAATTTTGCCTCTTTAAGCCTAGTAGGATCTGCAGTGAACTCTACCTTTGTATCTTTAATTGCTTCTCCAACTTCATTAGTGGGATCAATTCCTCTTTTATACTCATTGACGCGTTTTTCATTGATATCAAAGCCTATTACTTTAATATGCTTGGCAAATTCAACGGCTATTGGCATTCCAACATATCCAAGCCCTACCAGTGCAAGCTTCTCTTCACCAGATATCAAGCCTTTATAGATCTTGTTAAATTCCATTATCGTTACCCCTAAATGAAAAACCCTTTTTATTAATTATATTATATTATTGATTATTAAAATAATCACACATTCACCCGAAATATGGATTAATTCAAGGCATTCTTCAACACTTTTACAACTAAATCAATATCGTCTTCCGTCTTATAGGGATCAATCGGAAGACTCAAAACCGATTTACATAATGTCTCAGTTACAGGACATTCAGTTTTTGCACTGTCTGTACCAATAAAAGCTCCCTGACAATGCATAGGTTTAGCATAGTAAACCATAGAAGGAATTCCAGCTTCTTTAAGCTTTGCCTGCACTTTACTTCTATCTACACTTTCAGATAACTGAACAGTGTATTGAGCCCATGAACTAAAGTAACCATCAGGAATAATTGGCAAAACTAACGCCGTATCACTAAGCAACTCAGTATATAAAGCAGCTACTTTGTTTATATCATCGAGCTCAAAGTCAACAAATGCCTTAAACTTAGCAAGCAGTATTGCAGCCTGAATAGTATCCAGTCTGCTGTTCTTGCCAAGACGGACATTATTGTATTTTGCATTGGGATCATTAGGATTACTGGTATCCTTACCATGAACACAGATTGAACGAATCAGATCTGCCCATTCATCATTATCAGTAAAAATAGCTCCACCATCACCATAGCAACCTAAAGGCTTTGCCGGGAAGAATGATGTAGTTGATATATCTCCGAAACTACAAGCTCTTTTTCCGTTAATACTACCGCCAAATCCCTGAGCACCGTCCTCAAGTAGAAGCAGATCGTATTTTGCACATATATGTTTAATTGAATCAAAATCAGCTGGTAAACCAAAAAGATCAACTGCCACAACTGCTTTTGCATTGTACTTTCCTTCTGATTTAACCTTAAGTATGGTTTCTTCTAGTTTAACCGGATCAATATTGTAAGTCCTCTGATCTACATCAACAAAAAACGGTGTAGCGCCTTCTTCAGCAGGACACTCACCGGAAGAAAAGAATGTAAAATCAGGAACAAATACAGCATCACCTTTGCCTATTCCCCATGCTCGCATAGCAATTGAGATAGCGTCTGTGCCATTGGCGCAAGTTATACAATGTTTAACCCCAACATAATCAGCGAGCAGTTTTTCAAGTTCTTTAACTTCAGGGCCAGATATATACTTTGCTGAACCGGCAACATTAATCATTGCCTCGTCAATCTGAGGCTTAAGTACTTCATACTGTTTTTGTAAATCCCTGAATTGCATTTATATTTCCTCCAGGC
>JAEEGL014001116.1_pt1 | contig 11732 bp, 8 predicted proteins | sample 9134231 | NCBI WGS metagenome assembly JAEEGL01 (sample SAMN16246548, study PRJNA631951) | gut metagenome | biome: gut microbiome; feature: rumen; material: fiber-attached | host: Bos | place: Iran: Karaj | collected 2018-10
AGGAAACATATAGCTTTGAATAACCAAAATAGCCATTCTTTGCCAGTATTTTATTTATAACGTCGCAGGTTAGATACATATCACTTACTATGACCACCTGCTTTCCAACATACTTTGCCAGATCAAATAATTCACCAATAGCCTTACGCCTATGGCATAATTGTAATTCTAATGCTACTTCCTTATCTCTGATTTTATTTATAATTTCTGGCGATTTATTCAGCAGCAATGAAATCCGTTGGTATATTTCATCGAGTGTGACATCCTCAAACTCTGGATTTTTATTTGTTATCTCTCTTCGTGCTATTATTTCAGCCGTAGTGCGGACTTTTGAAAATGAAACACTATCCCCTGTAATCTCAAAATAGTACTCGTTAAGCATTTCATAAATCTGAGAAGGAGAATACAAAGGCCTCACAACAAGAGTGTCAAATATATCAAAACTCACACAATGAATATCCGGATTCAATATGGCTGCTTTAGCTTTTTCAAGGCCATCATTCCACTTTGTACGCAAGGAATCAAAAAATGGTTTTTCTTCAACCAATTTCTCATCCCCTGAAATGAACCATAATCTTTTTAAAGTATCAATGGCAATTTGACGTTCTTCACCGTCAAAAGAACGGACAGCAAATCCATGCCACATTGCTGCGTAAAATTTTCTAAACGACTGTTCATGACTTAATATATCTCTCGATACTGACTGACTGTTAAGGAATGACTCCACATAATCAAACACCCAAGCCATGTCATTGACATTTTTCTTGTAACGTTCAATGCTTAGCTTTTGAGTATCCGTTGAAGCATTATCCCTATAACAGTAATAGTATGCAGAAGAAAGAGACGAAGTCATTCTATCTGCAAAATGCATAAGAACAACAGAAAACGCAATATCTTCAGTCATAACAATGTGTTCTTTAACGTTCTCATAAAAAGGGGCAGCTTTATCCCATAGAGATTTTGAGTATATCTTGTTCCAAACAGTATGCCATGCATAACATCTGCCTTCATAACTCCAGAAGTTCTCTTCTATCTCACTACCATGTAATGAATCAAAAGAAATAGCACAGTCATGATAGTGCAATACTTCCCTGAGTCCATCCTGGTTTTCCAGCACCGTACGGCCAATCACAATATCTGAGTCGGTCATTTCAGCTTTGCAAATAAGGCTATAGTAATAGTCAGATGATACATAGTCATCACTGTCAAGGAACGCTATATACTTTCCTGTGGCAATTCTGCTTCCGGATAGTCTGGCTAAAAACAGGCCCTCGTTCTCATCATGACTAACGTATTTTATTCTTGAGTCAGATTCTTTATATTTTTTTATAATGGCTTCAGAATTATCCGTAGAGCCATCATTGACAATTATTATTTCAATATTTTTGTACACCTGACTCACCACACTATTCAGGCATCGTGATAAATACTTTTCAGTGTTGTAAACAGGAATAACAATTGATAGCTTTGGTTCCTCTCTATCCTCTTCTATCACATTATCTAGTTGTTCTTCTATTTCTTCTTCTGAATTATTCTCTACTTCTTTAATCTGGGAATAATCCGAAATATTTAAACGCTGTTCCAGTTCTGCAATATAATCATCTTTTTCTTTAATAGTTACTTTGTAATCTTCAATATTTTTTCTTTCATTTTGAATGACCTGATCCAGACCACGTATCTTATCCTTATATCCCTTTACAGCAAAGTGGTTCTTTCTCATTTCGTCCTTCAGGTCAACCTCTTCCTGGTAAAAGATATCAGCGTAATGCGCCATGTCAATGGAACTTAATACTTCTTCTTTCTTTTTTTCATCAAAAAACAGAATTCCTAACCCAAAACTGTATTCAAATTGAAAAGAAGGGTACCGATTGCTAATCTCAAGCCAAAAATCGTGAGATCCCATAGTTTTTCCATAAACCAGCTGGTTTCCTATATCGTGAAATAAGACAATGCCATCTCTTTTAACTTTACTCTGCCAATTTTCAAAATCATGCTTAACATCTTCATATTCATGTGAACCATCGATATGGAGTACGTCGATACTTTCATCTTCGAATCTACCATTGGCTTCATCAAATGTCATCCTTAATACTGCCATATTCGAAGTATCAAAGCATTTCTTTCGTACATCACAAAAACTACTCCAAATGTCCTCAGAGTAATCGTCAGCAACAAAATGATCCCCATCAAAAGCCTTCCAGACATCTATTCCATACAAAACAGTTTTTAAGCCATTATCCTTAATTGCCTGAGAAAAAGTAAAATAAGAACAGCCATAAAAGCTCCCCAATTCAACCACAGTGTCCGGCTTGAGATTTGCTATCAGATCATATGCAAATCGCCTATGTCCCGACCAAGGAGAATACATAAGCATTTCTTTATTAAATTTATCGCATTCAAACGAAGGATTATAGTACTTCCAATTCATAGTATTCTGACCTCAGCATTACTTTCTCATTTTTAATGATTATCTACTTCTATTGTGCCTATATTATCTTCCTCAATCTTCTAGCCGTCTCTTCGAATCCCAAAACTCTTAGATAATAAATCCCTCTGATCACCCTAGAAATCCTCCGATGATGCTTTTCAAAATCAACCAAAAACCTCAAGAACTCTGATTCCGTTATGGCATAAGATATCTTCATGGAATGGTTCTCTACAGGCAGCTTCCCATAGCAATATCTCATCACAGTGTCATACGTAAGTGGCGGAGAAAACTTCTGGTCTTCCATATGCGTACCAGCCCTTAAGAATGGCTGATTTCCTATAAAGCTCGCAAGAGCTTTGTCTGGCTCTTCCGTCAGATAGCGAAGGTATGCCACGGAAGGTTCTATATCTACAGTAGGTAAGGAGCCTGACGCAGTGCCATATACCTTTTTTAAAATGCCTAGATATTCATGAGAGAAATGGCATAATCCTTCGATGTACTTATCATATCCATACCTTTTAAGTTGTAGCCCTTCCTGTTCTTCCAAAACCGGAACTACTTTTTCACCCTTATCTTCATAACAAAGCGTCATGCCATGAATCGCACGGGTAAAGGTCTCAAGAAGGCTAAAGTCAAAACCTGATGCATTCATGAATATCAGCTTCTCATGCATCGCATGAAGTCCATGTTCAATATGAACCTCGTAGTAAAAGGCCCTGATTTTTTTAGGCGACAGTTCACCTATAATAGAGCATAAGCAATCAATTGATGCTCCTGTTCCCCTAAGTTCAACAAGTGCATACTCCTCAGAAAAGTCAATTTCCTGAGCGCAATACTTTTTGATCAATTCTCGTTTTTCTGTATTGCGATCAACTATAGCTTTTACAAGCTCCTTATCAGAAGCAAAACAGTCCCTTAACTTCTCAATGGAACCGTCTGTAAACTCAAGGTTTATATTCTGGAATTCTTCGGGCAATTGTGTTAAAAAAGTTTCATCCAAGCCAAAGTGTTCCAGAAAAATCTTCATATTAGGTGAATCATAGGTTCTAAATATCCAGTCAAGCTTGGAAAAATCAGTTTCTAGGTTAACAGATGGGCCTCGCCAGGCTTCTCTTGAGCCATACAAATAAGATAGTTTTATGTCGTAGCCCAGTTCTCCCACTATGCACTGAGCCATTCGCATCAGAACATATCCGTCTCTTGCAACAAAGTATAGATGTTTGATATTTCTTTTCACGGCCTCATTGACAACCCACAAGGTGTAAGGAAAAAGAATACCGGCACCAACTGTCACCCCTATTTCAGCAAATTCATCAAGAGAATGTTGTCTTCTTAAATAGCCTGAAGCCCCGACCATAAGCTGAGTTGCAATGTTATGTGTATTTGCATTAAGCACATACTCTTCTCCAGGGGATACTTTTTTGTACACCTGCTTTACAGCGATCCCAAGCTCTCTAGGTACACGAATATCACCAGCGGGATTATCTCCCGTGTGCTCCCATTCACAAAACTCAACATTTTCTTTGCTCTTCACTATTCTGAAGAGTTCACCATTTTCTTTTCTCTTCTCATACTCCGAAGATACATAAACAGGTATTTCATCAAAGTCCGGGCATAAAGCATGCAAAAGCTCTTTTACGTCTTCCAAAGCCAGATACATGTCAGAAATAAAAACAACTCGCTTTCCATCACTGATGAGACTCTTTATGTACTCAATGTTATCCATTAATGGGAGTTGTACCCTGATCTCAGTCTCTATTTCAAGCCTGTAAAGGCGCTTTTTCATTTCCGGCGAAAGAATATCTCCACAAAGAGAATCATAAATATCTGAAAGAGTGATTTCCTGTCTGTCTTCTGTAGTATAAAATTCGAAGGCACTTTTTTGCGCCAGTATTCTAAGTGAAGCAAAATTACTCCTGACATGCTCAGGGATATCGGCAAACGCTTCGCCCTTCAGCGACTCCTGCATAAGCAAAAAAAAGCCTTCTGGTGTAGAACAGCACCTAGCAGCAACAGTATCAAAAATGTCAAAGGAATACAGTCTGACCAATAGCTTTATAACTCCCTTGTTTTTTATTTCTCCCACAATTCTTCCATTAGCAGTGTACCGTTATAGAAGGCTCCGCAGATTGAGTCATAATCCTCCCAGGCATAGGTACTAAGGGACAGCCAAATAATAGCGTGGAGAAGCTTTATCTTTTTCTCATCACATTCCGGGATCAGTGACAGGTAATAATCTGACTGATCTTTCCAGCCGTTTGTGTCTATGGACAGTTTAACCTCGTCCTCTTCTACATCAAGCACAAACTTCTTATTGTTGAACTGGTCGTAATCGCCATTAAGCGAGTAGTAGACCTTTGCCCAGTCATAGTAAGGATCCCCATACAACTCCTGATATCCAAAGTAGCCCCTCGGATCAAGGAAGATAACATTCAGGTCATCTTCCACCATGGTATTTGAGAAGGTGCAGTCTCCGTGGATAAATACGAATGGATCTTCGGTTATCAGCAGCTCTTTTACCATGCGGCGAAGCTCGCCCTTATTAAGATATGGATTTTTGCATTCCTTGCCGTTGATCCTGATGTAATCTCTGTCTGCAAAGGGAACCAGATCCCTTATGCTCTCTATGCGGTCTATGGTCTTGTAGTAATAGGCGTTCATCTGGCTGAATGAGTCAGGCTCTACACTCTTGCAGGAATGGAGCTTGTTAAGTCCATCCACTATCCCGCGAATGACCTTCTGCTGATCCTCTGTTGACAGACTGGTCTTAAAAATGTTTTTTCCATTTATTCTGCCCATAGTAAGGGGCTGATACTCAGATATGTCAGGGATCTGGTCAAAGCCGTAGCTCTTTGCTTCCTTGTACCAGGCGATCTCTCTTTTTGCCAGCTTTTCTCCCTGGGCGTCGATTGGTCTTTTTATTATGATATCACCATTGACCTCCATGGAGTTGAATGGACGGCAGACGTACTCTTTTTCCTTGCTCTCCTCAAAGGCAAGCATTGTTCCGATCTCCCGGGTTCCCAGAAGGGACAGGGGCCTTAGCTCCTCAGGAAAAGACTCTGAGAGCCATCTCACAAACTCGCCTTCATGCGGTACATTCTGAAGAAGGCTCTTTTCCCTAAAGAGGAACATGCCTGCGATGCCTGTTCCGGTGGATCTCTCCTCCACAAGGCGGCCGTCAAAGCAGCTCCACCTGCACTCAAAGTCCCTGGCAATTCCAAGATAATTTGCAGGAGCATTGTCCATCACTTTGTCGATATCAAGGGTCTTATCCAGGATGAGGTCAGACCAGATAATCATGAAAGGGTTACCCTCAGGGATATACTCCATGGCCTTCTTAAATCCGGCGCAGGTGCCTTTTCCCTCAGCTCTTACGGTTATGTACTTGACGGTTGCAAACACCTCCAGGTATTCGTCCAGTACCTCGTGCTTATAATCACCGATAATGATGAAGTGCTTGTCGGGATATTGCCTGAAAAGGTGAAAAATTATAGGGAGATTGTCCACAGGAACGATTCCCTTGGGTTTGTTCTTGGTGAGATGCCCCAGCCTTGTGCCTTTGCCGCCTGCCTGGATTATGATGTAGTCGACCATAGTAGTATACTCTCTAGATTAAATACGTTTAACAGTTATCCGCATACAGGCGGTAAATACCTATAGTTACAATATCTTCCGGAGTAATTCGACCCTGTGCCTGCCCCGGTGCACCGGATGTAGCGTTGCATGCCAGGCTTGAATCCTCTAGCATAAGGTCTCCGCATCTGCCATAGGGTCTTGTAAGTGACACGCAGACAAGTCGGCAGTACTTGTCGAATTCATAAAGGGAGAACAGCCGCATTAGATCAAGACCCTGCTTACGTGTTATCCTGATCACTTTAAGGATACGGTTACTGCCCCAGTCCATCTGCGTAAGCAACTTCCTGTTTGCCGTTATGATGATTGCTTTTTTCATTTTTCTCTTTTTTAGGAATTCATCAAGATGCTTTAATGCAGCATCTTCAAGTACTTCATCGTCTATAAGGATCGCTGCGCAGCTCTCGTTAAAGCCATCTGTCTTTTTTATTTTTTTCCATACAGACCAGCCTCTGAAAGCGGACATCAGACTGCCAAAGAGCCAGATTCGCGTAACTGCCTGGTTTGTTCTTGCTGTGGTATTTGTCATTATCTTTTCTCGGTATTATAAAGATCTTATGGTCTCCAGGAGACCATCCTGCTCATTTGGAAGAGTAAACTCCTCAACTGTTCCGGCCTGGTTAAAGTTCTTAAGGGAGAAATACTCCCGCCAGGTAGACATTCCTATGAACTCTGATTCATCGTAGATTATGAGCTTTTTGCAGTCTGCTCCGGAAAGGACATCACACAGACCGCTTCTGCTGCCAATGAACAGGCCACTTTCCTCGCAAAACGCTGTTATAACTGAAAGCTCCAGGTTTAGGGACTTTGTTCCTGCTATCACAGGCTCTTTTACCGGGTCTGAGGAATTGGTGCATACAGTAAATCCCTTTTCCAATAGGATCTGTGCTATCCTGTCGTAAACCCGGTAGTCTATGTTGAGCTCGTGGCCATTGATGTATGGTGCAAGAAGAGCTGTGCGGCCGGGAGTAAGGCCAAGTGAGCTGAAGCTTTTCTTAACAGCCTGATTATCTGGAGAAGCCGTTATTATACCTTTTCCTGCAGTTCGCGCCCCACAAGAGGTTCTGATTTCCTTCGCCCCTGCATATCCCTTAACATTTTTGCATATGCCAATCTCCATCATCCTGTAAAAGGAAAGTCCCTTAAGCCCTGACATGTGCCGCATCATTCCTCTGTAGATCATGTGGTCAGGTTCGTAAAGAAGAGGCTCAACCTTTAGCTCTTTTCCCAGAAAATCATGGAATCTGCGGATGGCAAAGCATGTCTCTATAGGAAGTATCTCAATATTTCCGTAAGGAAAAAGAGCTGCTGCCCTGGCTGCCCCCTGTCCCGGAACTACGATAACAGTGTTCTTGCCAATAAAGCCCTTTTTATCGAGAATAGCGCTGGCTACAAATGTATCTCCAAGGCCCTTGTACTCCATGAGGTAGATATGGTCTTTATCCTTGTATTTTTTTATAAGTTCCTTGTATGCCCTGTATCCGGGGAGTATTTCCTCCTGGAAGACCATTGTTAGTTTAACAGCGCCGTGATCGTCTATGAACTTGTCTATACGTTCCTCTGATATACCCACGTATTACCCTTTCATAAACTCTGCATAATGCTCCAGGACCGGTCCAGGTTCGCCAATCTCACGCATTTCTCCGTCATGTATCCACATGACCTTGTGGCAAAGCTCGTTTAAAGTTCCCATGTCATGTGAAACAATGACCACGGTCCTGTTATCGTCAAGGATCAGTTCCCGCATCTTTTCCATGCTCTTTTGCCTGAAACGTTCATCGCCGACGCTAAGGACTTCATCCACCAGCATGATATCCGTCTCCAGCATGGCTGTTATGGCAAAGGCCAGCTTGGCATGCATGCCGCTTGAATAGGTTCTTACCGGTCTGTCTATGAAGTCTCCGATCTCTGCGAATTCGATGATAGAGTCCATTCTCTCTTCAATCTCTTTTTCAGAAAATCCAAGAAGAAGGCCTGAGAGCATTACATTGGCTCTGCCGGTAAGCTCGTACTTAAAGCCGACACCAAGGGCCATCAGGGATACCGAATGTCCATGAAGATCTATTGTTCCGGCATTAGGTGAAAACACCCCCGCCATTGACTTAAGGAGCGTGGATTTGCCGCTGCCGTTCTTACCGATAATACCAAGGATCCCGCCTTCTTCCACTTCGAAGGAGACGTTTTTTACCGCCTCAAAAACCTCGTTGCGCTGTTTCTTGTGAAAGAGGGTCTTACGGATTGAGACGTTATTGAGAATACGGTAATTTATGCTGACATTTTTAACTTCTATTGCGTTATTTCTGGTCTGTTCCATATCAGATCACCTTGACGTATGAATTCTCGTTGCTGTAAACCGTAAATATTCCAAGAGCAATGCAGACCAGGGAAATTGCTGTCCAGATCATCATTATGAAGAGGTCCGGAGCCTGGCAGTATAACAGTGCATTCCTCATTACAGCAATGACATAGGCAACAGGATTAAACACCTCCAGGATTGTGCCAAAGGGCCGTGGTACCTGGTTAGACAGCGAGTAGAACACACCCGTCAGGTACATCATCATCTGGAGGACGATTCCTGTGATATAGCCCAGGTCGCTGACAAATACCCCGTAGTGCATCATGATGGAGCTGACTCCAAATGTAAGAAGAAACAAGAGAACAAACGCAGGGATAGTGCACAGCACATTAAGACTAATTGGAACCCTGAAAAATATCATCATGATGATTATTACCCCGAAGGACACCAGCATCTTGAAAAAGTAAGAGAACATCTTGGCAAGAAGGATTATGTACTTTGGCATATAGACCTTGGTAATGATGTCCTTGTTGAACCTGACTATGTCTACACTGGCTGTGAGGCTCCTTGAAAAGAAACTCCACATGGATATACCTACAAATACAAACAGTGGAAAATAGTCTTCTGACGCCCTGAACACAATTCCAAATATCAGGGTATAGATAAGCATTGAACAGATGGGCTCTATAAGCCACCACATCCAGTTGAGATAAGATGTTGCCACCTCTGCCTGAAGATCAGCCTTTGCAGACCACAGGGCATAGGGGAGATATCTTTTCATGTCACCGAAAAATCTTTTTCCATACCTGATGAAGCCGCCTATTGTGATGATATCCTCAGTAAGCAGGCACACAATAAAGGGCATGATGAGCCCGAACAGGCAACCCAGTCCAGCGTATTTCAGCCGATAAGAGGTAGTCATGTTGGTAAAATCAAGCGACTTTACTCCGCGCAGATATGATATGCCAAAGGTCAATAAATTAATAATAGCGAGGTACACTAAAAAGAGGATAACTCTCCTCTTAGTCTCTACCTCGCCATGTCTAAGGCACATATGTATAACCAGCGAAAAAACAGCCGGTGCAACCAGCATGATAACACTAAGTAATGCTAACACTGCATTTTCCCAACCTTTTTTCATAAATGCCGCATGAAATCGCCTCATGCGGAATACTATATCTAGTATACCGCCAAAAATGTACCATTTCAACGATTACCGATAGTATATCCTGCACTTTACCCTGTCCTGAGGCTGGGAAATCCTGACTCCGTCATAGTACTGTTTTCTGGTGTGGTACTGAACATCCTGCAGGATCTTCCTGTTGGCACAGATGGTGTCTCCAAGGATTCCGATCATCACGCAAACAAAGCTGATAATGATAAGAGTGCAGGCAAGGATAAGGGACTGGATATGGCCTGCGCCGCCTGCAGTGAAGAAGTAGTACATAAACCTTATCCAGATAACTATAGCCGGAATTGCAGGGAATATTGAAATGAAAAGGAATGCCTTTAGGGGTTTGTAGATAAGATATGCCCTGAGGATCGTCAGCATTGAAGTCCGCACGTAAGCAAACATTGTCTTGGCAAGCCTTGAAGGGCGAAGAGCTTCGTTAGTGCTGATTGGAACACTGACGATCGGTATCTTCTCTCTTCCTGCCTGGACAATGGTCTCCAGAGTGTAGGTGTAGTCATTCACCACGTTAAGGCGAAGTGCTGCCTCTCTTGAAAATGCCCTGAATCCGCTGGGTGCATCAGGGATGTCGGTATTTGACGCCTGCCTTACTGCCCAGCTTCCAATTCTTTGAAGTTTTTTCTTAAGAGGTGAAAATCCCTCTGTGTCGTCTATTGGTCTCTCCCCTATAACTATATCCGCCCTCTGTTCAAGGATTGGCCGGATAAGCTTTGGGATATCACTTCCGCAGTACTGATTGTCGGCATCTGTGTTGACGATTATGTCTGCGCCATTTTCAAGAGCCACGTCAATACCTGCCATAAAACCTTTGGCAAGGCCCTTGTTCTGGGTGAAATTGACAATATAATTGACGCCCCAGTCCCTGGCAACGGCAGTTGTCTTGTCGGAGCTTCCGTCATTTATCACAAGATATTCGATTACGTCTATTCCCTCAATCTCCTTGGGAAGATCCTCTAATGTCTGTAGCAGGGTCTCCTCTTCGTTGAAGCAGGGAATCTGTATTATCAGTTTCATTTGTCCTCAGGCTTCTCCTTGGATTTTTCTTCTGATGAACTCTTAGAACTCTTAACTCCGATAATAACTGATACGACGATTATAAGTACAACAAGAACTGCAATGACTATTTTCCATATCATGGCATTTTTCTTAGCACTTTCCTGCCTCATCATTGCATCAGTATAGTTGTCCAGTTCCGCTTCCTGGGTAGAAAACTCTTCTTCCAACGCTTTAGCAAGCTCAACACTGTCATCAGGCTGTACCACCTGTTCGCTGGCAGAGCCCTCGTTTGTCTTCAGGTAGAGATTCTCTCCCCTGTAAAAGATCTGTATCCAGTCTCCGTCTTTAGAGACCACAAATACACTATCACCCGCAGCAAACTCTGCAACTATTTCCGAGGACTCATTAGCTTCCCTATAGGCTGTTCCAGGTGTTGTAAGTGTCATGACATTACCGGATATAGCTTCCTCTTCAGAAAAGGTTGCATTTTCCTCTGCCCTGACCGATAGCGGAAGGCTGAGTATAAGTCCGATTGTAATGATAGCACATGTTATTTTCGTTATAATTTCTTTTTTCATATTCATGGTGTGTAGTAGAGATTCAAATGTCCGATCTCAATCTTCTCCTCAAAATAATTATCTGTTATATCTTCATATGCCTCACCAATACTTGTAATGAGGATAATATCATCCCTAAGAAAATAATCGAGATGCTGTATTTCGTGGTCACTAACATCAACCACTTCTATCTTTGCCTCCCTGTCAGCAAACTGCACCAGCTCTATGTAGGGATTACCGCCCTCATATAGGTGGACTATTTCTCTGTCAGGGTAGCTACGTCTAAGCTCTTTTAACCGACCTCCCAGCTGCAGGTCGCCATAGATGTAAGACTGGGTATCAAAAATGTACTTGGAGCAGGCGCTCATGCTCAGCGTCACCTGAATCATCAATATCAGGCTTATCAAGACCTCCAGTCGACGTTTCCTGCATATAATTATGATCGCGAAAGTCACAGCCGTTAGTGCCGCCGATAGTAATACCTCATTTCTTAAATATCCAATGGTGTCTGTAAGTGGTTCCTGTAGCAGATAGCACATTCCAATCATGGTAAAACCATGGGGATCTTCAAACTTAGTTTCATTTATTCTGATCACGTACACTGAAATCAGGGTAAGTACCAGATAC
>JAEEGL014234772.1_pt1 | contig 11732 bp, 9 predicted proteins | sample 9134231 | NCBI WGS metagenome assembly JAEEGL01 (sample SAMN16246548, study PRJNA631951) | gut metagenome | biome: gut microbiome; feature: rumen; material: fiber-attached | host: Bos | place: Iran: Karaj | collected 2018-10
ATCACCCGGACTCATGGCATACGGGGTGAAGTGGCAATGTCGTTTACCGACGATGTCTGGGACCGTGCCGAGGCCGATTATCTCGTCTTGCGCATCGAGGGTTTGCTGGTGCCGTTCTTTATGGAGGAGTACCGCTTCCGTTCGAACACGGTGGCACTCGTGAAGTTCTGCGACTACGACACAGCCGACGAGGCGCGCGAGTTGTGTGGTTGCGAGGTGTATTTCCCCCATGCACTTACGCCCGACCGCAATGAGGACGAAGAATATACATGGCGCTATTTCACGGGCTTCCGTGTGGTGGATGCCTCGGCAGGTGACTTGGGCATGATAGACAGCGTCGATGACAGCACGCCCAATGTGCTCTTCTCGTTGGACGGGCGTCTGATTCCAGCTGCCGAGCCCTTCATCGAACGAATAGATCATCGCAGCCGCACCCTCTACATGCAATTGCCCGAGGGGCTGCTGGAATTATGAATTGAAAAATGAAACGTATTTGCATATTAGGCTCCACGGGGAGCATCGGTACACAGGCGCTGGAGGTCATCGAGGCACACCCCGACCTCTTCGAGGCATACGTGCTTACGGCGAACACGCAAGCCGACCTGCTCATCCGTCAGGCGCGTCAGTTCCATCCGGCCTGCGTGGTTATTGCCGATGAAAACCTCTATCCCCAAGTGCGCGAGGCGCTGAAGGACGAGCCGATACAAGTATATGCGGGTGCCGATGCTCTGTGCCAGGTGGTACAGATGGAGCCGGTCGATATCGTGCTCACTGCGCTGGTGGGTTTTGCAGGACTGCGCCCCACGCTCAGCGCCATCGAGGCGGGCAAGCCTATTGCGCTGGCCAACAAGGAGACGCTGGTTGTCGCCGGCGAACTCGTCACACAGCAGTGCATTCGTCATCGTGTACCCATCTTGCCAGTCGATAGCGAACACAGTGCCATCTTCCAGAGCCTGATGGGCGAGGAAAGTCCCATCGAAAAGATAATTCTGACGGCCAGCGGAGGCCCCTTCCGCACCTACACCAGGGAGCAGCTCGTTGATGTGACGCCTGCGATGGCGCTGAAACATCCCAACTGGGACATGGGTGCCAAGATAACAATCGACAGCGCCACGATGATGAACAAGGGTTTCGAGGTTATCGAGGCACGCTGGCTCTTCGACGTAACGCCAGAGAAGATTCAGGTGGTCGTGCATCCGCAGAGCATCATCCACAGCGCAGTGCAGTTCGAGGACGGTGCCGTCAAGGCGCAGCTCGGAATGCCCGACATGCGGGTACCCATACAGTTGGCACTCTCGTATCCCGAACGCCTGAAGAGCAACTTCCCGCGCATCGACTGGTGGGAGATGAATCAACTCACCTTCGAACGTCCTGATACGGAGAAGTTCCGCTGCCTGCAAATGGCATACGAGGCCATTCGCCTGGGTGGCAACGCTGCCTGTATCGTAAATGCAGCCAACGAGGTGGTGAATCTGGCTTTCCGCCGTGGCCAGTGCGGCTTCATGCAGATGGCCGACATCATTGAGCAGACGCTCCAGCGCGTACCGCATGCCGAATCGCTCACGCTCGACGACTATATGGCTTGTGATGCCGAGGCGCGTCGAATAGCGACTGAACTAATTAACAATTCATAATGCACAATTCATAATTCTCACATCGTACATCAATAATATGAATATAGTACTTATTAAAGCCTTGCAACTTCTGTGCTGCCTCAGCCTTTTGGTTGTTCTGCACGAGTTTGGACATTTCGGTTTCTCGAAGCTCTTCGGCGTGAAGGTCGAGAAGTTCTACATGTTCTTCAATCCCTACTTCCACCTCTTCAGCACCCGCGACAAGTGGTTCGCCCGCCTCTTCCCCCGTATTGCGAAGAACGAGACGGAGTACGGCATCGGATGGATACCTCTGGGCGGCTATGTGAAGATTGCCGGCATGATTGATGAGAGCATGGACACCGAACAGATGAAGCAACCAGCTCAGGCCGACGAGTTTCGTTCGCAGAAGGTGTGGAAGCGCTTCCTGATTATGGCTGGCGGCGTGCTGATGAACATGCTCACGGCTCTGATTATCTACAGCGCTGTGATGTTCACCTGGGGGCGTGATTATCTGCCGATGCGGCACATCGAGCAGGGTTTCCAGTTCAATGAGCATGCTACCGAACTCGGATTCCGCGACGGTGACATCCCTGTGGCCGCCGATGGCAAGGAAATCGCTGAGTGGAATGCCAATGTCTATCGTATCATGTCGAAAGCATCGTCCATCACCGTTTTACGCGACGGACAAGAGGTGACTATCCGCCTGCCCGAGAAACTGAACATGCTGCGCATTTTGCAAGAGACGCCTCCGTTCCTTTCCCTTTATTCACCTGCCATCATCGACTCTGTGCTGCCCGGCTCGGCGATGGCTCAGGTGGGCGGACAAGCGGGTGACCGTCTGCTTTCGGTGGATGGACACGAGATGGTCACATGGACTGACTTCGATAACATCGTCCTGCGACGTCAGGATGTTCTGGCCGCTTCCGACTGTTCGGCCGAGGACAGTTTGCGCCTGCGTTCTATGGACATCGTGCTTGCTGCCGCCGACGGAAGTCGCACGGACACCTTGACGCTCCAGCTCGACGAGAATTACATGATGGGCATTCTGCGCCAGTATCCCACGAAGTTCTATGAGTCGATACATCAGGACTACAACCTGCTCACCTGTATCCCTGCTGGGTTGAAGAAAGGATGGGACACGCTGACGGGCTACGTGAGCGACCTGCGCTATGTGGCTACTGCCGACGGAGCCAAGTCGGTGGGCTCGTTCATTACGATTGGCAATATCTTCCCCTCCGCATGGGATTGGCACCAATTCTGGATTCTCACAGCCTTCATCAGCATCATTCTGGCGGTAATGAACATCCTGCCGATTCCGGGACTTGATGGCGGGCACATCGTCCTGCTCTTCTACGAAGCAATTACGGGCCGTCAGCCGGGTGATCGCGCAATGGAATGGATCGAGCGGGTGGGACTATTCATCCTCGTACTTCTGATGCTGCTGGCTTTCAGCAACGACATACGTAACTTCATCCTGCCACTCTTCTGAGCCTGACAATGAACTGACACTAAAACAATTGTAACGATGAAACGATATTTCTTCCCGCTCTGCATGCTTCTGCTCGTGCTGGGCGCCTGTGACAAGCAGAGTTCTGTGGATAGGGCCGCAGGACGTATGTTGGGCGATGCACGCTTTGCCCTGCGCTACAGTCATTATGACGAGGCGCGTGACACCATCTTCTCCATGCGCAAGCGTTATCCTACTGCACTCGAAGCCCGTCGTCAGGGCATCCTCTTGCTTGATAGCATTGAACTGACCGCTGCCCGCGACAGCCTGCAGCGTGCCGAGGGCGAGGAATGGGAACGGCTGCATGTGAAGGTGCAGTTCTATGAACGTAAACTGATGGAAGACCAGAAAAAGTGAAGGTGCGCAACATATCACACGAAGAAATGCAGCAAGCGCTCTCGGCGCCCATCTTCCACCAGATTGGGGAAGTGGCTGACGAGCTGGGCGTGGAGTGCTATGTTGTGGGTGGATATGTGCGCGACCTCTTTCTCGAGCGACCCTCGAAGGACATTGATTGTGTGGTGGTTGGCTCGGGCATTCTTGTTGCCGAGGCCCTGAAGAAGAAACTTGGAAAGAGAGCATCCCTAAGCACTTTCCGTAACTTCGGCACCGCGCAGTTGAAGTATGACGGCACAGAGGTGGAGTTTGTTGGTGCCCGCCGCGAGAGCTACAGCCACGATAGCCGCAAGCCCATTGTCGAGGACGGTACACTCGAGGACGACCTCGACCGTCGCGACTTCACTATCAATGCCTTGGCTGTTTGTCTCAACGGCAACCGCTTTGGCGAACTCATCGATCGCTTCGGCGGCCTGTACGACTTGGAGGACGGCATCATCGCCACTCCGCTCGACCCTGATGTGACCTTCTCTGACGATCCCTTGCGCATGATGCGCTGCATCCGCTTTGCCACGCAACTCAATTTTCGCATCGAGGATGAGACGCAGGAGGCGCTCTCCCGCAATGCCGAACGCATCAAGATTATCTCGCAGGAGCGCATCATCGACGAATTAAACAAGATAATAATGAGCCCCGTTCCCAGCATCGGGTTCATCGAGCTTTCCCGCTGCGGGCTGCTCCCTCTTGTATTGCCTGAGATAGCGGCGCTCGAGGGTGTCGAGACACGCAACGGACGGGCTCACAAGGACAACTTTTACCATACGCTCGAGGTTCTGGATAACATAGCCTCACCCTCGGGGGAGACGGAGAAGGGGGCTGGGCTCTGGCTTCGCTGGGCAGCCCTTTTGCACGACATTGGGAAGCCTCGCTCCAAGCGATGGGAGAATGGGGTAGGGTGGACGTTCCATAACCACAACCACATCGGGCAGAAGATGGTGGCTCCGCTCTTCCGTCGCATGAAACTGCCCTTGGACGAACGCCTTCAATACGTGGAAAAGCTCGTCGGGCTCCACATGCGTCCTATCGTCATTGCCGATGAAGAAGTCACCGATTCGGCTGTCCGCCGCCTTCTCTTCGAGGCAGGCGAAGACATTGACGACCTTATGCTCCTCTGCGAGGCCGACATCACCAGCCGCAACCAGCAGCGCAAGCAGCGTTTCCTCGACAACTTCCGTCTTGTGCGTCAGAAACTCATCGACCTGCAGGCGCGCGACAACTATCGCACATGGACCAATCCCATCACAGGCGAGGAAATCATGCAGACGTTCGGCCTCCCGCCTTGCCGCGAGGTGGGCATACTCAAGCAGGCCATCAAGGACGCCATCTGGGACAGCCAAATCCCGAACACCCACGAAGCGGCTCATGCCTTCATGCTAAGCAAGGCAGCGGAAATGGGACTGAAACCGAATATATAATTCATAATTACTTAACCCAATAACCCCATGAGAAAGTTATTTATCATCCTGATGGCTGTCGTTTGTGTCTCAGTACAGGCGGTAGCACAAGAAAGTCCCCTCAAGGGCAAGAAAATCCTTTTCGTCTATGGCGGATGGGATGGTCACGAACCTCGTCAGACCCACGACCTCCTGAAGCCTTGGCTCGAGGCGCAGGGCGCGATTGTCTATTCCAGTGAAAGTCTGGATGTCTATACGGACAAGGAAATGATGGGAAAAGTCGATTTGATAATCCAAACCTGGACAATGGGCACCATCACGGGCGAGCAAGAGAGAGGTCTCATCGAGGCTGTGCGCAACGGAGTGGGCCTGGCTGGCTGGCACGGCGGGCTTGGCGATGCTTTCCGCAACAGCACTGAATACCAGTTCATGGTGGGCGGCCAATGGGTGGCTCATCCCGGCGGAAAGGTGGATTACGATGTGCGCATCGTGGACAAGAAAGACCCTGTAACGCGCGGCATAAAGACATTCCACATGCAGTCGGAGCAATACTATATGCATGTCGATCCAGGCGTGAAAGTCCTTGCCACCACCACCTTCGGCGGCGAGCATGCCCCGTGGATTAAGGATGTGGTGATGCCCGTCGTATGGAAGAAATACTACGGAAAGGGTCGCATATTCTATTCCTCCCTCTGCCACGATGCCAACGACTTCCACGTTCCTGAGGCGATGAAGATTATGACGCGCGGCATTGAATGGGCCGCAGAGTCAAAAACTGCGGCAGGAAAGGATTAAGACTTGCGCAAGCATCGGCCATTACTTGCTGTAGTTTTCCTCTCTGCTTGCGCAAGTATTGGCCGTTGCTTCACTTGACCTTCTGTCCCCCTTTTTGCAATATCAGAAGTCTTTACCCTCGAAGACAGCACCTTTGCTGACGGCGCCTGACTGCTGTTCCTTGCTCGTGGTGTTGAAATAGTAAGAGACGGAGAGTGTCAGGTTCGGGTATTTGGGCCGCACACGGGTCTCGGAGCGCAGAGTCGGGGTGGTGCGCCAGTTGTGGTAGCGGGCAGTGCGCAAGACATCGTGTGCTACCAGGCTGAGGGACATGTGTCCGTGCATGAGCTGCTGTCGGGCAGCGAAGTCGAAGTAGCAATAGGGTTTTTCCCGACCCTGCGTGAGCCGTTCCGGGCCGACTACATGTCCGTCGAACTGGAGCTGGGTGGTGGGCGTGGCCGTAATCTGGTTGATGCACCCGACGGCATAGACCGTGTTGTGGTAATCGTTGCAGCCCTCGTAGTGACTCGTGAAGCGGCAGTCGTGGAGGTCGGCATTCACCGTCGTAGTCCATCGGCGGACAGGTTTCAGCACGAGGCTGAGTTCGGCTCCGCGTTCCACCTCGTTGCCGGCATTGATAATGGAATCCAGCGTAACACCTGGCTCGTAGGCCACGCGAATCTCATCGACCACATTGGTGCGCCAGCGCTGGTAGGCAGCGAGGTGGAACGAGTGGCCTCCCTCGAATCCCTTGTGATAGTTCACCTCGAGCGAATGGATATACTCGGGCCGTATGTCAGGATTACCGATTTTCTTGGTGTAGTAGTCCTCGTAGGTGATGTAAGGCTCCATCTTCCAGATGCCCGGCCGGTTGGTGCGTCGGGCATAGCCGAGACCGAAGGTGCCTTTAGACGAATTATAGGCCAAGTGGGCCGAGGGATAGAGTTCTACGCGACGATGGTCACGGTCGGCACCTACGACAGCTATCGTCATCTCGTCGCGAACACGTTCCATACGCAGGCCGGCATCGGCATCGAACTTCCCGAAGTGGTCGGACAGCGAGGCATAGAGGGAGTGCACCTGACGATGATAGTCGAAAGGTGCATAGAGGTCGTTCTGCCATTCGAACTGCTGAGCCGGGCGGTCCCAGTACTTGATGCGATAGTCACCAATCTCGCTGTAGGTGATGTACTGATAGCCAGCCTCGAATGCGCCGGTGGGCCGATACTGCCATTTATAGTCCAACTGTTCGTCGCAGTCCCAGTGATGCTCTTCTTCGTAACCTCGTGTGCCCTCGTAACGTGCGCCCGTCTGGTCGAACATATTGCTCTCGGTGTATTCCAGCGAATGCCAGTCGTAGCGATTGCGGCTCTGCAGGGAGAGCTGGTCGCCGCGTGCGTTGATATGCCACAGGTAGCTGGCCGAGAGCTGCACCAGCTCCTTTTGCAGCATGTAGCGGTCGTGGCTGTCGAAGAGACTGACGGTGTGGATTAGGGGGTATGTACGGTTTTCCAGATAAGCCATATCGCCTCCGCGGCGGTTCTTTGTCTGGCCGCTCTGCAAATCGACGCTGAGCAGATGTCTGTCTTCGACGGCATACTGCCAGCCGAGGGTGCCGATGTAGGCGCGTTCGGTACGGAAACGTTCGCCATCGGAGAGGCTGGTGGTCTGTATGTTATCCACATCGGTGGTCTTCTCCTGCTGGAAGTCGCTCACGCCCCGATAGCGGTTGGCCTGCATATTCGCCCAGATGCGGTTGCGTCCGTGTTGCCAGTCCATGCGTCCGTTGGCGCTCCATCCGCCTAGAGTGGTTCCGCTGGCGTTGAACATGCCGCTGAGTCCCTCGGTCTGCCCCTTCAGGGTGGTGATGTTGATGATGCCTACATCGCCCTCGGCACGATAGCGCGCGCCTGGCGTGGTGAGCAGCTCGATGTCCCGAATGGTGGCAGCCGGAATCTGCCGCAGGGCTGCGGTTCCCGATAGCGGACTAGGCTTGCCGTCGATATAAACGAGGTACTCTTTGCTGCCGCGAAACGAAATCTCTCCATCGGCATCGGTATGCACCGAAGGCAGGGTGGCGAGAATGTCGGCAGCCGTACCGCCGCCGGCTGTGAGTATTTGCTGTGCATCAATGCGTTTGCGGTCGATGCGATAGACCACCTGGCGACGCTGGCCGGCCACCACCACCTCGCGCATTTTCTTCTCGCGAAGGGTGTCTGTCGTTTCCTGTGCCGCGAGGGGTACAAGAGTGAGGGCAAGTAGGAGGGAGAGTGCGATTCGTTTCATACTGTGTTCGCTTTTATGCATTATCGTAATCTAGTGTTCATCGACATGCTTTTGCAGTCGCAATAGCCTTGGATGCATATTTGGCCTAGTTTGTCCACTTCGATGATGGCGTAGCTGTTGTGGGCAGGGTATTCGCCCTCAATGAGTCCCTTCATCGTCCAATAGTGGATGCCGTTGCGCTGGCTGTAGTGCCCCGAGTGATGATGACCTTGAATAACGGCCAGTACACGGCCGCTCGCTTCGAGCATCTCCACCACCGTTGGTGCGTTGCCGATACAGACACTTTGGGGTACCTCCGAGAAACTGTCAAGCAGCTGGTGGCAGAAGACGATGATCCGCTCGTTTCCTTCCTCGAGTTCCTTTCCGAGCCATTCGAGTTCTTCGGGAGGAAGAAAGGCCTTTGTCCAGTCGAAGTTCCCCTTGTCGTAGGGTGTGAGATCCTCGTTGAAGTTGCCGTCGAGAACGATGAACTTCAACCCTTTCTGCTTGAAGCTGTAGTAGCTGCGACCATTGGCCTTGCCCAGGTTTGTGGTATGCGCCAGGAAGTCTGCCTTCGAGATACAATCCATATCATGATTGCCCAGCACATGGAAGACCTTCCCCTTGAAGCGTTGCAGCTCACCCTCCACCTCGTCGAGGAAGCGCAGGGTGATAGCTCTGTCATGCGTCTTGTCCATGTCTTTCAGATCACCCAGCTCGATGATGAAATCGAGGTGCGAGCGGTTGAAGACTTCTATCGCATCGCGCAGCTTGTCGATGGATTGGCGGTAGTAGCGGTTGATGGCCACATCTTTCTGTGCATAGTGCAGGTCGGTGACGACACCGAAACGCAGTGGCCGGCGACCCATCGACTGCATGGGAAGGGAGGAAAGCAGTACGGCTCCGCCTGAAACTCGCTGAAGGAATTCTCTTCGTTTCATGGGGCTGTTCATAATGATATGTCCTGTGCCGAAAGGCCGTTTAGTGCGTCTTATGGAAAAACAGCCCGATGCGTGCGTGCAGGGGGCGATGGTCCGACGATTCCTCGCTGCCCACCCATGTGCGGTGGAAACTCAGTGTCGCCTTGGGTGTGGGCTTGAAGAGCGCCACATGGTCAATGCAGATTCTGGGACCGTTGGACGGAAAAGTCATCTCGGAGGGCGAGTTCAGGAATATGAAGTGTTTCTCCATCTCCCGATAGAAGGGCGATCCAGGCTCGTCGTTCAGGTCGCCCATGATGATGAAGGGCTTTTCCCACTGCTGCGCTTCCTCGACAATGAGGGGAATGCTGGCCATGCGGTCGGCGTCGGTGAGGGAGAGGTGGGTGCATGCTACCACATACTCCTTGAACTCGGCTACCAACAGCATGCGCCGCTCTTCGCGTCCGGGAAGGGCAATGCGGTGAACATTCAGCGGACGTTTCTTGCTTAGCATACCGATGCCGTACTTGCCTCCTTGAAAGTCTATTGCAGGTGCGTAGGTGGCATACATGCCGATGTGGCGTCCAATCTCCTCGAGTGCATAGACGCCACCGTTGCGCTTTGTCACACTATCGACTTCCTGAATGGCCGCTACTTCGCATTCCGACTGGCGCAGGAGGTCGGCGATGCGGGTGTGGTCGATGCGTTTGTCCATTCCCTCGCCGTGCTGGATGTTATAACTGGTGAGGCGCAATGTCTGCACCCGACGCGCCCCAGCGGGCAAATTAATGGCTGTCGCCAGCATTATCAGCAAGGCAGCCAAGATACTTTGTTTCATATTTTTTCCTCCTTTTGCTCACAAAATTACGAATAAATGAGTGAAGGACAAAAGATTTCTTGTCATTTTTTCTGTATGGATGAAAATCCCCTGCGTCACTAAGCAGTGAGGCAGGGGAATCGATTCGGCCCGTGGGCCAATATGTGTCGGAAACTGATGTCAGAAGACGTAGGCAGCACCGATGGCAATTACACCACGATCGATGTCGTCGGTCCACTGGAACTTTCCTTCCAGATTGGCCTTGAAGTGCTCCGAGATATAGTATTCGAAGCCGCCGCCGAGATTAAATCCAACGCCCGAGTCGCTGGGTCCGCCGTTTTCCACGTTCCAGCCAAGCACCGTCAGACCGGCCAGAGGATAGAAATTGAACTTCGACTCCTTGATGGGTACGATGTAATGAACGTTCAGGTTGATGTCCCATTCTGACATGTGGTCCTTCTTGAGGAAGTAGTCGAAAGATGCTTCACCGCGCCATTTCTCAGCGAATGTGTACTGGAACTTGGGGCCGATGCCGAAGTTGTTGTACCCGTCGTCGATGCCGAAGCTAAGGTTGCCTCCAAGAGACATCTCGCCCTTCTGGGCGTTGGCTGCCACTGCCATGCACATGGCAAACACAAATAAACACAGTTTTCTCATCATGATGTTAAGGTTTACTCTGCGTCCGACATGCACCCTCCGTGTCGGGCATTTCGAAAAGTTTTTCTCCTTGTCATGTGCCTGCGCAGGGTGCAGGATGTATGGAAACATGACATCACGCAAGCAACATTCCGTAATACAAAGATAGGGAAAAGACGTAAAAGCGTGCGACGCGTGCGCAACCTTTTTAACATTGTAGGCTCGAATACCACCCAAAGGGGTGGAGGTGAATGAGTCAATCGCGTTTCTCAGTCGCGTGGCTTATCGCGTCAGTGAGAACTTCATGCTGAATCCGAAGTCCTGGGTAACAGTAGGGTAGCTGCTGCTAGAAAGCAGGGGCTGGGAACGCTGACGGTCGTAGTAGAGGCTGAGGGTGACCATGCGGCTCATGGTGTAGTCTATCTGAGCACTTGTCTTGATGGCTTTGCTGCCGCTGGTGGCTTCGCAGAGGCTGGTTTGCAGGTCGCGCTTGATGGCATCCTGGTCGCGTAACGAGAAGTCGAAGCGCAGGTTCAGGTCGTGAGCGAAGCTGCTGCGGCTGCTGCGCACATCGCTGTTCTGGTTGGCGTTGGTGCTCTGTTTGTCGGTTTCGTCTGTCTTCTTCTTGTTGTTGTTTCGTCCGCGACTGCTCTTGGAGGCCTTCGCACTGGCGCTGCTGGAACGACCAAACAGGCTGCCCAGACGGAAGTCGTTAATCTTGTAGCCCCAGCCGAAGACAATATCCTTGCTGCCCGTCTCGTTGAGCTGGGCACTGGTCATGCTCAGGTTGAGGACACGCGTGGTCTTGTACTCCACCTTGACAGTCATGTTGTTATTAAATGTCACATTCAGTCCCAACAGTGGGGCGAAGCTTTCGTTGATGGAGACCGTACTGATGTCGAACATCGAGCTGGGCACATACATACCCGAGGTGGTGTTAAGCGCATAGCCCATCGAACCGCCGCTGCCCATTGTCTCAATCCACGAACTGTAGGAATTGTACGAACCTACGGCATACACACTCTTGTACGCATGGTTCAGGGTAACGCTCTTGAAGTGGTCGCGCACCCAAGGCAGGTTGCTCAGTCCCTTGTAGGCCACGCTCCAGTTGGGCAGCATCTTTGTTATCGCGGGGAAGATGTCGAGCGAACGCGAGTGGGGATCTCCGCCCGTGTACGCAGCCAGGAAGGCGGGAATCATCACGTCGGCACTGTACTCGTTGACGGTGCCGTTCTCGGGGTTGAAGTTACCGCTCATGCCTGTACCTGCGGGATACGAAGTGCGCATGTAGCGTCCCTCGACACGTCGCTGAATGATGCCCAGATTCTCCTGGAACCGGCTGAAAGTGCGGCTATGATACCCATTGGAGACATGTCCGTGACCCGCAAAAGCACTCTTGAGGCTTATCGTAGTCATATTGAAGGAGCC
>JAEEGL015403149.1_pt1 | contig 11732 bp, 9 predicted proteins | sample 9134231 | NCBI WGS metagenome assembly JAEEGL01 (sample SAMN16246548, study PRJNA631951) | gut metagenome | biome: gut microbiome; feature: rumen; material: fiber-attached | host: Bos | place: Iran: Karaj | collected 2018-10
TGTAGCCGCAGCAGCTTTATTCATCTTCACACCATCGAAGTTCTTGTCCTCTTCATCTACAGTAATCGTAACTTTAACGTTTTGCGATCCACTCAACTCAACATTGCTAGTGTAAACCGTTGCCCAAGGAGAAAGCGGAGCGGGTTCTGTTACTGTTACAGTGCACTCAGCAAAGATAGTAGCGTCTTCATCAGAAGTAGCGCGAATTACTGCTGTACCTGCTGCAATACCGGTAACAACACCGTCAGCAACAGAAGCCTTGTCGTTACCAGACTCTACGCTCCAAACAATAGTCTTGTTGGTTGCATTAGCCGGAACAACAGAAGCGTGCAAGGTAACGGTCTTACCTTCTTCTACTTCTGCGGTACTTTCAGTCAAGCTAATGCTCTCAACATCAACTTGCGGACGGTTGAATTCCAACAGACGGTTACCTTCTGCAAATTCTTTAGTTGTATTATAGATTGTCAAGTTACCAAATACGGTTACCTGGTCGCCGACCTGTAAGTCTGTCTTGTCGGAGAAAGAAGCACCGGCTATACCAAATCCCTTGTATACCTCCAACTCGTCAGAAGCAGAACCATCATCAGAGATGAAGTAGGTCAATTTACCGCTACTCGGGTTAGACGCCGGAGCTGTACTAATGATACCTGCAACAGCTACATTGTTAATCGGGTTTTCGCTATCCAAAGCAGCAAGAGCCTCAGCAACCGTCATCGGAGCTGTAAGCGTAAAGGTCTTAGCGACCACTATGCTATGCTCCTCATCTACATAAGCGATAGCCGTAATAGTCGTTGTGGCATTCAGATGAATAGCGCCTTCGTACAAAGTAGACAATTTCGAAGGAGCACTTCCATCAAGCGTGTAATAGATAGCGTTACCTGCGGTTGCACAAGTAATCGTAACATCAGTTTCACCCATAAATCCACCACCATTCGGTGTAAATACCGGAGTTGCAACTGCCGGACCTTCTTTGGATACCAAATAGTTGCCAGAATTCATTTCATAAGTACCTTTATAGTTCTTCAATTGACCGAAGACAACAACTCTATCGCCAATTGCCAAATCGCTTACAGAACTAAAAGCGGTATTATTTATGTTCTTTCCAAGATAAATCTGCAAACGTGTTCCTTCCGAGCCATCAGCAGAGATATAATAGGTCATCTGACCGCTTGCGTTAACCGAAGTACCAGCGGTACAAACTATACCGGCTACGTATTGGTCATTTACTACATCATCTTTATTAGGAATAAGCGCAATAGCCTCAGCAACCGTTAACGGAGTGATCTTCGTGAAAGTCTTTTCTGCGACTTCACTCTCGTCACTACCAATAACAGCAATGGCTTTCACCGTTGCAGTAGCATCTAACGAGAACGGAGCAGAATATGGTGTACTTCCTGTTGTCGGATTAGAACCATCCGTGGTGTAATAAATATGATCTGCATCATTCTGGGTGATAGTTACAGAGGTAGAACTCAAGAACGGAGTTACGCCAGAGATAGTCGGTGCAGCAACAGTAGGAGCTTCTGCTTCTTCATAATACAACACTAAAGTCATCATCTGGCAGTTCTTGTTCGACACACTCAAGTAATACGTAGTGTTTACTTGCGTACCAGAGAGATTATATGTTTTTGCAGCACCTTTTGTATCCCAAGTCTGAGCGGCTCCACCAGTAACTGCATCAGTGCCATCAGTTATAGCAACTTGAGAAGATGTTGAAGGAGTTCCTGCACTATTCAATGTGCCTTCCACTTTTACAAGTTTATAGCCACTAATAGCCGGCAACCCCAAAGTATTACCAGATACCATCAATAATGCACCACTCGTTCCAGATGTACCTGTGCAATATATACCGTCACCCACTTTAGAATGTGCAAACGTATAGTCCGTAGCAGAAATAGTATAAACATAATTTCCTGCTGCTGCTGAAGCTTTTGCAGCAGGCCATCCTTCAGGATGATTTACGAAATCAAATGTTAACTTCAAGCCATCAAACGGCTCAACGACATTCATTTTTACCGTAACTTCAGCCGATTTGCTATCAGCAGTAGATTGAACAGTAAGAGTTTGAGAATAGTTACCAACATTTGCTGTATTTGCAGCAATAGTAATCTCATCACCTGTTGAACTGATAGTACCACTTGCTGTGAAAGGAGAACTCAAACCCGAATAAGCCACAGAACCTGTCAAGTTTGCAAAGGAAACTTCCACAGTTTGGCTAGCTACTACAGCGTTCTGCTCTACCGTACCAAAGTCAATGACTGTTGGGTCAACAGAAAGGGTCGGTGTCGAGCCTCCACCTGAAGGGGTATAAGTCACTGTTATTGATGCAACACCTAATTGTGCTGTAGCAGCAGTAGTATTAGCCACTTTAACATATGTGTATGATCCAGTAACTGCGTGGTCTTTTGTACCTGCCATTTGATTTGTCGCGATTTCTGTCCAATCAGAACCATTGGCTGAACAATAAACCGTGTACTTCGGGGTGTTTTTTTTGTTGGCAGATACAATGTTTACATTTGTAATTGTACCACTAATGGCAGAGGTTGTTTGGAAATATCCTCCTCCAGATGAAACTCCATAGAGTACTAATCCATTTGTACTATTACAAGCAGTCGCAGATGCAGATCCAGTTTTACCTGTCTCCCAAGTGATGCCACTTTGAGTTCCTGATGTGGTTTGTAGCGTTTTGAAATCCCACGAAATCGTAGGATCCACCGCCCACACTTGCCCGATGCTGAGGACTGCCATCAGCAAACAGGCGAAAAAGAGTTTTAATCTTTTCATAATGTTTTTGATTTTAAGTTAATAAATATTAATTGTTAATTTTGTTGTTGCTTCTTGCGTTTCTCTTCTTCCTCATATCTTGCAGCAGTTGCCGCGTAGCCTATCGGATTCATCTTGGTTTTCGGCGGCTCTTGGTATTTCATGCTTAACGCTCCAATGGCATTGTAGATATTATCCAACTCCGCTCGCATCTCCTCGCTCAAGTCATTCACCGCTCCAAGGTTATTCTCCAACGCATCCTCCAACATCTGCATCTTCGTTCTCAACTCATTGATGGCTAATTCATGTTCGCGATTTTGCAACATCAATCGTCTTGCCATCACAAAAGCGCGCATTATCTCCACATTCACCCGAACGGCTGTTGCACTACGGAGCACACTTGACAACATAGCTACTCCCTGCTCTGTGAAAGCATAAGGCGTATATCCACCGAAGTTGTATTCAGAGGGTATCACAATTTGTGATCCCCTATTGGAAATCAACGAGTTAGCTTCATCTTTTGTCAATCGGAACATAAAATCCTCCGGAAAACGTTCTATATTTCTATTGACTGCCTGCTTCAGTACACGAGTTTCAACACCGTATAGTTTCGCCAACTGAAAATCCAACATTACCTGCTCTCCACGTAATATTAGTATGGATTGCTGTAACGAATAAGGCTGTGTCGTTGCTTCTTGTTTTGCTATGTCTGCTCTCTTTGCCATCTACTATTCCGCGTTATGAGTTTTCAAAACCTTCTTCATCCGATGCTGAGGACGGCCATCAGCAAACAGGCGAAAAATAGTTTTAATCTTTTCATAATGTTTGTTAATTTAAGTTAATAAATATTAATTGTTAAAATTGATTGTTTAGTTTTCTGGATGGTTTATGGATTCTATTACCCAAAGCGGCACATCTTTCACTCTATATGTAATTTGTCCGGTAGCACCATCATATTCCGCTATCCACTTATATGAACTTCCGCTATTATCGAATATGTATGCTCTGTCGGACAACAGAATCGCATCATGCAATTGCCGTAATGACTTGCTATAGCGTGACCGTATTTTTTCTTCTGGCACGCCATGACCACCTTTCTGTACTCTCGTTGCAACACGACCTACGTTTATTTCCGGTGATGAAGTAGAAACATAATACAAATATACTCTAAAACCCTTGAGTCTGGCCGTGCGCATCAGTTCCAATTTGCTTTCATGAGACATAACCGTCTCTACTGTATACGTGATTTCTTTTTTTGACTCCAGAAGACCTCTTCTAATGAAATCAGCTATCAAACAAGCCAAATAAGAATCAACCTTTTCTCCATCAATCACTATTATTGTATGATTCCTATAAAGCAAATTCCCCTCTCCGCATTTCCCTTGTTTCTCCTTTATAAATGGTATATACTCTGATAAAAATTCATCCCAATTCAAATCTGCAAGTCCGTAATCAGTAATATCCAGATATTGTTGTTCGCGTAATTGTTTCTCTATCTCATCTGCATTCACAAACACCCCCCAGTTTAAATGCACGCTGTTCTTCAAAGCAGCATAAACAGAGGATTTTCCCGACCCGTTAGGTCCCGCTAATATACGCAAACGCTTTGCCATTATTTCAAGGAAAACACTTGTTGAGTGATTCTTACTTTAGGCTCCACTTTACCAATAGCCACACTACCTTCATTCGTTACTCTATAGATAGTTTCTCCGCGCAACACAGTTACCGGAATATTCGCCCGACGAGCCGAACGGTAAGCGGCAGACTGTTTTTGTCCTGTTAACCGCTCTAACTCTGCATTTTCTTGTCTTTCTGTTCTACTCATATTGGTATGTCTTAATTTATGAAATCTTTCTAAAAACCTTCTTCATCCGATGCTGAGGACTGCCATCAGCAAACAGGCGAAAAAGAGTTTTAATCTTTTCATAATGTTTTTGATTTTAAGTTAAACAAAAAAGTTAATTTATATTAGTTTGATTTGTTGCATTTAAACCATCACTGTTCCCGCATGTTGCATTTGAGATGCAGTAGTTACAGGATATTTTATCAAGCTGGTTATATGTATATCTTCGTCAATCGCTTCCCATCGCACATCATCGCCGAACTTACCAATGATATAAGCACGCCGTTCTGCGTCACTGGCCTTGCTCAGTAATGGAAAAACATCTATAGGACGGCAATACTTCTTACCATCTGTCGTTGTAGTGAGAATCATCCCATCTACAAAATCAATCGTTTTGATTCTCTTTTCCATGATACTCATACCATTTTGCGATTATATCTTCCTTATACATCTTTGCTAACTGCATTGCGCGTTTCACATTGCGTGGTTTCATTCCCTCATTACTGATTAACTTTACTTCAGGGGAAACTTGTATTTTGACTCGTCCGTCTGCATCAACGATATGTACGTGTATTGGTGTATGTTCCTCCGAATAAAAGAAGCCCCGCAATCCAAAGATATTAAATAATGTTGGCATAATTTACAAACTTTCATTCATGAGCCTAAACCATTCCTTTTTCATTTTCCGCGCTGACTAACTAAACCATCAGCAGGGAGAGAAATAGTTTAAATCGTCTTAGCCCCTATGAGGCACGATTATTACTCATAATGTTTGAGATTTTTAAGTTAAACAAAAAGTTAATTATAGTTAGTTTTGTTGTTGCTTCTAAAAATGACTATGCATCGTGATTGTATTTTGCGTAATTGCCCAATATCTGCTCTACGTGGATTACCTCGGGACACTCATCCCAAGTAAACCCTCCTCCCATTAGGTACCAGTTTTTTCGTCTGCGTACCGGCACTTTCTTAATAGACGGGAACGCAGAGATAGGCATTGTGATCTGCCGTCCATCTTTAAGCACCACTTGGAACTTCCCTCTTGCAGGAAAAGCCAACTTGCTAATTGCGGGTTTAATATCCCAATATCCTTCTACCTGTGCCATATTACTTATTGATTTTGATGAATTTCTCAAAACCTTCTATCTACTATTAAACGAAAAGAAACAAAACCGTATGGTGGTTCTGTTTCTTAGAGCGCATAGTGCCTACTCACGGACGTGAGTCCGGTCGTAAAATACTGATATGCTGCTGTTTGGTTCATACAAAAGTAGTGTCTGCGCTCACGTTAAAGCTCAATACGAGTCGCAACCCCGTTGCTCCTGAGAATCTTCGCTTTACGCTTCGCTTTCCCCACAAAATATCACCATGTTAGCATTTTGCGGGGACCCCCCATTCAAAATTTCGCTGCAAAGGTACAAAAAAAAAATGATATATGCAAGCGTTTTGTGAAATAATTTTTTTTTGTCAGTCAGAACTATCATTTCGCTCAAATCGTTCCTATTTGCGACACGAAATGATCTAAATAGGCTCCCACAGATGGGACGGATTGGACGGATGGATTTTTCATTGTGACCAAAAAAATAAATAGGCTCCCACAGATTAAACAGATCGAACGGATGGATTTTTCATTGTGACCAAAAAAAGTTTAAGAAAAATGATTGTTGTTTTATAGTACTGCGTACTCTCAAGTATTTGTACAGCCGATGTATCTCTAAATAAATTTAATATAAACGTCCGTACAAATCCTTGACTCTAAGAGTCATAAAACAATAATCTCAAAAAATCGCTTCGCTTCAAAAAATTCCAAAAATAGCAATAATCAGAAATAAACATACAAAAACATTTTTCAAATCGCAAAATGATGCGGAGCAAACAACAACCCCACCTCAGAGAGGCAGGGTTGCTGTTGGAATGTCATACGCGCGATATTTGAGTCATCATTCCTGATTATTATGCTCAGCAATAAAATTATGGAAGGCACCAAGCACATTCATATATAATGGGTGATCCTTACGCATGAGGACACTCGAAAGATAGCGCACGTTATCTATTGTCATCCCTTCGGTATATAACGTATAAGATTTACTTTCTTCAAACGAATAAAACCAAGCACGGAATAAACGATCGCGAGAAGCTTGTCGTCCATCTGCCGTATCACAGATATACAACATCACCACTTCTTTCTGGGCAAAGAATTCCTCAATTATCACCCTGACTGTTTCAGAAATATCGTCATCCCCACCAATAGTTTTACCTGATAAATTAACCAGATAGAACTGATACACTCCTTCGCTAAAAAAGGATACATCCTGCATAAAGCCCACAGAATATACGACTCCATGTTTTGTTTCAAACATGAAAGAAGTATCTCCCGTCTGCTCTAGCTTATAAGGAGAACGTTGGTTAATTGCATTTACGGAGAGGTTGATCATTGTGCTACAGAGATTCCGTATTTTTGTTCATAAATTTCTCTGGCACGCGCTTCAAAAATTTTCCTCATCCCTACCATCTTGCGCAAAGCTTCTAAGCGCTCTTCTTCGGTTTTATAAACAACTGCTTTCATAACTCTTTTCCTTTCCTTTTTACCTTTGGCGCTGCAAAGGTACAACTTTTTTTTGATATATGCAAGAGATAAGGCGTTTTTGGCTCATTTTTGGCCATTTTGGACTAAGTTCCCACAGATCGGACGGATTGGACGGATGGATTTTTCATTGTGGCCAAAAAAAATCTCCCACAGATTAAACAGATCGAACGGATTTATAAGGTCAACTATCATTAACAATCAGTAGTGTCCCATTAAAAATAAACAAAAACATACAAAACCCTTTGCGTGCTTTAGAAGCGATGCTTCTTCGACAAATTGATACTAAAACCTGCTTGTAAGCAAGCTTCCAGACAGCTTTTACTACCAATTTTTACAACTCTACGAGTACAAAGCACACAAAGACATAAACATAAAAACATTTTCAAATCAAATCCGTTCGCTCAAAAAATCGCTTCGCTTCAAAAAATTCCAAAAATAGCAATAATCAGAAATAAACATACAAAAACATGGTCCTTGATTAAGTTGATGATGAGTGGCTTCCGCATAGCAGATACTACCGATAATGATTAAGGAATCTATAAACAATATATAAAGAATATATAACCTTTTGAGCGCACGGTATTATATACTATGTATATAATACTATAGATGTCCGGATTCAATCCGGACGGAATAGACGAAGAAAAAATGCACTGGCGATAATTGAAGATTGAAAAAACTGTCAACGCTATTTAGGAAAAGTCAGAGCAATTTTTCCTAAAAAGGTTGACACCAAACAGACAAAACTGACAGAACTGACATGCAAAATTTTGCATGACCATTTTGACTAAATTGACCAAATAGAGGGGAAATGGTCAAAATGGTCAATTTGGTCATGTTATTTTTTCAAAAAAGAGGAAGCCGTAATAAGATTCCGGGACAATAGACAAAGGAAGAGATGTCGGATACCATCCGACGGCAATAAACATAGAACATAAAAACAACAACCCCACCTCAGAGAGGCAGGGTTGCTGTTGGAATGTCATACGCGCGAAATAAGGTACGCACGCATGTACGCGAGAGGGGTTACTCGATCGGGGTACCTTTGCGCGGAGCACCGGCTACGCCGCCACCTCCGCCACTTGGATTGATGGATACAATAGCACCATTCATCATGCGCTCCGTATTTACGGAGGTAATTTCGATTTCTGGTTGTTTATACATTTTCATAAATTCTAAGTTATCAGTTTTCAGTAATCAGTTTTCAGTTTCGGCTGCAAAGGTACGGCAAATTTTTGACATATGCAAATCTTTGCCGTACTTTTTGCCGAATTTAGTTTATTTTACCAGTTTACCGGTTACGTCGTACATCTTCTCACCACGGAGGATGAAGATATTACCGTCGATGATGAGCTTCATGGGTTTGTCCGAAGCGTTGATAGCATCGATGCCGGTAGCGGTGTTCTTACCGTTAACGCCCATCGTTACGCGACGACGACCAGGAGCCGGATTCGGATCTGTCAGGTAATCGATCTCGCTCAACTTCACGTAAGCGCGGTTAGCAGGCAGACTCAACGAAGTTAAGTCAACGCAGCTCCACAATGCACGTTGTGCGAAGTAGTAAACATCGTCCAACTCAGTAAGCGTCTGATCGGTAAACGTACCGTACATGCCGTTGTGTTTGTCAACCGGATTAGCTACATGAGTTTCACCATAAAGCAGAGCCATGTGATTTCCGTGAGCTTCGAATACATACGGAGCACCAGCCTCGAGTTCACCGCTAACGATTTCGTCGAATGCCAGCTTGCCGTATTGCGGCTCGCGACCCATCAGCTCATAAACCGTTACGCCCTGGATATCCTCAACAGCTACATTGTTCGGAACACAGATCGTACCAAATACACCTGCGCCCAACATCGAAGAACGAGCATAACCGTCAGCGAGTTGGATACTGATCTCGTGTACATGGAAGCCATCCGTAGTATTGATATACAACGTACCTCCGCCGAACATATCAGCAGTCATGATATGCAATTTGCTTGCATCACCAGAACAAGCGACTGATGTGATTGCGTTCTCATCAACTGCACCGGCAAGAGCGGTTCCAATGATGATGCTTCTTGCGCCTGTACCTTTAGCTTTGTAAACCAAGGATACCTTAGCAACCTTACCTTCAGGAATCTCAATTCCAAAGTAGCGACTGGACTTGGTATTTCCACCGAAGTCAAGAGCTTTTGTATAAGACTTGCCGTTCTCTTCACATGTAACAGCGCTGAAGCTGGATACAGAAACACCAGTTGTTGTTACCGTTACACCTGCTGCAGTTGCAGCTGCTGTGATGTCGCTCATCTGAGTCATCGTCGAACCGTCCCAAAGCATCTTGCTCTCGTAACGGCTTACGGTGAAGTTAACTGTGTAATCCTGAATGGTCGTACCATCCTCTGCCGTTACCGTTACAGTCGAAGTAGCGTGACGGTTAACGAATGCAGCAGCATCGTCGATATTCGTTACGCTTGCACCTGCGTGGTGAGCAGTTGCTGCCAAAGCAGGAACATCGCTTGTACCGTACGGCAGTTCAACATTGTACTCATATACACCATCTGCCAACGAGATAGCAGTACCTCCGTAACTGAGTGCACTCAGCGTAGCGTCATTCGACGGAACAGCAATAGAGATCGTTACGGTATAAGTTGTCTTATCGCCATCCTTATCGGTAACGATGTACTCGTTGTCACCTTCTGCCCAAGAACCGGTTACTGCACCGTTGGTCTGGCTCGGATCATTCGAGAGGAAGGTAGCCTCAACCGGCATTGTAGCCAAGTTAGTCGAAGCAGGAACCTCAACAGTAATGGTCTTCAGGTCATTATCTACCGTACCTGCTGCGCCGTTGAAGGTAATCGTATTTACCAACGGGTTCGGATATGCACGGTAAACGGCCATATAACCGAGTGTCGGGTTCATGTCACTCTCACCATCTGTTTTACGATAGAGATAAATCCACTCTGTAGCATCCGTAAGGGTGTAAGTAAACATCTTATCGGTATCAAACGTACCATCCGTTTCATTGATACGGGTAGTACCCTTATCTGAATAGATGCGAACCTTAGAAGAAGCACTCTCGGCATAGATTTTCAGGACATCACCTGCTTGGAACGTACCAGCCTCATCATCCAACTTGATACCAAAGTATTGCTCTTTACCACCAAGTTTACCATTATTGGCTGTTTTCTTATCTTTCTCACCACCGTAGTAGCCTTCGATAGTTGCACCGGTAGCCGTTCCGTCATGAGTAGCCTTAATCATCATTAACATATCCTTCGGCAGAATCTTCGTACGTACGTGATAGAAACCTTGTGTACCATCTTCAGCCGTTACGATAACTTGCTGTACATAGCAACCGCCATCAATACCAGCCTGCCACTCCGGACCATCGGTCGGATAGATAACTACACTTTGTGCATAAGTTGCATCGTGAGCTACAGCAGCCGTGATCTTCGGCAGAGCAGAAACGGCCGTTCCATAAGGAACTTCAATACGATGGATCAAGTTACCCGGCTCTGTCGGAACAGGAGTATCTACGCCGTCAATTTCCCAAGAAGCCAAGGTGGCGTCATTGCTCTGAGCTGCATAGTGTGCATAGAGCGTGGTATCGCTGGTCGGAGTGAACTCTGCATCAGCCAAACCGACTAAGGTACTACCCTCTTCTGCTGCCTTGTCATACCAGCCGATGAAGTGGTCAGTTCCCTTGGTGGAGGTCGGCAGCGTTACAGAAAGAGTACCGTAGCGCGGAGCAATCGGAGCATCACCACCATTATCATTGAAGCTAACCACATACGGATCGCGGATGTTGATCGACTTGAAGATATTGTACTTGTTGCTTGCAGCAGTCATTGTAATAAGGAACGCCTGCGCGTCATCACTATAGTACGTGTGCGTATGCGAAGCGGTCATTGCTACAGCATCTTCTGCATCTACCTTGATGCTTGCGCCGCTCAAACTACCGGTTGTGATCTCAACTACCTTGCCAGCCTCAACCGAGAAGGAGATCGTCAAACCGGTCTTCTTCACCTTGAAGCCCTTATCATAAGGCTTACCGTCCGGATTATCCAAACGATCATCATTGAGCGTACCGACAATGTCATAGTGTTTAGCTGCCAGTTGTGCGTCCAGTTCAGCTTTTCCTTCTGCACCTGTACCCAAAGCGTCAATAATAGCCTCAAAGTCAATGCTCTGCGCCGGCACGATAACACCGTACTGGCCGTTAGCCTTCGTTTCAGGTACATAACCTGCAGCGCAGTATTCCTCTGCAACAGGAGCATCGAACGAACCACCGGAAATAGCAATTGATGTTTTGCCGGTATTATCTGTTGTGAAATGAATCGGCTCTTCTCCAACACCTTCAAACGTACCACCGGAGATATTGATGGTACCTACTGCATCAGGATAAGAAGCAGGGGTAACCTTGTTCACTACATCACCGGTGAAGCTTCCGCTCTCAACATTCATCTCACCACCGGAGGTATAAACATACATCGAATAGTGCTCAGAGGTATAGGTACCGCCTTGTACATTCAGCACACCGTTGTCGCATGTTGCCAAACA
>JAEEGL015682210.1_pt1 | contig 11732 bp, 3 predicted proteins | sample 9134231 | NCBI WGS metagenome assembly JAEEGL01 (sample SAMN16246548, study PRJNA631951) | gut metagenome | biome: gut microbiome; feature: rumen; material: fiber-attached | host: Bos | place: Iran: Karaj | collected 2018-10
GCCTATAAGGCGGTGGCAAAGGGCCGGATGGACGCCATGATCAGGGATCACTTTGACGGCGAACATAAGGGGAAGCCGATCCGTCTGGATCTGAACCTGAAGGATATGATGTCCACCATCACAAGGGTGGCGAAGGACAACAAGGCCGGCATGGCGACAACGCTGCTTCGGACGGATCCGGGGCTCGCGAGGAAGCTGATGTAGTGACGTGTTATTATAGGAGGGAAAATGAAGGCGCGAATTGAATTGCTGACGCCGCAGGGGGTGATGGCCTGTCCGGATGTACCGGATCATTTCGGCGATCTGAGGCAGGGGGAATGCATGATCCTGGGCGCATGGCCGGAAGATATGGATATTCCCGCAGAAGAGCTGCCGGGAGAGGATATGCTGGGCTGTATCGCTGTGGTCCCCCTCAGCCTGGATCCGGAAACGGTTGCAATTCGTTTCCTCTGGCTTCAGGAGGATACAGATCAGGAGACTGTGTATAAGGATCTTTTCTGGAGACTGCGGGGGCTGATCCGGCATGAGGGGATGAAAAGGATCCTGCTATGGACTTTTTCCGTTGAAGGAGAAATTGTGGCCGGTCCGGATCCGGAGCTTCTGAAAAATCTTGGCTGGATCGAGGAACAGCATACGCTGAAGCTCGGAGGGTGGTCTTTGCGGGATATCTATGATTCGGATTTTCTGGCAAAGGATACGCCGAGGCTCGAACAGGATCCGCAACTGGAACGTTTTGACTCCTTCTCGAGAAGACGCCTTCTGCAGCTCATGAGGCGTCTTCAGATACCGGAAAACGAAGCGGTTCTGTCGCCCTCCATCGAGAGTCCCTTTAGCCGGTTATATATGGAAGGCCGAAATCCGCGCGGAATGGTCTGCGCGGAGAAGCCCTGCAAAGAGATCGTGGTGTTAAGCCATTCGTGGTTTCCGCTGTATCCGAGCAGAGAGAGCATCTTTCAGGCGACAATGGCAGGGGCACTGGGCGCGGCGCTCGAAGGAGAAGGACTGGATACCCTTCTCCTGGCCCGTTTTTCACGGGTGGAGCACCTTCGTACACTGGAGAATCTGATCGGCCCTGCGGATGTGGAAACAGAGCAGAGAGCATTTATATTTCCTATGAATTGATCAGTGAGGGAAAACGATGGATAATTCGACAATCAAACTTCAGGATCCGGAGCAGCAGCTGCGGAATGAAAACAAACAGGAAGAGGCAAAAACAACTGTTCCGCAGCAACTGACAAAAGAGGAACGTTGGGATCTTGAACAGAAACGCAGATGGGAGGCGGTCTCCTCTTTCAAAATGACCTCGGAGGAGTCGAAATACGGTCCCAACCGCTATGCGAAGGATTATGACAAGCTGGATCTGAACGGGCTTATCAAGGTTTTGCAGGATGATGAAAAAAGCAAATCTCCTGTCTTTACTGCCATGCAGAATTCTCTGCACTGGGTCATGGAAATGAGCCGCGGCGGAGGGCAGCTGAAGGATGAAAACGGAAACTGGGTTACGGAGGATTATCTTTCGGCTCTGCAGGCAGCCAAGGATGCTGTGCGTCTTTACATCCACAGCCGGGGACGGGGCTGGGTCTTTACGAAGAGCGGGAAAAGGAGGCTCGACATAGCAAGGCGCGCGGAACGTCTTCTGGATGGGCTGACATCGCATGTGAACCGGCAGATCAAAGAGCTGGATGAGAAGGATCAACGCCTGGTCGCTTATCAGATGGAAGGGCTGAATGAGGAGGAGATCCAGAAAAGAGAAGACCTCTTTCTGATGAACAAAAACGCCATGGATGTAAAGGCGGTCATCTCTACGGGAGACTTCGGTCCGGAGCTTTCCGAAGAGGATCAGCAGAAGCTTCAGAAGGAGTGGATCGCCGGAAACCATACCGAGGCCCTGAAGGAGCTGCTGGGGGTATCCGACAAAACTCTCCTTACAAATGAGGAAAAGAATATCTTCCTGGCGAAGCTCATGAATGCCAACAACCGCTTGATGGCAAACAAGATCACTATCTCTCTCCTCGTGGATGGGGACACGGCAACCACCATGGATATGCCCTGGCTGGCGGAGGACATGAAAAGGTATGTGGCCCGGCAGATCACCGAGAAGGATTTTACTGACTTAGAGCCGCAGGCTATTGCCGAAATGACAAAACAGGCCATTGCATCCTATAAGGAGCAGTATAAGAAGGAGCTTACCCAGCACAGAAAAAGACGGAACCGTCTTGCGAAATTGCTGGGTGCGGACACGAATCCCGATTCGAGAAATATCCTGAAGGAGCTCTATGAATTTCCGGAAATGAAGACGATGCTGCTTGAATCCGAAGACAGCGAATTCGAGGAGCAGTTTCAGGCGTTAGAGCAGAAGATCCAGGCGGATGACAAGGTGATCGAGGACTTCCTGAAGACGAAATACAGCGTCGGGACCAGAAAGACCATTCTGGGCAAAATGAGCGGCCTCCTTCTCGGCCTCCGTTTGTTCGGAACAACGGATCAGATCATGGCGCAGGTGGAGACCATGAGCGGTATGCTTCAATACACGGCGCCGGAAGAATTTAAGCTGGAGAGGGACCTTGACGCCTATATGAAAAGTGCCGGGATCCCCCTGACCGAAAAAGACGCGTTTTATGAGGAATATAACTTTATTCTGCAAAAATACGCGGGAACCTGGAACCACCGGTCGGCTCTGAAGCTGCTTGCAAGTGACTATAAGAGAAGGGCGAAATGGTATCGGAAGAATATCGTGGAGTTCTACCGGAAGAATAATATCACTCTTCCGGCGGAAACCTGGGAAAAGATGGACAAGCTTAGCGATCAGGCGTTTACGATCAGGGGAGAAGAAGGGGGAGATATAGCGTTCCAGTCTGAGATCAACAGAATGATCTCTGTGGCCAGGAAAAGTAAAGAACAAAAGTTCAGCCATGAAGAGTACCTCACAAAGCGGCAATATGACGAGGTGGAGAATTCCGAGGACGTGAAAAAGCGCGCCCGAAAGGAGAAACAGCAGTGCGAAGAGCTGAAAAAGAACATGGGAGAAAAGTTCCTTCTGCTCATCGGCGCAGAGGAAGGGGAGTCTGCGGAAGAGAAGAAGCTTAAGGAAGCGGACGACACCTTTTTCGGCGTGGATCGAAAGGCGATAAATGCGCAGGACGAGGAAGAAAAGCAGAAAATGGCCAAGCCACGCGAAGCCTTCTTTAAGACCATGCTTCAGTTTAAGGGTGTGCCGAAGGACAAATGGGAAGGCCTGCTGAAGAAATTCAAATGGGTGTTTGAGGAAATTCTGGAAACCGAAGGGGATCTTCATCAGGACCAGAAATGGATGAACACCAGAATAAACCTGGAACGTTTCGGTGTCGCCGATCTCAGCGAGGCTTTCTTAAAGATCGCAGACTGTATCGGTGTTCTGGCCAAAGGAGAGGAGCCGAAAGAAGTAACTGCAGCAAAGAAGCAGTATGACGCGAGCCTGAAGACCATCGAGGAGTATGATGGCGGAAAATATAAGGATGTGGCCGGAATCCTTTCGGATATTCCGGAGATCCATAATGCCATGATGAGCAAGGATCCGGCGGTGCTTAAGAACCTTCTTGAAAATAAGGTGGACCGAAGATTTGCGCCGGTGATGGCCGGAAGGGAACGGTTTATGAATTCGTCCTTCCACGCGGTTCCTGTATTCCGCCGCTTCCTTCATACCTTCCGAAATGATATCTGGAACAGAGTCATCAAGGGGGATGAGGTATTCTTTGAAAACCGTATGAAAGCCTACAGCGAAAAACTCTATGCGGTCCGGATCGAAGAGAACCTCCATGCGGCTGAGGAGGCCATGGTCGATGTTTTCAAAAATGCTCTGCATAAGAATAATAAGGATTACAAAGAGGCTGTTGGGGCGGAAAAGTCCATTATCATTAAATTTACAACGAACATGCGGACCCAGTCGGAAACGGAAGATACTTTTGAAATCCTGATGGACAAAAAGAAGCTGGTGGAAAAGGCCAGAGAGGTTGCGTCCGGGGAGGGTCTGACCGTACTGAATTCTCAGGCGGACTTCGAGTTCAGGCTGGAGAAAAAATTAAAAAAGAAATTCGATATCCAAAAGGATCCGGCCCTTGAAAACGGGAAGAAGATCGCCGCGAAGAAATCCAAAGCCCTGAAGGAAAAAAGGCAATACCTTGATCTGGATCTGAAGTCCATAGAAGAAGTACGCAGGCGAAAGTCCCTGATCCATGTAAAAGAAAACGGGGACAATATGGAAACCTCCATCACCAAAAGCTATTACAACAAGGTGCGGGCTGCTTTGCAGGAGCAGCTGGACTTTGTGCTGCCCAATGTCCTGAAGGATGCGCTGATCGAGGAAAATGCCGCGCAGGATAAACTCATGCTTTGGGATAATATCTACCATCAAAGGAGCAATCCTCTTGTCGGGAAGCTCTATCGCGAAGCCTATGTCATGAACAATATTTACAATCTTCTGACCAGAGGGACCAGAGAAGAAGAACCCATGTCCGCGGAAGAGGCGCAGATGTACGTTATCCGCCTCTTTAAGGGCCCGCACAGGCAGGATTATTTTGACTTAAAGTCAAGGAACGATTACAAGGGAATTCCGAAAACAGATGATTTCCGCATCTTCCGGGAGAACTATAAGAAGCTGAAAGCCTTTGAGAATGAGGAGATCAAGGATCCTTCTCTTGAGCAGGAGCGCCTTGACATGGCAAGAAATCTCCGGGTTCTGCTGATCACCCATGTGGGGATGAATGAAAAGGATGCGGAGGGAAAGAAGCGTAAATGGAGGGATCTGAAGACCGACGAGGAAAGAAACGAGTTTGAACGCAAAGTCGGAGGAACCATCGAACGTCATCATGCCTATCTGAAACAGATGATGCAGATGGAGAAGATCATCCGCTCGGAAATAGAAGCCATCCGCAAGGAAGTCCATCAAGAGATCTCCCCGTTATACGTGGACTGCGAGGTACATGCCATGAGAGAGTATTTCATGGAGGATTGCCTTGATGAGCTGAAAAAAAATGAACCCTTTGAAGAGAATAAATGGAGGGACAAGGTCCGTTCGTTCTACAAAGATATAAATAACCGCAAGACCCTGCTGTTTGAAAAAGGTTCTGTAACAGAAAAAGAATACGAAGCTTCGCAGAATAAAAACATGTCGAACAGCGTCACGGAAAAGCTTCTTGAAAAAGTGATCAAAGAATCCGGAAGCGTTTTCCATGGCAGAGAGAACCGCTATATGGAGTTGGATAAGGACCAGAAGAAGTTCTTTGCCCTGGCACTGATGCTGATGGATAAGGGGGCCATCGGCGAGGGCACGGACGGCACTACGGCGCTCCTTCAGGCGGAGGGTAAAAAGAAAGCCGATATGGCGGAGATCGGGAAGCAGATCCAGAATTATATCGAGGGCCGGCCGTACGAGCTCAACATTGATTATAAGGAATGCTATTATAAGCTGGTGAACTACCGCACGGTAAATATCTTCAGCCCGACGCAGCTGCTCGGCGGCTCTACGCCTTTGTCCAAAACCGCTTTTGAAAAGGCGATGATCTTTGCAAAGGAGATCCAGAAAAAGAAGGATGAGTTCGACAGCAAAGATAAGGATATGGAGCGTATGGAGGATGGGGTCTCCTCCATTGAAGCGGCCAGTATTGAAGCAGGAAAGATGGCCCAACGGAACGAGCTGGACAAGCTGAACGGCGTAGATCTTAAGCCGGAGGACGTCATGAACCGTCTGATCGCTTCCGCGAAAAAAGATCAGGGCTCCAAATGGAAGTGGATCGTGGGCGGCGCTTTGGTCGGCATTGGAGGGATCCTCAGCCTTGGTTCCTATTTCTGGCACTCGGATGCGGAAAGCAACGCAGAGGAGGAAGCGGAGAAAAAGAATCAATCCAAAGAAAAAGGGAAAAAAGGATTTGTCGGAAGCGCCTTATGGTGGGGGAGCCGGGTTGTCGGAGCCGTCGGGATCGGGATCGCCACCGGCGGAGCCAAGCTCGCCAATGATTCAAACGGGCCCTGGCGTAAAATGGAAAAGATCATCAACCGTCTGCAGAAGATCCAGAAGAGCCCGGATAAATTGTCCTTATTTATGCGTATCATGCAGAACCGGACTCTTTTGGATAAGAGCACGGCGGACGACTCAAAGTATGTCAATCAGGAAGCAAGAGACAATCTGTTTGAGGCATTGACAGGAAACGCAAAGATCGCCTCCGAGACCACGGCCGGTTTCTCGGATTCCAAGAGCTGCTATCAGGCCCTGGTCAACATGCTGAGCTTCCAGCTTCGGGATGATGTATTTTTTAAGGGACAATCTCTGAAAAAGGAACATTTTAAGGAAGACGCTCTGGACAGGAAGACCACCTTTGACTGGGATCTCTGTGAACGCGCCTTTGAGTTCATGGATCAGATCGAAGAGCGGCGCGCCCATGCCTATGTGGCAAGACACAGCAAGGACCTGATCCGCCAGGCGCCGAATGAAAGGGCTGAAAAGGAGCTCGACAAGCTGGAGGCGGGCTATAAGGAAAAGAAGGAAAACTACGGTCAGAACGAGTTTGAAGATCAGGTCTGGAAGTCTATTGTGGATGAGAAGGCAGGAGAGGATATCCAAAGGGCCTGGCACGGATACATGTCTCTTACGACCCAGGAAAAGAACCTGTTCTTCAAGGTGCTGCAGAACAGGGATCTTCTGGATATTTCGAAAAAAGGCTATATCCAGAGCTTTTTCGGTTTTTCCGAAAGAGAATACTTAAACAACTCCGGACGGAACGCGCTGATCGATGAATTTATCGCCTCCTCCAAGCATGGAGGATTAGGCGTGCAGCTCAATCAGGATGCCTGTTATGAAGCGATGCGGACGCTTCTTTCCACGCAGGTCAGCGATGCCATAGATTTCCGGAACAAGACCAATATCAGCGGGAAATTTACGGGTATCTTTTCCTGGGAGAGGCTTTTATTCTTCCAGCGTAAAAACGCCGTTGACTGGAAGCTTTTCAAACGGGCTCTGAATTTCGTGAACCGGGCTTCCAACGAATTAAAGCATCAGGAAGGAAATGAACTCCTTTATCAGGGCACCGGAGATCTGGTTCAGAACGGCCGCATGGTCGTGGACTACAGCTTCCTTCGCAGAAACTTCCATAAGACCGGCAATCAATGGACCAGATATATAGGTCGCAGGATCGGAAACGCAGCGAGAGAGAAACTCGACGAGATCGGGATCCTGGACAAAGTGCTTGACATAGCTGATTCTGTCCGCGAATTTGCGACGGATGTGGCGCCGAGCTGGATGAAACTGAAAGAAGACGGCACAGTCATACAGGGTATGGACTGGGTTCTTCACAAGGCAAAAATGCTGAAGCAATTCTCTGATCAGATGGAGGTTGAACATACCTTCAACAGACTGGAGACCCGGACCGAGGAAGAAGAGGAAGAGCGTAATAAGACCGAGGAGCAGAAGGAGGAGGACAAAAAGGAGAGCGAAAAGGCGGAGAAAAGCCGCCGGATGGAGCTGGAGACCTTTGGGCGGTTAAAAGAAGGCTTTGAAAACATTCTTGCTACTAAAAACAGCATAGTGGAAAGCAAGGCGGCCATGCAAAACCTTCTGAACAATGAGCTGAATATGTTTTACACGCAAAAGCTCGAGGAGCTTGAGGCGGAGCATGACGAAGAAAACCTGGTGAACGAAAAAGTCGGCGACAAGCAGTGGGACGGCCAACATGGCGACTGGAGGGATACCTTCAATAAATACAAGGAGAAGATAAAAGAAAAAGTCGGGAAATTCGATGAGTTTACCGAAACGGTTCCCTTTGTGAATGAAATTAAAAAACAGGTGATCTACTACGGAAACAAGCTCGCTTTTGAAAAGGCAGTTCCCTTCCTCCAGGAGAAGGTCTATAAGGGCGTCACCGGAAAGGACATGAGCTGGCGGACAGATGACAACCTCTATAAGGATGAGGACAACAAACAGGTGGATTTCTCCTCGGAGGATGCAAAATATCAGATCCAGATCAATCTGAAACGGAAAATAGGAAAGACATTCACCTTTGATCCCATTGACCCCTATGTGGATGAAAATGGGGATGAGCTGGATCTGAGCACGGAAGAGGGCAAAAAACAATTTGAGGAGAATAAGAAGAAGATCGGCGAGACGCCTTTCCTGGATAAGGACGGACAACCCTATGACCTCACCACAAAGGAGGGAAGAGAGATGTTCGAAACAAAGGCAGGTCTTGTAAAGGACTATTTTGAGTATACGGAGCGCACCGAAGAGGATGATCTAAACCAAATGAAGGATCTGTGCGAAAAGTATACGCAGGATATCATCATGGGCGTGGCTACCAGTGTCTTCGGAGAAGATGCGATCGATAAAATGGTCAACCTCGAAGAATTTGTTTATGAAAGCCAGGAGATCGTTGAGGATGCGTTTAAATATGTTAATAAAGGGATCACTCTGGTCACCAACAGTGTACATCACGTGAAGGGTATCATGAACAGCATCGGGAAGCTTCAGGATCACAAGGCGGAGAAGGAATACGCAAAGAGCAAAGAAGAAGATGATGAAAAGAAGCTGAAGAAGGCCGAAGAGAGCGGCCGCCTGGATAAAAAACAGGCGGATAAGGCGAGAGAGATCGTTGGAATGCATAAGGGGCTCGGCGGCATGGCCAGCACCATCGCCGAAGCCATGCAGAAATACAATATCGCTTCCGAGGCCATCAACCTGACGATCGATACCATGAATACTCTCGGAGCCAAGCTTCCGAACGGCATGGATCTGGTGTCGAGGGGGATCCAGGAGGGTCTGGAATTCATCATGTTCGCATGCAAGGTCTGCACGGACCGGAAAGCGCTGCAGGACTATTTCTTCACTACAGAGGACGGACTGCAAACCGTAAACAAGATCCAGAACGGTTATGAAGTGATGTTTATTAAAAATGGTCTTCCATTGAAGAAAGGCGCCTGGCATACGCTGGATGAGCTGAAGAAGGACTATTCCACGGGCAGCCAGATCAAGAATCTGAATGCGCTGGACATCATTTCCGACACCAAAGGATACGAGCACACCAGCGAGCTGGTGGAGGATGTGGGAATGAGCATTGCCCAGTCCATCGTTTTCTGCGCCAGCAAGTACAATGAAATGAGTTCCACCAAGATCATGGCCATGTCCGTCATGGGGATGATGGGCATCCCGGCCAAAGAGATCGGAAAAACAGACCGGGCCACCGTGCAGAAGCTCTTTAACGCCTTTAAGATGGCGAGGTGAGGATGATGCCGGGAAAAGCATATCGGGAACCGGAGCGGGTGTTGGTAGACCAGATCTACCGAAACCGAAAAAATATCGCTTTCTGCAAAGCTCACGATATCAGGATATCCGGACCAGTCTTGGTTTGATCCGCACAAAACTGGATACAACCACTCGCAGTTCCGTCGCGCTGTCTATCATAGCGATGAATGTGGATCATCTGGCGAGAATTTTATTGCGCTTTATTATGATTTCGACCTTGTCAATGTACAGACGGCAGAAAAACCTGCCGGACCCCGCGCTAGCAGGAAATTGTATTCAAATGGCTCCTTGTTGAGCAGTCACTATTATAGCAGATGTTGTTGGTACAGTCTGCGGAAATGCGCGATTAAATCAGTGTTTCCCTAAATAATTGCTTTGCGAAGAGAAGATACATTATGCCGTGACAAGCATTTCCTCTTATTATAAAGTGTATTGCGAAAGATCCGTGTTGATCTCGTCGGAATACTGGTTCAGGTTCTCGGAGATGTTCGTAATGTTTTCGGTTTCCTGACGGAGCTTGTTGCTCTCGGAAACGATCTGGTCGCTTAAGCCCAGGACCTCGTTGATGTTCGAGGCCTGCTCCTCGGTGGTCGCCGCGTTGTTCGAGGCCACGTCGTTGATCCGCTCGATCCCGGAGGTCATCTCGATAATGCCGTCCGTCGCCTTGGCCACGTCGTCATAAATGATCTGGAACGACTCGTTCGCGCCCTTGACGCCGCTGATGCAGGCTTCCATATCCGTAACGCAGATATCGGCCTTTTTGTTGATATCGTCGATGTTCTTGGTGATCTCGTCGATCAGCCGCCGGATCGTCTCCGTCGCCTCGGAGGACTGGTTCGCGAGCACGCCCACCTCGGAGGCCACAACCGCGAAGCCTCTTCCCATCTCTCCCGCTCTGGCCGCTTCGATCGAAGCGTTCAGGGACAGCAGGTTCGTCTGCGCGGAGATCGCGTTGATCGTGTCCGTAATGCCGGTGATCTCCTCCACCGATTTCGCGGTGGACCGGATCAGCGTGGTAAGCTCGTTGATCGTCTTGTTTAAGGTATTCACGTTCCGCGTCATGGCTTCCATCTCTTCTCTGCCCTTTCCGGAAGCCTCCAGCGTTTCATCGCAAAGTCCGCGCACATCCTCCGCGTTCTTCGCGAGCTGGCTCGAGGTCGTGGCCAGATCCGTGGCGGCGTTCGCGATATCCTCGATGGAGCTGGTCATGCCGCTTAAGGTATCGTTCAGCTTTTCAATGGATTCGCCCTGATTCTGATTCGCGTCAGAGATCGTGTGCGAAATGTCGAAGCACTCTCCCGCCCTGCTGTTCATCGCGCCGGAGATATCGGACAGCGAATTCAGAGTGGCGCGCATCTTTTCAATATATCCGTTCAGGCTCTCGCTCAGAGTCGTGATCTCGTTATTTCCCTCCGGCACGATCTGCACGGTAAAGTCGCCCTTGCTGATGTCCGTGATCCGCTCGGTTACTGTGGTGACCGGATTGATCGCCCGGCTGATGATGACGTACATCAGGATCGAGAGCAGGACCAGCAGAACCGCTGCGCTTGCGAAGGTGATCAACATGACCTTGAGGATGCTGCTGCTTAAAATATTGGACGGCACCGCGCTCACGATGGCCCAGGAGGTGCCCTCGATATCGGTGGCCGTGAACATCGTGGAGCCCACTGTCTTCACCTTGCTTCCGTCCGCGGAAGGGGCAAAATTCATGGAATCAAAGATTGCATAAAGGCTCTTCGCCACCGGATCCGTGGTGTCGGCAAGCGTCTGCCCCACAGATTCCGCGACGCTGCTGATCAGGATATCCTTCGTCTCTTTGTTGATGATATAATACTTCGTTGCCGGCGAGATCGAATCAAAGGCCTGTACCTTCTCATTCACCTTGTCAAAATTGATATCGCTGCTCAATACCACGTTGTCCCAGAGCATAATGGAACAGGCGAGGCAGGTCTTTCCGGTCGACGCGTCAAGATAGGGCTCCGACGAATAAATCTCGCCGTTCTTGCCAAGCGCTCCCTGATACCAGGCGCGGTCGGTAAATACGAAGGTATCGTCCGGAATCCAGCCCGAACCGTCCAGGAACACGCCCTCGTCTCCAAAAGCGGCATAGACGTCCTGGGAATCGGGATCCAGCTCCGTTATGGAGAGCAGCATCGTAAGCATGTCTTCATAGTCCATCCCCGGTGAGCTCCTGAGCACATTGGCGGTCTGCTGTACCCGCGCCTTGATGTTGTCCCACCAGCCCTGGATCTCGCTGGCGTAGGTCGCGGATTCCCTGGCCAGGATCGTGTTTGTCAGAGACTGGATATTCTGGGATGCCAGGAAAATCGTGATCTGCGTGATGATAACGATCATGATCGCCACGTAGACGATGATCTTGGTAAGCAGGGATTTCTTTAATGATTTTCGCTTTTTCATTCAAACCTCCTGGATGGTGCTCTGCTGCTTCAGAGGAGCTAATAATTTA
>JAEEGL016928321.1_pt1 | contig 11732 bp, 8 predicted proteins | sample 9134231 | NCBI WGS metagenome assembly JAEEGL01 (sample SAMN16246548, study PRJNA631951) | gut metagenome | biome: gut microbiome; feature: rumen; material: fiber-attached | host: Bos | place: Iran: Karaj | collected 2018-10
AGCATTGCGGTAAGAATTGCTCAACATTGTAGATTGGGACCAATATAGAGAGTTTAGCCATATTTATAGTATAATATATCTTAAGAATCAAATAATAGTTAAAAAACAGCCTATTTATAAAAATTTCAGGCAATTAATTGAGGAGTGTATTGGCTAGATGGCGGAACGCGATACAAAAGGAAAAATATTTGTAGCATATCATAAACCATTCATAATGTTGGATAGGGATTTTATTGTGCCCGTACATGCGGGTAGATCCTGTCATAAAGAAAATAAAGATAGCAACTCAGCTAATAAAAGTGGCTCATCTTTAGAAAATATTATCGGTGATGATACGGGCGATAATATTTCCGCTCGCAACAATGAATTCAATGAATGCTCCGTCTTGTATTGGGCCTGGAAAAATACAAATTTTAACAAATTGAATTATGTCGGATTTTTCCAATACAGACGGCAGTTAATCTTAAATGATTATTTCGATCATGCCAAGAATGACTTTGAAAAAAGAGTCTATAAATGTGTTCATTTCAAAAAAATTAAAGACGCTTTTTATGACAAGATTGGTTTAAATGAAGATAGGATATTATCTATACTCCAAGATTATGATTGTATAATTCCATATACGACAGATTTAGCCGCGATGAATATTTCTTCATCATATGAAGATTGGGTACGTAAAATCCCTGGAGTACATGTTGGGGATCTAGTTAAACTAGAGGAACTCATAAAGAAAAAACATCCTGAGATGGCAAAAGAATTTGAAGAATATTTAAACTCTCCAAAAAAGCTGATGTATCAAATTTTCATTGCAAAACCAAACGTTGCCAAAAAGTATTGTGAATGGCTTTTCGATATTTTATTTGAGATAGATAAACAAATTGACTCATCACTTTATTCAGTGAATGGCAAAAGAACAATCGGCTACTTGGCCGAAATACTATATGGCTTTTATTTTACCCATATGAAAGAAGAACTAAAGATAAAAGAATGTGGCGTCACATTTATAGACGAGTAGGAGTATTAGGATTATGGATAAGAAAATAGCAGAATTAAAGAAAAAACTAGCGATTGTTATTCTTGCCTATGCGGACTATGAAAGTCTTGAGTTAGCATTAGCTAGCCATGCAAAATTTTCAGTAGAATCCGGCGTAGATATTTATATATTACAAAATGGACGAGGATCGTACGACTGTGAAAGAACATACGAAGTCGCAAAACGATATCACTACTTATACCCAGACTCGATATTTGTAATTGACGATATTAAACCCGACATCCCATTTAAATCACTAAAAGTCTTATTCGGAAGTAAACGATTTAAAAAATATGATTACATTATTAAACTAGACGACGATGTAATGGTGTTGACGAGTGATTGGGTTGATAAACTATGCGCTTGTTATATTGGCGGAAAAGACAAATATGGCGACAACTTCACATACGCAACATCGCTAGTTAATAATAATCCATACGGCTTCAAAAAAATAATTGAAAATTCTAAAAACCTTGCAGATGAATACTTTTCAAAAATTGCTAGAAGACATTATGTAGGTCCAGACTTCGATGACGCATTTGCTCCGCATACGATTTTGCCAAAAGAAGAGATATACTCTGGCGCGAACGGAACAATTTGGAGATATCCATTTATAGCCAGATGGCTTCACGAAAAAACTACTTTAAATCCAGATTGGTATATCAATTTCTCGTCGAAATTAAAAATTGAACCAGTAAATAACAAAGAGCGTTATTCTATAAATTGTTTATTATTTGAAAAGAAAATATGGCTGAATGAATTAACGCCAGTTGAACCAAAAAGTACTGACGACGAACACCTACTTCACGCTTATTGCTTAAAATATAATAAAGTTATTTTGGCAGACTTATCTATACCTATGGTGCACTTGTTTTTCTTTTCACAAAGAAATGAGTGTAGGGATATGATCGATGATTTGCGCAAATGTTATACGGATTTTTTGAACTTACCTTTTCCTATCACGATCTGTAACAATAGACTGATTGAGATAGAAAACAGGATGAGGTTTTTAGAAAAATGCCAAGAAAAGAACACCTCTAGACATGGTGTAGGGATAGTAACCAAAGGTGCAAGATACGTTAAAGATAACGGCATAAAACATACGATAAAAAGAATATCAAAACGTATTATTACCGGAAAATAACAACATTATTACAATCAAAATGGAGCGCAATGATGGTAAAAAATAAATATCCAAAAGTCTCGGTAGTCGTTCCAATTTATAATGTCGAAAAATATTTAAGAAAATGTATTGACAGCATATCGTGTCAAACATTAAAAGATATAGAGATTATATTAATAGACGATGGTTCCCCTGATGGGTGCGGAGTTATTATTGACGAATATGCGCAGAAAGATAAGCGCATAATTCCGGTTCACCAAAAAAATAGTGGTTATAGTGCAGCTGTAAATAGGGGGATTGATTTAGCTAGCGGTGAATATGTGGGCATTATTGAATCGGATGACTGGATTGAGCCGGACATGTATGAACTTCTATATAAAAATGCGAAAAAATACGATACGGATATTACAAAAGGAGAATTCTTCCTATACAACTCAGTATTACCAGAAGGGAAAAAGGACTCTTTATATAGAAGCCCTGGAGGCGTAGATCTAAATAACGCACCAGATGGTGTATTTAATATATATGAATGGCCCACTATTATTGCGTTTCACGCATCAATTTGGTCATCAATCTATAAGGCCAGATACATCAAAACTAAAAAAATACCAATAACGGCCGGAGCATCCTACCAAGATTTCCCCTTCATGATAGATATGATATGCGGAGCGAAGAGGATTTCTGTGGTTAAAAAACCATTTGTACACTGGAGAAACGATCCGGGGCAAAATAATTCAACAAGTGCTAATGGAGAGAAGTTGTTGTTGATGGCAAAAAATGCTCAAACGGGCTTAAAAATAATAGAAAAAACCGGCCATTATGACGAGCTAAAAGAAGAGTTTTATACTCATGCATTTTGGGCGAATATAAACTTTTTTTACAAAATTAAAAAAGAGTTACGCCCAATATATTATAAGGAACTGCAAGTGTTATTTTCTAAGCTAAAATCCGAAGAATTGCAATATAAATATCTTCGTAAAGAAGATAAAAAATGCATCGAATCAATAATAAATAATAAAGGAGAAAAAGCGCTACTGGCATTATATATAATGGGTGGCATAAAAAGAAAGCTAAAGTCTGGATTATTTATTAAATGAAGTTTAATGGAAAGAGGATATTAATAACCCAACCTATATTGCATAGTTTTTGCGGTAGTACCGTTGTGACAATAGAGTTGGCTGAATATTTACAGAAGTGCGGCGCTAAGGTCGAAGTGTATTCGTATACACTAGACTCGCCCGTTGTAGAGGAATTTAGAAAAAGAAAAATAAAAGTTACTACTACGGATGATAATCCTATTATGAAGATGCGCGACTATGACTATATATGGATTCATTCGCAGGTAATGCCAGAGAGTTTATGTAAACAACTATCATCTTTATCCAAGAGAAAAGGACCTATTTTTATTTTTCTACACATGTCGACCCACGACTATATACCAGATGAGTTTCAATGGATATATAGTTTCGAAGATAAGATTGCCGATAAAGTGTTATTTATTTCTGAAGAGATAGAAAAAAGCCATCTTGATCTTATGGAAAAAGACATTCCGACTGGCTATTTCCGTAATCCGGCTCCTAGTAGCTATATTAAAAGAAACAAAAAAGAATCAAAACATACTATAGGAAGAGTTTTAATTGTATCCAACCATGCCCCAATTGAGGTTGAGGCAGCGGCTTCGATTCTACGCAGTAATGGAATAATTGTTGATCATTTAGGTGGAAATGGTAAGAGATATAGTTTAATATCGCCAAAAGACATCAATAATTATGATGCCATTATTACTATAGGGAAAACCGTCCAATATTGTCTTTTATCTAAAAAACCAGCTTATGTATATGATATATTTGGTGGGCCAGGATATTTAGGTAACAAAAATTATAAGACGGCGAAAGAATATAATTTTTCTGGTCGTGGTTTTGGAAAGAAAGACGCAGAGACGATTGCTGATGAAATAATATCAAGATATAATGATGCTTTAAATTTTTCCGGTAGTTTGTCGGAAACAGAACTACGCGATTTCAGCCTAGAATATGTTCTGGAGAACGTTTTTAATGGGATTAAGAAAAAGAATAAAGACGGCATCTCTAAAGCCCAAGAGTTATCGATTTTTTACGCCCAGAGGTTAGCTAAATATAGATTCTTTGATGCATACATAGGCGAAAAACGCGAAAAAAGAATTCTTCAACTCGAACAGGAGAAAAGGGCACTAGAAGAAAGAGAATATAATAGAACAATCAATAAAACCAAGCGCCTCGTTAAAAGAATACTATCTAAGATTTCACCGTCCAACACTGCCTAGTTTTACTATTATAATAGATAATACCATTTTGGTACTTCTGATAAATTACACCATTAACATAGGCGCTAGGGTTAATTCCACTGATCGGAAAACCTAACCACCCATCGACACTCTTTAATTCGATGAATTTTGTTCTAATTTCCCCATAATTTTCCCACGCCCCAGTCTCAGGCGAATATATAATTACTCCATTCTCATATGCCTGAACACATGCGCCTTCATGGCCGATATCACAATTAATTGGCCCAATCGGATATTCAAGATACCCATCGACACTCTTTAATTCGATGAATTTTGTTCTAATTTCCCCATAATTTTCCCACGCTCCAGTCTCAGGCGAATATATAATTACTCCATTTGTAAATGCTTGTACAGATCCTCCATTTTTTATTCTAGTATTAACGTTCATAGTCGGCGCGCCATATTTACTAGCTTCTTCTTTATACTTTTCAAAAATTTTCCCAGTGACCGTATAAACATCACCATCGGCACTCAAAAAGATTAATCCATTTTGATAAACCTGTTGTTTACTTTCATCGTCATTGACTATTATATCTGTAACAGGAAAACCAAAAATACCATTTATGCTGTTATTTTTTGTGAAGAATTCACGGATTTCGCCATTATTATTATGAGCGCCTGTCTCCGGCGAATAAATAATAACATCGTTTTCAAAAACCTGAACACAAGCACCATCGAAACCTATATTACAATTAGCATCCATAATGGGCTTTCCCACCAAATCATTATCTGCAATTTTTTTATATATATCGTTAATAACTATAAATGCATTATCTTCATTTTTAATAATGATTCCATTCTCGAACTTTTGCGATTCTTCGCCCGTATCTTCGACCGGGAATCCTAGCTCACTATCTATGCTACCGATGCTAATATATTTTTCTCTAATATCACCATTATTTATCCACGCCCCAGTCTCAGGCGAATATATAATTACTCCATTCTCATATGCCTGAACACATGCGCCTTCATGTCCAATATTAAAATTAATAGGTCCAATAGGAAATCCCAACTCACCATCGACGCTCTTTGAGGCTACAAATTTTTTACGGATTTCGCCGCTATTTTCCCACGCCCCAGTCTCAGGCGAATATATAATTACTCCATTCTCATATGCCTGAACACATGCGCCTTCATGTCCAATATTACAATTTGGCTCATCGGTTAGTTCTTCCCCTAAATCTACACCGTTTTCTAGGAGTTCATTATATCGTTGTTCTATTTTTTGTTCCGCCATAGTTTTATACGTACTTCCAAACCATTCGCTAAAATACATAAAGAAGTTGCGGTTACCATAAGATCCGCAGTACGCTTCGCCCGGATAATTTGCTAACGCCGCATCATTTGGCGTATATGGCGTGTAAATATACAGGGAAGTGGTCGCAATATTTTCCAAATAAACCGCTTTCGTGCCACAAGAATAATTTGGCGAGTAATAAATATTATTCGTCATGTACGGATAATAGCCATAGCTGTAGATATGCTCTTTATAATAATTCAGCTGCCAGGCCGCCTTCATCACTTGGTTATAAAAACCAAAGTAGGCCGAATCGCATGGCGCGTTATCTGGGCAGGCATAACCCATCACGGTATTATATTCATTTTTGAGCGGCCAAGTATCGCCCCAAACGTAACTTTCCTTCTTTAGCATCACGAGCAAGACTTGCGGATTAATATTATATTGGTGTGCGGCATTATAAATAATTTGTGCCGCCGAAATCATACCTTCTTCAGCAACTGCATTCGTTTCAAAGTTGGTCTTATGAGTTGTTGGATTTTCGTAATACTTACTGATACATACATATGGCGCGTCATGGTAATCTGCGCGTCCCGCCTCACGCATCATACGCGCGTATTCACGCCGTGATATATTTGGATTCACCGCTACACCATTAATCTTGCGACCGTAGCCAATTGATTGTTCGCCCCACATATCGCATTTTGCTGAATATTGATCTAAATGTGCCTGAATTTGCTCGACTGTCATTGTGTCTGGGTTATAAAACACCGCATCGTCAATAATGCGACCAGCATTAAAATCAGTCGCCTTTACGGCGTCGGTTTGTGGAGTATTTTTAAAAGCTAACCCAAAAAATACTGCTAAGAAAAGTCCAGCCGCGATAATAATGCTACATCGTAAAACTTTGTGTTTCACTCGCACCCTCCGCATCGTTAGATTTATATTCAACCTTTACATTCCACGCGCCTGCGCTCAGACTACTTTTTTCGAGTACTAACGATTCGCAAACGGTTGTCTTTGGATCTGGCAATACATCTTTCGTGTAGGTTACCATCTCGGTGCCCTTTGTTAAAATGTAATTACATTTACCACCAGTCTCTAAGAAATTTGTCACACGCGCGCTAAAGATAATCATCTGATCATTTTGATTAATATTAAGAACAGTCTTTGCGACTTTTAAACCATTATCACTGCGTTCGATTTCTGTATTATTCTGCGATGCGTCATATGCGTCTTTTTCATCGTAAATTGCATCACCGTTTTCATTATTATCAACATCGGTGCCGGAATTATCGTTATTGTTGTGCAATGGTGCCGTGTTGATATCACTTGTCTCGTTTTCGGTTTTTTCCTTCTCGCGTAATTGATCGTGTATTACTAGACCACCGAACACTATTACGGCCGCCAAAACCATCACTAACAGAATAATTAAAATAGAGCCCTTTTCTTCAGATTTTTTGGATTTTTTTGTCTTTTTATTTTTCGTAGCCATAATATAGCACTCCTTAATAAAATTTAAGCATTTTTTATCTTAAAAATCAAGATGTTTATGCTATTTTACAAAAAATGTCATTGTAGCCATTTTGCTTGTGCTATAATTTAAGCATATATGGGATTATTTGGGTTTGGGAGAGATAATGACGACACCTATCTTGGTGGCGTTTCTGCTGATAACTTGACCCCTGAAGAAAGGGATCGCTATTCCGGCACCCATAACCAAAAAAGCTCCGACAACGATTTTACCCCGCGCAATTCCTTTAACCATATTTCAGATAATCAAGATAAGAAATTTGGCGACCACGATAAGCGCGACAACGCGGCCGCTGGTCTCAAAAAAGGCGAGGGCGTGGCTGCTGGCATTGGTAGTAATGTCAAAAAAATTATGGGTATGGATGGCGGCTCCAATGAAGCTCGCCAATCTGAAAGCAATGTAGCCTCTGATGCTGCTGGTGGTTTCAAAAATATGGTTTCTGGCCGCGGTGGCAACGATAAGGGTAAAGGTAAGTTCTCGTTTAAGAATATGATGAAGAAGCTTGCGCCAGCGCTTGTTGCTGGTGGTGGCGTAGCTGGTTTTGGCGCTATGTCATTCTTTGGACAGATGGCTATGCCATTCAGTCTTATTTCGCAGTTCCAGGGCAACTTTGATTCTATTGGCACAAGTACGAATTATCGCTCCACGAAGTTCCTCAACTGGCAGATGGATCGCGACAATCGCATGGTTAAAGACTGTATCAAGTCTCGTATCTTCGGTGCGGATAAATTCAAGATTTCTAAGAAGCAGCGCACGAAGCTTTTGAATGCCGGTATTACAGTTGATGATAGCGGCAAATTCACTGTCATGAAGTTTACTAACTCTGAAGGTGTCGAAATCACCGTCGTTCCAGATTCTCGTCAAGCCACGGGCAGTAATACGGTTGCATTCCAAGAAATGTATGACACGGATCAAGATTTCCGTGATCGCTACGCTCAAGGCTCGCGCACATGGCGTGGCGCCGTCGGCGCATGGTTCGATAAAATGGCGAATAAATTCCTCAGTTTCTTCGGCGTTTCGCGCGGTATTTGGTCGCGCTTTAAAAAAGGTACAACCACTGAAGCCGATATGAAAGCGATGCGTGGTACCGTCGCAAAAGAGGCTGGCGGTAATGGGCATGCTAAAGGTAGTGGTAGTTCTACGGATTATGACGCTAAGTACTCGGAAGATGATGCTGGTAATACACACCTTGACGGTTTCGAAGATAGTCAAAAATCGGGCACGATAGATATTAGCGCCGATGATATAGATACTGACGCAAATGGCAAGATAAAGATGGAGACGCCGGATCAAATTAATAGTGATTCTGGTTCAAAATTATCAAGCAAACTCAAGGCATTCGGTAATAGTGTTGCTGGCAAAGTTACTGGTTACGCAAGCGCGGCTGCCAGTATGACTTGCGCAGTATTGGATGTGGTTGGCGCCATTAACCTTATTGTCGCCGCATATCAAGTTACTCAGATTGTAAAAGTTGCTAGTGGTATATTTGAATCTATTCAAAAAGGACAGGTTGAAGATTCTAGTACTACACCAATCAGCGCTATTGCAAACTCATTAACGCTTTCAAGTACGCGTACCTATCAATATAAGGATAGTAATAATGATTATCATGAAGAAACTCGCACGCGCAACGCTATGGAATCCGAAGCTGTTCGTTCTATCTATGGAAATACTTCTACAAATTATAACGACGCGAGTATTCGTAGCTTTAACTTGAGCAACAGTATTGGTGCCATTTCTACACTTCTTGAAATCGGTGCACAAAGCTTTAAAGCTTGTGCTTACGCTAAAATGGCAGCTGGCATTGTTGATGCTGTTAAAGACACAATAGATATTGTCCTATGTATTGTTTCGTTCGGTATTGGCTGCGCTGTAGACGCTATCGTGGATGCCATTGTTGGTATCGGCACCAGCGTAGCAATCAGCCTTATCGTAAGCAAAATTGTTTCAATTCTTCTTCCTCAAATCGTTCAAATTCTTACGCGCAAAATAGCGACAGACGTGATGGGGGAGGACTTGGGAAATGCCCTTGTGTCCGGCGCAAACATATATATGGGGCAAAACCATCAGTATTCAGGTGGGTCTCTAGCGAATAAAGATGGCTTAACTCGGTTCATAACACTTCGCGATCAGGTTAATGCGGATAATGCCCGTATAGCAAGGGAGACACTAAGTCCATTTGATTACACATCGCCGTATACATTTATGGGGACGCTATTAACAAAGATGATGCCGGTGACGGTTACGGCAAGTAGCGCCGTGCAATCTGTTGCAAGCTTTGGAAATGTTTTCCGATCATCGATTAGTAGCTTAATGCCAGGTGCATCAGCCGTATCTGCCGGTGTTACTGCACAAGAAGCGGCGAATGCGACCGAGAAGCATTGCCCAGATCTCGATTCCATCGGCGCCGTCGGCGACGCATTCTGTAATCCATACATCGTAACTGATACTCGCACGCTAGATCGCGATCCGGCCGATGTTGTTAATACTGTTGATGATATTGGCGACAACTTTGAAGATGGTGAAGGTGATGTTCCAACCATCAAGAAAGGCAGTAGACTCGCGAAGTATATTCTTTATTGTGGCCAACGCCAATCTCCATTTGGCTTAGCCGATAATAACATTGCTGCCGACGTTCAAACAACCACTGGATCTCAAGTTGGCGATGCATTGATTGGTGCAGTTCCAATCGTGGGTGATTTATTCGGAGCATTACAAGAGGAACAAGTGCTTCTTAACTATGGCTATGTCTCAGGTGAAGCCTGCGTTATTGATAATAAAGCTGGTTTCAATACCATGTATGATGACTGGGGTAATAATAAAGAGTATCAGCGCTTCATTGAAGACCAACGCCTTGCTGAAAATGAAGGTCTTGTCGAAACATCCGCGGTTACTGCATTCCTCGATGAATATTATAAAGAGCATCCAATTGATAACTCATATGAGGGTATTCTTGCACGCCGTTCTGGTTTAACAAAAGATCAAGTAATTGCGACATTAGATATAATGGAGTTCATTGCATGGCAAGCTGGTTATGAGCCATCAGACTACGCGCCATATGTTCCAGAAGTTCAAGAAGAACAGCATATTGTAATCGAAGATACTGAAGATTATGGCAATTTAGCTGTTGTCCCACATCTATTCTTTGAAGAAAAACGTCAAAGAAACTTTGCAATATAAAACGAATGAAAATACCCGGGCATGAAGCCCGGGTTTTTGTTGTGTTATCTCTCGTAATAAGCTCCCGAAGTAAATACGCTATCAAAAGGATTCGTCGTTGGATTATTCGGCAACTGCTCAGCCGCATACGCGAAGCAAACAATCGTTTCGAACGTCCACTTAATTTTTCCGCCATTCATAGAGTATCTATGGTCGCCGTAATCAACTGGCGAAAGCAGATTGAAAACATCGACCCTATTTTCTCCTCTATTGTGGCCAATTAGGCCAGTGCAGTAGCTCGTGCTAGTATTGATTGAATAACGAAGTACTAGGCTGTCAGTTGCGAACATAGAAGGTTTCTCGACATTTCTATTAACGTTTCCGTCAATACCAATCGGATTCCATCCCATTGCAATAGCCATCTCGTTTGCGCGCCATACGTCACCATCAATGTAATCCATGATGTTGATTCTTGTCGTCAGCGTGTACTTGCCAACTTGCCATGTGTAAGTTCCGTCTGCGTTTTGGCTACCATTCTGCGTCCCGTTGTTACTTCCGTCCATAATTCCGGAATCTCCCGTATCGAAGTCGAATCCGGGATAGTCGGAATCGAAAGGAGTCTCGATATCCTCGTTGATTGCTTTTGCGTACCTAATTGCTTCTTCGATACTTACTCGCGTAAGCTCACAATAAGGCGCACTGAATTGTGTTACGGTCATTTTGTTGCCATCAACCACGCCATCAAAACCAACTTCTTCTGGGTCGGTCGTCATGATGTGGTTTTCGTAGCGATAGGTCGCATCAAAGTAGTATTCTTGGCTCACGATAGAAAGCGTACCGTTCTTGAAGAACATCGCGAAGCATCTTCCACGTTCGGTCTCTCCCTTAAGAATCCATGCCGTTCCATCCAGAGATTCTGGGGTTTGGCTAAAATCCTCGGCAGGTTTTTCTGTGACAGTCGGGCTGTCGCCTCGGCCATCCTCTGGCTTGTCGGTCTTTTGCGCGCAGCCCGTGAGGGCAAGGCAGAAGACCATCATCAACACAACAATAATTGCGATTCTTTTCTTCATGGTATTCACCCTCCTTCATTCTGATTCCGCGCCTCTGGGGCTGCGGTGAGAAAAGAATTGAAATGTGCCGCACTTTGTATGTTCAGAATTATACCTACATACTCGTACTTAAGCGAAATTATACCACCAAACGCATATAATTGAAAGCATAAGCAATCTGATATAAGCACTTTTCGCAGAGTGGTTTTTATTATATAATATACATACTATGAATTTCTGGAATCAATTTGAAAAAGGCTTTACGATTCTGGCG
>JAEEGL010143232.1_pt1 | contig 11731 bp, 11 predicted proteins | sample 9134231 | NCBI WGS metagenome assembly JAEEGL01 (sample SAMN16246548, study PRJNA631951) | gut metagenome | biome: gut microbiome; feature: rumen; material: fiber-attached | host: Bos | place: Iran: Karaj | collected 2018-10
AATGTAATCTGCGGAAAGGCCATAATACTTACATAACAGGATCAAATCGTCGATCTTTAGCTCCGCACGTCCGACCTCTATGTGATTATACCCCTGCTGCGATTTGTTCAACAGTTTCCCCACCTCTGCCTGCGTTAGATCTCTGTCCTCACGAATGCTTTTTAATCTTTCGTGGTAATCCATTTTATCCCCTCCTATTAATTAAATTATAAAAAACTCAATATAAGAGTATTGACAAATACTCAAATATTGAGTATTATTGTCGGAGAAGGAGGACGAAATAATGCCCAAGATTGATTTTTCACAAATAGAAGCGCTGTTGAACTCTTCTTCCTCTTTTTCATTGAGTGAAACACAATACAGGGAAATGACCGGGAGAGGACTTCCAAAGGATTCAAACTACATTGTAAAAAGGTCTGCCTTGGCAAAGTTTGTCAAGGAAAGGGGCTTGAGGATCAAAGTAAACGAGAGAACGATCTCATTTGAAAAAGACGAATAAGCTTTAGATATGGTTAACAGATTACTGTTATTCATAAAAATAGATCATGGAGGGAATAAACATGAAACGAATAATATCGCTATGTCTGATGGGATTAATGCTCTTGACTGCCATTTTTTCTTTTTGTGCATGCAAATCGGGTAAACCGAATGTAGCTGCACAAACAACACAACCGACGGATCCCCCATCCCAGGCGGAGCTGAAAAAGATGGAAGACGAGGGCTATGCCTGCTGGAAAGCAGCCAAATTCAAAGATGGAATAAACATTTTTCGTCAACTAAACAAATACGGATATATAAGTGCGTATGATTTGGAAGGAAGAGAAAGACTATATGACATATATGCTATTCAGTGCAGATTGTGCGAGTTTGTAATTCGTAAGCTTCGTCAAGAACTAAAAGACCCGCAGTCGTTGGTTTTGTATGGCTTTAAAATAGAAGCAGATAAAACTGATACCGTAAAGGTGGTTTTAGACTACGGAGCAAAAAACGGCTTTGGAGGAATGGAAAGGGATGAGTACGTATATCCTGTAACCCTTTTTAAGGGCGATTTGGAGAAAACATTAAAATACGCAGAGTATTATCACCCGACTGAAACTTTTTATTTGGATGATATGGCTGATTATTTTGCCGGGTGCGCTGAATTCTTTGGGCAGGAAGCATATGATGCCGTTGTTAATGGCACGTGTAATTATTGAATAATACAGCGAACTGGGTTTAGAAGCCATAGAAACACTTACGCTTTGCCGAAAATGAATTCATCCCGCACCAAATCATGGTGCGGGATGATTGTTTAATGGATGTTTCACGCCTTGCAGACTTCCTTTACCCAGCCGTGGGTATCGGGGATGCGGCCCCACTGGATGCCGGTGAGGGTGTTGTAGAAGTCCATGGTGAGCTTGCCGATCTCGCCTCCGCCGATGACCATGTGCTTGTCGCGGTAGCAGAGCTCGCCGACGGGGGATACGACGGCGGCGGTGCCGGTGCCGAAGGCCTCGGTCAGCTCGCCGGACTCTGCGTAGGCAACGAGCTCGTCGATGGAGATGTCGCGCTCCTCGACCTCGAGGCCCTTTTCGCGGGCGAGGGCGAGTATGGAGCGGCGGGTAACGCCGGGAAGCACGGTGTCCTTCAGATCGGCGGTCAGTATCTTGCCGTTTACGACGAACATCATGTTCATCGCGCCGACCTCCTGGACGTACTTGAGATGCTCGCCGTCGAGCCAGAGCACCTGGGCGAAGCCCTCCTTCGCGGCTTCGTCGCCCGCGAGAATGGAGCAGGCGTAGTTGCCGCCGGTCTTGGCAAAGCCCATGCCGCCGCGGACGGCGCGAACGTACTTATCCTCGACGCGGATGCGGATGGGCTTCAGGCCCTCCTTATAGTAGGCGCCGGATGGCGCGCAGATCACGAAGTAGATATAATGGCTCGCCGCATGAACGCCGAGAGCCTCGTCGTTCGCGAACATTGTGGGACGCAGGTACAGGCTGGTGCCGGCGGAATGGGGGACCCAATCCTTCTCGACCTCGACGAGCTTACGCATGGCCTCGACGTTGAAATCGACGTCGATGGTGGGCATGCACATACGCTTCGCGGAGTTGTTGAGGCGCTCACTGTTCGCGTCGGGACGGAACATGAGTATGCGGCCGTCGTCGGTACGGTAGGCCTTCAGACCCTCGAATATCTCCTGCGCATAGTGGAGCACGGAGCTGGAGGGATCGAGGCTCAAACGGTGATAGGGCTCGATGCGGGGGTTATGCCACTCGCCGTCGTACCACTCCATGATAAACATGTGGTCGGAGAAGCGCTTGCCGAAGCCGAGGCTGCCTTCCTCCTCAAGAGTGGGCTTTTTCTTGGGTTCACAGGTTAAGGTTACAGGGATATCGATCATAGATTTAGACCTCCATGTAAATATTTTTTGTGTTTATATCATTCCGTGACCGGAACTAAAGCGAATTTTTCCCCGACGGAAACGGGACGCGCCCGCCCGTCCGTTCGCTCTTTGAGCTCCCGCATGAAGCTCTCGGCATTTTCCTCCGTGACCGTCACGCGGAAGCGGACGTTCTCGAGGAATTCGACGCTGTCGACCGTGCAGGACGATTTGACGAAGCCCTCTATCCCGCCGTAACGCGGGTAGTCCACGGAGAACTCCAGCACCCTGCAGGGGCTCATTACACCCGTTCCCGCCGCGGAGAGCGCGTCGGAAGCGGATCTGGAGTAGGCCCTCACGAGCCCGCCCGAGCCCAGAAGTATGCCGCCGAAGTACCTCGTGACCACTATGAGCGCGTCGCTGATATCGCGGCGGATGAGCGTGTCCATTATGGGCATGCCCGCGGTGCCGCCGGGCTCGCCGTCGTCGGAGAACCGCCTGCTCCCGTCCGAAAGGGAGTACGCCCAGCAGTTGTGCGTCGCGTCGTAATGCTTCTTCCTGACCTCCGCGAGCCTCGCAGCGGCCTCCTCCTCGGTTTTTACGGGGAAGCAGCGGCCGATGAAGCGGGACTTTTTTTCGTTGAACTCCGTCTCCGAGGCGCGGAGGACGGTTTTATAGGGTTTCAGCACTTTACCTTAACTCTTTCAGGAGATCGCCCAGACGGTGGATGCCCTCGACGATCCTCTCCTCGGGTTCTGCGGAGAAGTTGAGACGGAAGGTGTTGTCGCCGATGCCGGGCTTGGTATAGAAGGGCGCGCCGGGAACGTAGGCGACGAGCTTCTCCTTGACGGAGCGCTGATAGATCTCGCTCGCATCCATGCCTTCGGGAAGGGTGACCCACACGAAGAGACCGCCCTCGGGCATCTCGAACTTCGCCCACTCGGGGAAGTATTTGCGCATGGCGTCGACCATTATCGTAGCGGACTTGGAATAAACGGAGTTGATGTACTTGAGATGCTCCTCCATCCTGCCCTGATTCAGGAACTCCGCGACGAGAGCCTGGTTGAGGTTCGGGGAATGGGTATCGGAGCCCTGCTTCGCGATGACCATCTTCCTGATGAGCTCGGGATTGCCGCAGCAGCACGCAACGCGGAGACCGGGGGAGATCGTCTTGGAATAGCTGGTGAGCAGAATTACGTTGTCGGAGGTGTCGAAGGTCTTAATGAGGGGCATCACCTCGCCGGAGAAGCGCAGCGCGGCGTAGGGATCGTCCTCGGCGACGAGCATGTCGTACTCCGCCGCGAGACGGGCGGTGACCTTCCTGGTCTCGATGTTCATGACCTTAGAGGTGGGGTTCTGGAAGGTAGGTATCGTGTAGAACATGACGGGACGGTATTTCTTCACCGCTTCTTCGAGCTCGTCGGCGTGCACGCCGTCCTCATGCATGGGAACGGATACGATGTTCGCCTGAGCCATCTTGAAGATCTGGATGGCGCCGAGGAACGTGGGCTCCTCGACGAGCACGGTGGAGCCGGGGTTGATCATGACCTTCGCGAGAAGATCGAGGCCCTGCATGGAGCCGGTCATCGTGATGACGTTGTCGATGGTCGCGTCGGTGATGCCGAGGGGCGGGAGGACCTTCTCAAGATACGCCTTACGGAGGGGCATATATCCCTCAGTGGGGCCGTACTGCAGGAGCACGTCGCCCTTTTCGGCGATGAGATCGCGCGCGGTCTCAGCCGCCCATTCCTTGGGGAAGCATTCCTTGGCGGGATTGCCGCCGCCGAAACTGATTATAGCGGGATTGCCGAGGACCTTGAAAAGCTCGCGGATGGCGCTGCCCTTAACGCCCTTGATTCGTTCGGAAAACTGCATATAAAGTACCTCCGGTCAGAATATAGTTTTACGAGCCTATTTTACAATGGTTTTCCAAACAATTCAAATATATTTTAGTATATACAAAAAGGCTTCCGCGCCCGTTTTTCCCGCTTTCCGTTTGACAATTACGCCCCGGGATGATAAACTGAACGCATAAAAAAGGCCGGCGTCCGCCCTCTTTCGGGGAGCCGGTCTTATTCGGGAGGATCGATCGATGAAACGCTTTCTTCGCGCTTTCGCCTGCGTCCTGCTTGCGGGGATCATGTTCGGCGGTTTCTTCACGACCGCCGCGCGGGCCGATGACGACAAGGAATACCGCTTTTTGAACGCGACATTCGAGGCGTGGATCAACCGGGACGGAAGCGTCACGGTGGAGGAGAACTGGACGATCTCCTTCGACAGGGGAAGTTTCACCTATTACCGTGAGGAAATAATGCTCTCGCCCAATAAGGAGGAGGCTTTTTCCGGCATATCCGACGTATCGGTCAAGATCGACGGCGTGAAATGCGAGCCGACGGAAAAGAGCTCCAAAGGCCCCGATTACAGTTTTCAGCAGAAGAAAGAAGGCCAATACTTCAGGATAACCTGCTTCCTTCCGAGCCGCAACCAGGTCAGGGTCTATACGCTCCGCTACAAGCTCGACGACGTCGTGAAGCACGTTACGAACGGTTCGGACAGCTACTACGTCTTCTCTCACCGCTTCGTAGGCGCGAAGAACGCGAAGACCGTCAAGTCGGTCAAGATACTCGTCCACACCCCGGAGCAGTGCACCGCACGGCCGCTCTACTGGACGTCCGGGGACGTGCAGTACGGGAGCAGCACTTTCGGCTTCGAAGCCCAAAACGTCGACAGCACCTATAAGGTCAAGATCCGTATGGACGGGGAGGGATACTTTACCTCCTCCGTCGAGCTCGACCCGAAAAACCTCATCAACCCGAACAGCGAGAAAAGGCATGCGAACGACGACGAAAGCAAGGGCTGGATAGTCGGCGCGGTAATTATGGGCTTATCCGTCGTGTTCCTCCTTTACATATTCGTCAGCGATCCGATCCGCAAGCTGTTCTGGACAATAAAGAACCGCCGCGTTCTCAAAAAGCTCGGTAAATACAATAGGGAGACGGCTTCCAGGGAAAAGCTCGAAAGCGAGATCCGCTCCTTGGTGCCTCTTCGCATGAGCCCGCTGGAGCTTGCCGCGCGCCTGCCCTCGAGCAGCGAGCTGCTTCTCGCTCCCGCGGTGTTTGCCCAGATGGAGCACGACGGGCAGATCGAGCGCGATATCGGGGAGCGGCTGATACGCTATTATCCCGACCGCGCGAAGACTCCCGCGCAGAAGATAATCGTCGGCGTGCTGGAGCAGTGCCGCGAGTGGGAGGAGACGCAGATCGGCGCAAGGCCCGAAGGCGCCTTCGGAATGCGCACGGTCTCCGACGTGCTTATCGAAAGGCATCTGACGGAGTGCGCGGACGTGCTCGGCGGGCAGCTCGGGGAAGTCCTCACTTCCGGAGTGACCGTCGGCAAAGAAAAGGCGTTCTTCATACACGACGCCATAAAGAAGCAGAAGCTCAATAAGCCCGTTGACTATCAAGCTCTGAAGAACGGCATGAGCGGAGAATGGACCGACGTCATGCTGTACTACACCTTCCTCTCGGGAAGGATCGACAAGGAGAGTAAGCTGATAAATGAACGCCTGTCGAATCGCGGGTACGCGAAGTCCCCGGATCCGGATTTCATGAAGAAAGTCGAGCACATGCTCTGCCATAAGGCCGCCGAATACCGCAAGGAACAGGACGCCAAGGTCGCCGGCTGGCGCAGAGCCCGATTCTCGATACCGGAATTCACTCCGAGGATATGGACCTCCTCTTCGGGCTCCTCTTCAAGATCCTCGGGCTCCTCGTGCTCGTCCTGCTCTTCCTGCTCCTCGTGCTCGTCCTGCGGCGGCTCGAGCTGCGGCTGATATGGAGACTCCGGAAAATCGCTGCGTCCTGCAGTGGCATATAACCCACGCGTGCAACCTCCGCTGCGTCCATTGCTACCAGGAGGACTATTCCTCTCATATGCCGCGGGACATGATGGAAAGAGTGCTTGAAAAATTCGGGCGCTATACCGAGCTTTTGAAGCTCCAGGGCCAGATCAATCTGACCGGCGGCGAACCGCTCCTGCATCCGGATCTTTTCCCGATCGCGGAAAAGATAAAAAGAAACGGGCATAAGCTCGCGGTGCTGACCAACGGAACGCTGATCGGCGAGGATACCGCAAGGCGGCTCGCCGCCCTGCGCCCGCTTTTCGTTCAGGTGAGCCTTGACGGGCCGGAAAGGATCCACGACGCGATACGGGGAAGAGGCGCTTTCGAAAAGGCCGTTCGAGGCATCGACAGGCTCAAGGAGCAGGGGGTGAAGGTGCTCGTCTCCTTCACGGCACAGAAGGGGAATTACCGCTCCCTCGCCGCGCTCGCCTCCGTCTGCAGGGATCACGGCGTCGATAAGCTCTGGTGGGACCGCGTGGTCACCTCGGGCGAAGAGGAGAAGAGGACCCTTGCGCTTACCACGCGGGAATTCATGTCGGTCGTGTCCGCCGGGAACCGCCTCAGGAAGGAGGGCTATCCCGTAGATAACAGCCGCGCTCTCCAGTTCATAGGCGACGAGAGCTGCGGCGGCTACCGCTGCTCCGCGGGGCGCGACCTTCTTATAGTCCTTGCCGACGGCAGCCTTATGCCGTGCCGCCGTCTGCCCTTCATAACGGGGCATATAGACGACGGCGAGATAGCTCCGGTGCTCGCGGCGAACGAGACCATGCGGAAGCTGCGCCTCGCCCGCGTGCCGGAATCCTGCACGTCCTGCCCCGACGTGCTCCGATGCTTCGGCGGCGCGAAATGCGTGACTTACGCTCAAACAGGACGATGGGACGTACCGGACGTGAACTGTCCGAGAAGATGACCAAAAAACGAAAAAAGGCCGAAGCGCATGCGCTTCGGCTCTTTGTTTGTATTGTTATTTGTCGCTTTCTTCCGCCTCGCCGTTCTTTCCGTCGAGAAGCAGGAGCTTCTCGGCCAAAAGCGCGGAGAAGCCGGAGAGCACGGCGCAGGTCGATATGAGGTCGCTCGTTTCCGAGACGGACGCCGAGGTCGCAAGCTCCTCGTGGTGGAGCATGGGCGAGGCGAGCGAGCGGACCTGCTTTACGAAGTATTCGGACGTGATCCTGTGACGCTCGCGGTAGGCGGTGTAGATCGCCTTGACCTCCTCCTCGGGTATGTCGTTCGGGATCATCCTCGTAAGCGTCGCGATGGTAAGGCTCTGCTTGAGCGTGCAGATCATCACGAGATACGCGATATGCACGCGGTAGTATTTCTTCTTGTGGGGCTTGGGCATATAGCGGTTCCGGACGTAGTTGTTGATGGTCGCAGCCGTTATGAACTGCTCGTCCTTCAATTCGGGGGGCAGATAGTCGAGATAATTCGTCAAAAGCGCGATCACCTGCTCCATATAAAGCCCGAGATCGGGGATCTCCTCCCAAGTCGGGAGACGGTATTCGTTGAGATACTTCTCCCACCTTCTCAGCTTGCTTTCGATATAATCGTTGTCGTAGCGCATTTTTTCCACCCCGTTCGGATGATGATTTATTATATTATAAACTCCGCCGATCAAAAATACAAGAATAATTTTAAAAAGCACTTGACATAATTCAAAACTCGTGTTAATTTAATATTAAAGATTAGATGCAATGAAGGAAGTCATTACATCGTCGGCGAAAAGCGACGTAAAGCGAGGTGCGCATATGAGAGATTACGTTATCTTCACAGACAGCGGATGCGACGTCCCGGAGGGAGTGCTCGGGGAATGGGGAGTCCTGCAGATCGACCTTCTGTTCCGCATAGACGGGACGGAGAAGGAATTCAAACAGTCCGATATGCCCGTCAAGGGTTTTTACGACAGCATGCGCGCCGGCACGGTGTTCCGTACCGCGGCGGCGAATTCCGACTGTCTGAAAAAGGCGTTTGAGCCCGTGATCCGAAAGGGCCTCGACGTTTTGTACGTCTGCTTCTCGTCCGGTCTTTCCGGCACTGCGGACACGGCGAAGCTCGCCGCGGAGGAGCTCATGAAGGCGCATCCGGAAGCGAAGGTCAAGGTGGTCGACACGCTCTGCGCCTCAGGAGGCGAGGGGCTGATACTGTACCACGCCGTGACGGCGAAGAAAAACGGCTCCGGGATCGACGAAACCGCAGTTAGGGTGCTCGAGCTCCGTCCCAGGCTGTGCCACTGGTTCACGGTGGACGATCTTGTCTATCTCAGGCGCGGCGGCAGGGTAGGCGCTGCTGCGGCGTTTTTCGGAGGGATACTCAACATAAAGCCCGTGCTCCACGTCGATAACGACGGTCATCTGATACCCATGTTCAAAGTCAGGGGCAGGACCAACTCGATAAAGGGCATAATGAAAAAATACCGCGAGACGGCGATGGATCCCGCGCACGGCGTCTATTTCATATCCCACGGCGACTGCCTCGAGGATGCGAAGAAGCTCGAGGATATGATAATCCGGGAGTACGGCAACAAAGCCGCGCTCATAACCGACATCGGCCCGGTCATAGGGGCGCACTCCGGTCCCGGCACGCTCGCGCTTTTCTATCTCGGAAGGGAAAGATAACGAAATAATCCTGCGGCTCTCCGTTTTTGCGGGGAGCCTTGTTTTTTTTCGAAAAAGATGATACAATCGATCCGGCTCAAAGTCGGGAAAGGCGGATATCGCAAATGAACTTCACATACTCGAAAGCGACGATGGACCCGTCGGGCTTCGTCGTGCTCGCGGACTATATCCCGCAGATCGTGCAGGAGATAAGGTATCATTCCACTTACAACTTCATAGGCGACAGGATCGACGGCTACGAGGAGCCCTGCGCGCTCCTGACGAAGGAGGCTGCGCGCGCTCTCAGATCCGTCAGCAGCGAGCTTGCGGTCCGGGAGTACAGGCTGAAAGTATTCGACGCCTACCGCCCCGTGGCGGCGGTGAAGCGCTTCGTGCTTTGGGGCATAGAGGATACCGACGTGCGCATGAAGCCGTATTTCTATCCCGAGCTCGAAAAGCAGGAGCTCTTCGTTAAGGGATACATCGCGAAGCTCTCGAGCCATTCCCGCGGCTCCGCGGTCGACCTGACGCTCCTCGACATGAGGACGGGACGCGAGGTCGATATGGGCAGCCCGTTCGATCTGTTCGGCGAGATATCGCATCCCGACTGCAGGGAGATAACGGAGGAACAGTTCGAAAACAGGATGATCCTTCAAAAGGCGATGGTAAGGAACGGCTTCAAGCCTCTCGACTGCGAATGGTGGCATTTCACGCTTCGTGACGAGCCTTATCCCGATACCTACTTCGAGTTCCCGGTCTCATCGGAATACCTGAGAAGATAGACCAAAGGCGGCGCTCCGCCGCGCAGCTCCCGTGCGGTTCGGCAGCGGCTTAAACGACTCTGCAAAATAAAACGCGGCTCGCTTAAGCCCGACCGCCGTAAGGATGTTTTCAACATGGCGGATCTATTATTTATTTCGGATCCGCCATGACTTTATTTCGCGATATAAGCTTCATGCCACTCGAGGAAACGGCGGCTCGGTCAGCCGGTCGAGCTTTTCGCAGAGAACAAAATAAGCGTCGGGTTGGACCGCTTTCAGTTCAAATCCCAACGCCCTTTGCCGGAGGTATTCGCTTAACGTGAGCCCGCAGCGTGAGGCAAGCGCCAACACCTGCTTCTTTTCTCTCTACGTGAGCCTGAAAGCTATGCGGGGAGATTCTTTTTTCTTTGCCATGGCATCACTTCCTTTCTAAGATTTTTGACAACAAAAAAGCGCCCGGGGTTCGGGCGCCTTGCGCAGTGTTTAAAGGCACTATACGGTTTTCAGTTTCTTGTTTGCGTACTCTCTTATATCGTAGTTAGCGTCATATACGCACTCACGAATCATTTCATCTGTCAAAAGCCGCCGCCTGCCCATTTCACGAACAAGGTATTCGCGGCAGCATGAACAGCGGTCGTTTTCGTAAAACCATCGAAGTATCCATGCAGGAGCCTTAAGGCCAATATCGTGCTGATCGTTTACACATCTGCCTATATGGTGGATCACCTGATCTCCGTCTTCACCCTTCGGAATGCTTGTCAGAAGCCTTTCAAGCAAAGCTTTGTCTTCATCGGTATAATTCGTTATGAGCAGGGGAATAAGCAGTTCCGGCTCAGCGTCAAGATTGCGGAGCGCAAACTCCCTGACCTTTGGACTGTGAATGATGTGAAGCGCATCACATGCGTTTTCCCTCAGCAGCTCATGCTCGGAAGCTGCGTCCTTGATTATGGGATCAGGTTCAAGCGGGAACGGTCTTCGCCATATAAACACGCGGAGAAGATCGGCTCTCTTTTCGGGATCGGTCTCATTCTTATACGTTTCGGCACGAAGGCGGAATGCCTCATCCTCTGCTTCAAGAGAGAACAAATACGGCGAAGTGCGCTTGAGCTGTTCGTTTTGTTCGGCGGATTTCTTGATCGCGGCATCATCTTCCTTTTTCGCCTTTTCCGATTCAGCTAGGAAATACGCGGCGCACTCATCTTGCTTTGCATATTTTCTCAAAGCTCCGAGCTGCTTGTTATCCCCGATTTTCCAAAAGAATTGACCGAAATCCCAACCGTCATAGATAGGATTCTCGCGCATGAGCCTGCCCATATCGGAGGCTATGCGCAGCGTGTTATCCGCCTCACAACTCAGGTCTATTGCAAGAAACTCAAAATCATCACGCAGATTGAAACAACAGTATGTCGGCCTTCGTTTCCTTGCGAGCAGGGCGGAATACATCTCGGCATATTTATCCCATAGTGCTTTTTCCGCGATCTTATCGCCGTCGTCAGCCAGATAATGCAGAAACTCTTCTATTTGGAGCTGAAGCCATCCTCGCATACTTTTCCTGAACAGCGCGTTTATTGCCGCATCCCTGAACGGGGCTTTATCGGGATAACAGGAAACGAGCTCATGCAGAAACCACGCCCGCGAGCCTTCGCATTGTGCATCATAGGCAAGCTCGTGGGTACAGCCCCGCAGCACCTCGGAGCGATATCTTTCCGGATCCTTTCTGCAGGCGAGCACACAGCGCCCAAGCCCGCAAAGCATCGCGTTTTTGAATTCTTTTTTGTTCATACTCTTCTCTAAAAGAATTGCGTTTACCCGCATCCTCCATTCTGCTTTTCCCTCGATAGATATCACAGTCATTATACCATCCAAATCCCACACAAGCAATACCGCTATGGCATCACGTTATTCACCGGGGGTATTAGGGGGCATCCCCCTAAAGAAGAGCCCTGCGGGTTCCCCACGACATTTGCGGCACACAAATGTCCTGCTGGTTACGAAGTTGATCCTATGCGATGAGTTATTCGCGGGCGTTGGGTTATTGCCCGCGGCCCGTTTTTCGCCATGCAGACCTTTGGCATCATCGGTTTATCGGACGCAGGCCGGATGGTGCCAAATA
>JAEEGL010659762.1_pt1 | contig 11731 bp, 9 predicted proteins | sample 9134231 | NCBI WGS metagenome assembly JAEEGL01 (sample SAMN16246548, study PRJNA631951) | gut metagenome | biome: gut microbiome; feature: rumen; material: fiber-attached | host: Bos | place: Iran: Karaj | collected 2018-10
CCGGGAAGCAACTCCAGCGCCATTTTCATCGCCGGCATCCTGTTCCTGACGATCCTGATCGGCGGAATGCCGTTCAAGGACGTGCTGATCATCGGCGCCTGCGCCGTCGGCCTGTTCCTGGGCTGCATCGGCATCTACAAGGCCACGCACTGGGAGAAGCTGGAGCGCATCGGAACCTTCCTGAGCCGCATGGACAAATCGGTCGACTACGAACAGGTCGCCGCAGAGGCGAAACCCGGCTCGGTCGAGTTCTACGAGGCGCTCGACAAGATTCGCCAGCCGTATGGGGCGAAGATCGCAATCAAGCAGGGCGGGCTGATCGGCAAGGGCCCGGGCCGGAGCACCCAGAAATACGTCGTCCCGGTCATGTACGAAGACTATATCTTCAGCTTCCTGATTGAAGAATACGGCCTGATCATCGGGGGAATCTTCGTGATTTTCCTGTATATCAGCCTATTGGCGCGCGGGTCGATCATCGCGCGCAACTGCGAGGGGCACTTCGCGAAGGTCAGCGTCGCGGGCCTCTGCGTCCTGATTACGGGCCAGGCGATGATGCACATCCTCGTCAACTGCGACGTGGGCCTGCTGACCGGCCAGACGCTGCCGCTGATCAGCTACGGGCGCACCTCGTTCTGGTGTTTCAGCCTCGCCTTCGGCATCATCCTGTCGATCAGCCGGATGGCGGCGCGCCGGATCGAGAAGCAGACCCGCGAGGCCGATCCGCTGATCGAGCTGGGCGCCCAGAGCACCGGCGACGAGCTGCGGGACAGCCTCGGCGACCTCGACGATTACGAAACGATGGACAGGGATATTGAATAAGACTATGGAATACAAGGCACTCAGGGTAATCATCAGCGGCGGCGGCACGGGCGGGCACATCTTCCCGGCCGTCTCGATCGCGGACAGGCTCAAGGAAGTCAACCCCGACACGGAGATCCTCTTCGTCGGGGCGGAGGGCAAGATGGAGATGGAGAAAGTCCCGGCGGCGGGCTACAAGATCGTCGGCCTGCCGGTCGTCGGCCTCCAGCGCCAGCTCAGCCTGAAGAACCTCCTGAACGACCTGGCGGCGCCGTTCAAGCTGCTCGGCAGCCTCCGGCAGGCCGGGAAGATCATCGACGGCTTCGGTCCGGACCTGGTCGTGGGCGTCGGCGGCTATGCCAGCGCTCCCCTGCTCTGGAAGGCCCAGCGGAAGCGGATTCCGACCCTGCTCCAGGAGCAGAACAGCTTCGCCGGACTGACCAACAAGATTCTCGCGAAGAAGGCCGGCGTGATCTGCGTGGCCTACGAAGGGATGGAGAAATTCTTCCCGGCGGACAAGATCGTGCTCACGGGCAACCCGATCCGCAGGGAGATCCGCCCGACGGACGCGGAAACCCGCCGCGAAGCGATGGAATACTATGGCTTCGACCCGGCGAAGAAGCACATCCTCATCGTCGGCGGAAGCCTCGGCAGCGGCACGCTGAACAAGGCGATGCGCCGCTGGATCAGCGACGGCTGCCCCGGCGGGGAAGGCGTGCAAGTGCTCTGGCAGTGCGGAAAATACTACAAGGCCGGCGTGGACGCCTTCATGGCGGAACATCCGGACCTGGACGACATCCGCTACGCGGACTTCATCCGGCGGATGGACTATGCCTATGCCGCCGCGGACGTCGTGATCTCGCGCTCCGGGGCTTCGAGCGTGTCGGAGCTCTGCGCGGCGGGCAAGGCGACCGTCTTCGTGCCTTCGCCGAACGTCGCGGAGGACCACCAGACCCACAACGCGATGGCGCTGGTGCGCAGGGAGGCCGCGCTGCTCGTGAAGGACGCCGAAGCGGAGGAGAAGCTGATGCGCACGGCGCTGGCGCTGGCCGCCGACGGCGGAAGGATTGCCCGGGTGGAAAAGAATGCGGCCGCGATGGCGCTGACGAACGCGGCGGCGGACATTGTGGACCAGGCTTACAAGTTGCTATATGAATAACGTATATTTTATCGGAATCGGGGGGATCGGCATGAGCGCGATCGCGCGGTACTACCAGTTCCAGGGGTACCGGGTGGCCGGGTATGACCGGACGCCGTCGGCGCTGACGCATGCGCTGGAGGCGGAAGGGATCGAGGTCCACTACGAGGACGACCCGGCGCGGGTCCCGGCGGACCCGGCGCAGACGCTGGTCGTCTATACGCCGGCGGTCCCGGCCGACATGGCGGAACTCCGCTATGCGCGGGAACACGGCTACCGCGTCATCAAGCGTTCGCAGATGCTGGGCGAAATCACCCGCGGGCAGCGCTGCCTCGCGGTCGCCGGCACCCACGGGAAAACGACGACCAGCACGCTGCTGGCCCACATCCTGACCGAAAGCGGCGCGGGCTGCTCCGCTTTCCTCGGCGGCATTTCGAAGAACTACGGGACGAACCTGCTGATGAGCCGGACGCCGACCGTCGTCGCAGAGGCGGACGAGTACGACCGCTCCTTCCACCAGCTCCATCCGGCGATCGCCGTGATCACGGCGATGGATGCGGACCACCTCGACATCTACGGGGACCTCGCCCACGTCGTCGAGGCCTTCAAGATCTTCGCCTCGCAGGTCAGCGACGCGCTGATCCTGAAACTGGGGCTGGACATCACCCCGGCGGACACGTCCGCGAAGATCTACACCTACCACGTCGACGACCCGGCGGCGGACTTCCACGCGGAGAACCTGCGGATGGACCCGCTGGGCCACTATACCTTCGACCTCGCGAGCCCGCTGGGGAAGGTCGCGGACATCCGCGTCGGGACCCTGGGCCGCTTCAACGTCGAGAACAGCGTCGCGGCCGCGGCGGCGGCGCTGCTGCACGGCGTCGCGCCGGACGCGGTCCGGAGCGCCGTCGGCAGCTTCCAGGGCGCCCAGCGCCGGCTGGACGAGCACGTGAGCCGGCCGGGCCTGACCTACATCGACGACTACGCCCACCACCCGCAGGAGCTGGCGACGGCCATCGCCGCGATCCGGGACATGTTCCCGGGGCGGAAGCTGACCGCCGTGTTCCAGCCGCACCTGTACACCCGCACCCGGGACTTCGCCCCGGAATTCGCGCGGGCGCTCAGCGCGGTCGACGAACTGCTGCTGCTCGACATCTACCCCGCCCGCGAGGAGCCGATTCCGGGCGTGACTTCGGAGATCATCTTCAAGGACGTGACCGCGCCCGAAAAGCGGATGCTCCGCAAGGAAGAACTGCTGGACTGCCTCGCCGGGAAGCCGCTGGACGTGCTGGTGACTTTCGGCGCGGGAGACATCGACCGCCTGGTCGGACCGATTGAGGAAATGCTGGAAAAACGATGAAAAAGAGCGTCCGCAACCTCCTGCTGGTGTTCGCCTCGCTGGCGTTCGTCCTGGCCCTGCTGCTCCTCGGAGCGCTGCAGCGGCAGGGACGGCTGCAGCAGACGTGCACCGGGCTGCAGGTCGAGTTCGCGGACGACTACAATTTCGTCACGGAGGACGACGTCAAGGGCTACCTCGAGCGCTTCTACGGTCCATATATCGGGCAGCGCGTGGACAGCGTCAACCTCTCGAAGATCGAGCGGATCCTGGACGTGCAGAGCGCGGTTCTGAAGAGCGAGGCGTATCTGCGCGGGGACGTGCTGAACATCCGGGTCACGCAGCGGATGCCGGTCGTACGCTTCCAGAAGGGAAGCAGCGGCTTCTACGTCGACGCCCGCGGCTGCGTGTTCCCGCTGCAGGGGAACTTCACCTCGCTCGTCCCGGTGATCGACGGGAACGTCCCGATCTTCTACCAGGAAGGGTACAAGGGGATGCTGGAGGACGGGAAAGAGGCCGCCTGGATGCAGGACGTCCTCGCAATGGTCGGCTACATGACCGGCCACCGGCTCTGGGCGGAGAACATCGTCCAGATTTCCGTGGACGGAAACGGGGACCTGGTCCTCGTCCCGCGGGAGGGGAAGGAAAAGTTCATCTTCGGCTCCCCCGCCGGGTATGAAAAGAAATTCGCGCGGATCGAGCGGTACTACCAGTACATCCGGCCGCAGAAGGAATATACGACAGTGAACGTAAAATATGACGGACAGATCATTTGCAAGAACTGATATGGAGGAACGCTACATTGCAGCAGTGGACCTGGGAACGTCGAAGACGGCCCTCGCCGTCGCCAGGGTCGAAGGCGAGGACGTACAGGTCATCTATTACAAGGAACGCCCGTCCGCGGGCGTCCGCTACGGTTATGTCTTCAATCCGCAGCGGGCTTCCGACGTCCTGAAGGAGATGGTCCGCAGCGCCGAGACGGAGCTGCACATCCGGATCCTCCAGATGGTCGTCGGCCTGCCGCGCTACTACGTCCGGCAGGAGATCGCGAAGGCGGAAGTGCCGCGCGGCACCGACGACGGACGCATCACCCGCGAAGACGTGGAGAGCCTGAAGAACATCGCGCTGGATACCTACCCGCTCGACAACCCGGAGAAGGAAATCATCTTCGGGGCCGTCGCGCAGTCCATCGAGACGGACGAAATCATCCAGGCGACCGAGGAGGACGTGGTCGGCATGATCAGCGAGAAGTTCGTGGGCTACTACAAGACCTTCGTGGGCACCCGGAAGAACCGGACCAACATCGACAACATCTTCAACGACACCGGCATCGCGCTCTCGAAGACCTGCTTCACCCCGATCACGACGGCGAAGGCGGTCCTCACGGCCAATGAGATGAACAACGGCGTCGCGCTGCTCGAATTCGGCGCGGGCGTCACGTCCGTGACCGTGTTCCAGGGCGGCATCCTGCGCCACTACGCCTCGATCCCCTTCGGCGCGGCCAGCGTGACCGAAGACATCCGCCTCGAGTGCGGCTTCTCGACGGCGCTCGCCGAGAACATCAAGCTCGCCTATGGCGCCTGCATGCCGGAAAAGCTGGCCTCGATGAGCGAGAAGATCATCAAGGTCGTGAACGAGGAGAACGGCGCGGAGAAGGACCTCCCGGTCCGCTACCTGTCGGAAATCATCACCTGCCGCGAGAAGGAAATCATCGAAGCGATGCTTTACGAGATCGAGCGCAGCGGGATGGCGGACACGCTCCGCAGCGGCCTCGTCATTACGGGCGGCGGCGCGGCGATGACCGGCCTCGCGAACCTGATCAAGGAGATGTCGGGCTACAACGTGCGGATGGGCTACCCGCTCCGCAAGTTCAGCGCGACCGGCTGCCCGGGGGCGATGGAGACCGCCGCCGCGACCGTGATCAGCATGGTGATGGCCTGCAAGGACGACAGGTACGTCAACTGCATCGAGCAGCTGCCTTCGCAGGAGCCGGAGGAGCAGGTGCCGGAGCCGGAAGCGGAAGCGGCGGCGCCGGAGCGTCCGGAAGACGCGCTCTTCAACAAGGACGAGTTCGGTCCGGAGCAGAAGCCGGAGAAGAAGAAACCGGTGAAGGAGCCGAAGCAGAAGAAGGACCGCAAGCCCAGTCCGATCTGGACCAAGATTACCGGCAAGCTGGGCGACACGCTCAACAGTCTGTTTGACGATATGGTTGATAATCAGTAGCTATGGAATACAACAAGGAGGTACTTCCTCCGGACTGGACTCCGGAGAATTCGATGATCAAGGTCATCGGCGTCGGCGGCGGCGGATGCAACGCCGTCACCTATATGTACAACGAGCGGATCGAAGGGTGCAGCTTCATCGTCTGCAACACGGACGCGGCCGCGCTCCAGAGCAGCAACGTGCCGGTCAAGATCCAGATGGGCAAGGGCCTCGGCGCGGGCACGGACCCGAGCGAGGGCCGCAAGGCCGCCCTCGAGAGCCAGGACGAGATTGCGGAGACCGTGATGGACAACGGCACGGAGATGCTCTTCGTGACCGCCGGCATGGGCGGCGGCACCGGCACGGGCGCCGCGCCGGTCATCGCCAAGATGGCGAAGGACCGCGGCATCCTGACGGTCGGCGTCGTCACGGTCCCCTTCGACAACGAGGGCAACGAGTCCGTCTCGAAGGCCATCGACGGCATCCACGAGCTCGAGAAGAACGTGGACAGCCTGCTGATCATCAAGAACCAGAACATCCTGAAATACTACGGCGACCTGCTGCTCCAGGATGCGTTCCCGAAGTCGAACGAGGTCCTCGCGACGGCCGTGAAGGGCATCATCGAGATCATCGGCAAGCCCGGCTACATCAACGTCGACTTCAAGGACGTCAAGACGATGATGCGGAACAGCGGCTGCGCGCTGATGGGCAGCGGCAGCGGGACGGGCGACCACCGCATCGAGGATGCGGTCCGCGAAGCCTTCAGCTCCCCGCTGCTGAACGACTACGACCTCAAGAGCGCGAAGAACATCCTGCTGAACGTCACGGTCGGCCGCAACGAGCAGGGCATCAGCGCGAAGCAGTACGAGATGATCAACGAGGAGATCAAGAAGTACACGGGCAACGCCAACCGCTTCAAGCAGGGCCTCATCTACAACGACGACCCGGAATTCGGCGACCGCGTCAACATCACCGCCATCGTCGTCGGCCTCCAGTTCACGGATATCATGGGACCGAACGAAGACCTCGGAAATTATATCTATATTACGGACGATTTCGTCTACAACAAGGCGGCCATCGAGAGCGAGGAGGGCATTTCCCTGCCGGAAAGCGCCTCCCAGCGCGTCAAGATCGGGTTCAGCACCAAGGAGAACACGCGCACCTTCCATTTCGAGGGGCGTCCGAAGCCGGTGCTCTGCATCGGCGCCGGTGAAGAGAAGAGCCGGCTGGAGAACGAAGCGGCCATCCGCAGGGCCGTCCGGACTGCGGAAAAGAATTAGAACGGATTATGGGAGAAAGAAGGACCAGAGTCAGATTCGCGCCGTCCCCGACGGGGCCGCTCCACATGGGCGGCGTCCGGACCGCGCTGTACAATTACCTGTATGCCAAGCAGCACGGCGGTGATTTCATCCTCCGCATCGAGGATACCGATTCCCACCGCTTCGTGCCCGGCGCCGAGGAGTACATCATCGAGGCGCTCCGCTGGTGCGGGATCGTGCCCGACGAGGGCGTCGACGCCGAGGGGAAGGTCGTGGAAACGGCCTCCGAACGGCATCCGCATGCGCCGTACCGCCAGTCGCAGCGCCGCGGCATCTACCGCCGCTACGCGGAGGAGCTCGTCGCGAACGGATGGGCCTACTACGCCTTCGACACGCCGCAGGAGCTCGAAGCCGTGCGCGCCGCCGCCGAGGCAAAGGGCGAGACCTTCATCTACAACCAGGTCTCCCGGATGCAGCTCCGCAATTCCCTGACCCTCCCGCAGGAGGAGACGGCGCGGCTGCTTGCGGAGACGACGGACTGGACGGTCCGCTTCCGGATGCCGGAGAACACGGTCGTCGCGATGGACGACCTGATCCGCGGCCACATCGAAGTCAACACGGACACGCTCGACGACAAGGTCCTCTGGAAAAGGGCCGACGAACTGCCGACCTACCACCTCGCGAATATCGTGGACGACCACCTGATGGAAATCAGCGAGGTCATCCGCGGCGAAGAGTGGCTCCCGTCGCTGCCGCTCCACTACCTGCTCTACAGGGCTTTCGGCTGGGAGGACACGATGCCGCGCTTCGCCCACCTGTCGCTGCTCCTGAAGCCGGTCGGCAACGGAAAGCTGTCGAAGCGCGACGGCGACAAGCTGGGATTCCCGGTGTTCCCGCTGCAGTGGACGAACGCCGAGGGGGAGAAGTCCCGCGGCTACCGCGAGGACGGGTATTTCCCGGAGGCTTTCGTCAACATGCTCGCGATGCTCGGCTGGAACCCGGGCGACGACCGCGAGATGTTTACGCTGGACGAGCTGGTGGCCGCCTTCTCGCTGGACAAGGTCCAGAAGGCGGGCGCCAAGTTCAATCCGGACAAGGCGAAATGGTACAACCGGGAGTACCTGCGGCTGAAGAGCGACGAGGAACTGACCGACGCGTTCCTGCCGGTGCTCGCCGCCCACGGGATTACGGTCACGGGCTGCTACGCCTGCCCGGTCAGCGCCGACTTCGCCCGGAAGGAATTCTCGAAGAACTACGTGAAGAACGTCGTCGCGCTCGTGAAGATGCGCGCGACCTTCGTCGCGGACTTCTGGGAGACAGCCCCGTACCTGTTCGAGACGCCGCAGGCCTACAACGAGAAGGATGCCGCCAAGTTCTGGAAACCGGAGAATGCCGGTCCGGCGCTGGAGGTGGCGGACTTCATCGCGGGGTTCGAGGGTCCGCTGACGGCGGCGGCGCTGGAAGGGCCGATGGAGGAATTCATCCGCAGCCGCGAATGGCCGATGGGCAAGGTGATGAACTGCCTGCGGCTCGCGCTGGCAGGCGTTTCGAGCGGCCTCGGCATCGCCGACATCGTCGCGACGATCGGCAAGGAGGAAGTCCGCGCCCGGATGGAAAGGATCATGAATGTATTAGGTTAATCATTTGCTATGAGAAAGTTATTCCTTGTTCTGGCTGCAGCGGCGCTGCTCGTCTCCTGCGGGCCGAAAGAAACGCACCTGCCGCGGAATACGAAAAGCGGCGTCGATACGGAAGCGTTTGACAAACTCTTTTCGGACATCGCCCTTTCCGGGAGCACGAACGAACTCCACGGCATCGTCGTCCTCAAGGACGGTGCGGTCATCTATGAACGCTACGACGAAGGCCACGGGCCGGAGCTGAAGCACGCGCTCTGGTCCGCCAGCAAGACCTTCACGGCGACGGCCGTCGGCCTCGCCGCGGACGAGGGACTGCTCAGCGTGGACGATCCCGTAATCAAATTCTTCGGGCCGGACGAGCTGCCGGCGCAGCCGTCGGACAGCCTGAAGGCGATGAAGGTCTGGAACCTGCTCACGATGTCCTCCGGCTTCATGCACGACAAGCTCGGGGAGACCGAGGCGCTGACGCTGAAGGACCCGACCCGCTTCATGCTCCACGACACCTTCCGCTTCTATCCGGGAGAGACGTTCGTGTACAACAGCATGAACACCTACCTGCTTTCGGTCATCGTCAGCAAGGTGACCGGAAAGAAACTCGTCGACTACCTCGCCGAGAAGCTCTTCACCCCGATGGGCATCACGGACTATTACTGGAAGGAATCGGCGGAAGGCTACAACATGGGCGGCTGGGGCCTGTTCCTGCGCACGGAAGACCTCGCGAAGATGGGTCAGCTGTTCCTGAACAAGGGACAGTGGAACGGGAAGCAGCTGGTCTCCGAAAAATGGATTTCGGAGGCGATGTCCGCCCAGATCATGCAGCCGCGGCCGCCGGCAGGACGGCCGGGCAACGAGGACTGGCTCGCCGGCTACGGCTACCAGATGTGGTGCAACGCGAACGGCTCGTACCGCCTCGACGGCGCCTGGGGCCAGTTCAGCATCATCGCGCCGGAGAAGAACGCCGTGATCGCCGTGAATTCGGTCTGCGGCAACGCCCAGGCTTTCCTCCGCTACATTTTCAAGGACGTTTATGACAAACTGTAAGGCTATGACTATCGGTATCTGTGCAGACCACGCGGGCTTCCCGCTCAAGGAAGCGCTGGTCGCTTACCTCAGGAAGAAAGGATACGGAGTCCGGGATTTCGGGACCTTCTCGACGGACAGCATGGACTATCCGGATGTGGCGCATCCGCTGGCGGAGGCCGTGCTCGCGGGCGAAGTCGGCTGCGGCATCGCGCTCTGCGGCACCGGCAACGGAATGGCGATGAGCCTGAACCACCACGCCGGCATCCGCGCCGGACTGGCCTGGAACAAGGCCATCGCGGAACTGGTCAAGGCCCACAACAACGCCAACGTGCTCGTCATGCCGGCGCGCTTCATCTCCCCGGCGATGGCCCGCCTCATCGTCCGGACCTGGCTCGGCACCGCCTTCGAAGGCGGCCGCCACCAGCGCCGCATCGACAAGATCGAGCCCGCCCGATGACGCTGTCCCACAGCATCGAAGACTATCCGGAAGGCATCATCCTCCCCATCGACAAACCCTACGGATGGACCTCCGCGGACGTGATCCGGAAGATCAAGTTCGCGGCCATCCACCATTTCGGCAAACGCAACCTCAAGGTCGGCCACGCGGGCACGCTCGATCCGCTGGCGACCGGGCTGCTGCTCGTCTGCATCGGTCCGGCGACCCGCCGCGCCGAGGAGCTGCAGCGCAGCGACAAGGAGTACCTGGCGGGCATCAGCTTCGGCGCGACGACCGCGTCGTACGACCGCGAGAAGCCGATCGAGGCGCACTGTCCGACGGACGGCGTCAGCGCGGCCGCCCTGCAGGCGGCCCTCCCCACCTTCCTCGGCCCCCAGGAGCAGGTCGCTCCCCTCTTCTCCGCCAAGTCCGTCGACGGCCGCCGCGCCTACGAACTCGCCCGCAAAGCCTACCGCGCCTCCCTCGCAGCCGCCCCTGTCATTCCGAGCGCAGCCACCCCTGTCATTCCGAGCGAAGCGAAGGAATCTCTCCCCGACGCCGCAGAACTCCTGACCCGCCAGAAGATCACGATCTACGAACTGGAGCTCATAGGATTCGAGCCGGAAGGCAGCGGCGCACGGTCGGCGGCGGGCGAATACCGCCGCATCCACTCGGAAGACATCTCCGGCGAACGGCTGCCGCACGCGGACCTGCGGGTCCGCTGCTCGAAGGGCACATACATCCGTGCCCTCGCCCGCGACCTCGGCGAAGCGCTCGGCAGCGGCGCCTTCCTCGACGACCTCCGCCGCACCCGCAACGGCGGCTACACCCTCGCCGACGCCCTCACCCTCGCCGACGCCCTCGCCCTCCTCGCCCCCTGATCCCCCTCTCCCTTCCCGTACCCCCTCTCCCCTTCCCCTGCTCTCTCCCCCTTCCGGCCGCCCCGCCTCTCCTCCACCCCAGCGCTCCAAACCTAGCCAATCCTCCCGACCCCCAAAGACACATTTCGCCCCAAATCGTGTCTCCCAACCCCCTTTTCGCCCGCCGCAGACACATTTCCACCCAATTCGTGTCTCTCATCCTCCCTTCTGCCCGCAAAAGACACGTTTCGCCCCAAATCGTGTCTCCCAACCCCCTTTTCGCCCGCCGCAGACACATTTCCACCCAGTTCGTGTCTGGCAGGCGACGGCAAGGCAGCGGGCGGCAACTGGCGCGGGGCGGCGGCTACGCATTTGCAGGGGTGGAGGCCCTGCAGCGCGCTCCAGCGGGGGTCGGGGTGCAAATGCGTAGCGGCAGGGACGTGCCGAAGCGCGCCGGAGCGGGGCGGCGGTTACGCATTTGCAGGGGCGGAGGCCCTGCAGCGCGCTCCAGCGGGGGGCGGGGTGCAAATGCGTAGCGGCAGGGACGTGCCGAAGCGCGCCAGAGCGGGGCGGCGGTTACGCATTTGCAGGGGTGGAGGCCCTGCAGCGCTCTCCAGCGGGGGTCGGGGTGCAAATGCGTAGCGGCAGGGCCGTGCCGAAGCGCCGGAGCGGGATACACCGGAGCTGAGACAGAGGCGGCGAGGGAGGAGGAGGAAGAGGAGAGGCCCGGACAGGGCGGGCAGGACGGGTCGGGGGACGGGACGGGGGACGGGTCGGGAAAGCAGAAAAAGCAATTTTTCTGAGTAGCCCTTTTTTGGGATATCTCAGGAAAATTGCTTTTTCTGCGTATAGATTCCTTCGCTGCGCTCGGAATGACAGGAGAGCGGACAGGAAGGGGTTGCGGCGCTAGAAGAGCTCTTCTTTCGGGAGGGCGAAGTCGTCAAAGGACGGCTCCGGGGCGGTCTCCGGACGGGAGGCGGGGCGGCTGTGGCGCTCGCCGCCGCGGTTCTCGCGGTTGCCGCCTTCGCGACGCTCGCCGCCG
>JAEEGL012227645.1_pt1 | contig 11731 bp, 4 predicted proteins | sample 9134231 | NCBI WGS metagenome assembly JAEEGL01 (sample SAMN16246548, study PRJNA631951) | gut metagenome | biome: gut microbiome; feature: rumen; material: fiber-attached | host: Bos | place: Iran: Karaj | collected 2018-10
AAGCAAGACGGAAAACAAATCAAGGGTACGCAGACAGACATGGATGGTAATTTCACGATTCGGCCTCTGAATGTCGGTCAATACGATATTCAGGCCTCCTGTGTGGGTTATACAACCTACACTCGTGAGGGCTTTACTGTGAAAGCATCCGGTATTTCTGTCTGTAACATTGAACTCACTACTGCATCCAAAACTCTGGAGACTGTTGAGATCAAGGAATCCAAAAACCCGATTATCGATATCGGATCAGCTGAGTCTGGCCAACGTATCACTACTGAAGACATCACCCGTATGCCGGGTACCTCTGTAGACAATATCGTTGCTGCTGTCGGTGGTGTGGGTTATAGTGACGGTGGTACCAGTACCGCCCGTGGGGAGGATAATATGGTCACCATGCAGGGCGGTGTCCGTAAACGTACCGGTGTGACCGTGCCTAAGGAGGCTATCGCCGAAATCCAGGTTATCCTTGGCGGTACTCCTGCCAGCATCGGTGAAGCTATCGGTGGTACCCAGATTATCACCCTCAAACCGCCTACGAGCCAGTTTAAAGGCTACTTCAGCCTTGAGTCCATTTTGGACTATCGTTACTGGAACCGTCTCACCGCCTACCTCACAGGCCCTGTTATCAAGCAGGATATTAAAGACGAGAACGGAAACGTCACCGGCGACCGCACCCTTATCGGTTTCCGTTTCACCTCTCAGGGAACTTTTTCCGAATACGACAGATACCGTCCGCGTGATCGTCGCTATTTAGTTGTCAATGACGCTTTGGTTCGTCAGTATGAAATTAATCCTATCAGCTACGACCCGGTTAGTCGTACTGTGAACTACTCTGCTGAAAGAGGTTTATACAGAGACGATTTTGTGGAAATCAAAAATCCCACCAAGAAGGATTTCGGTGGTGATGCAAGCCGCACACCTATTACAAGGTCTTATGGTGTCAACAACCAGTTGGCATTTGATGTCCGTTTCTCGGATTATGCTACATTAACCTTGACGGGTGACTTCAACTTCAGCTATTCCCCCGACAATTCAATCATGCCTCTAAACATGAGCCGTAGCGCCAACGGTGTCTCTCGCAGACTCGACTGGACGGTCACTGCTGATTTCACCCAGCGCTTCCCCGATGCTGAAGAATCTTCGGCTGATAACACCGAGGGCTCAAGCTCCTCAGCCAAGGCCGTCAAAAATGTAATGTATAATATCACTGCTTTCTTCGAGCGCGACCGCCAAAGAGCCTATAATGAGACTTTCGGTAGTTCTATCGATGATGTGTTCAAGTATGGCTACTATGGCCGTTTAGAGACCAACCAGATGCGTAACTGGGAACTGAACCCCTCTTTCAATTATAATGGTATTAGTCGTGCTGCAATGGTGCAGAACAGCTGGTATGACGTAATCGACTGGAGCACCTATGAGCCTTTTGCCCCCAACCAAGTTCTTGCCAATTACAATCTGCAACTTTTGGGCATCCCCGACATCTCTGGTTTGTTGACCAACATCGATTTCCTTCGTAGCTTTAAGGGTCTTGCCAATGGTGATGTTCCTAGCAACATCTATGGCCTTTTGGATAATGTGGGTATTCAGAGCTCTTCTCTCGCTTTTGCCCAGAATGATTACATCTATTTGGCTGCCAAGGCAAGTGCCGAAATTAAAGGTCATGCCATTGAAGTCGGTTTCCAATATGACCGAATGGATCAATCCTATTATGGCTTATCCGCCAGATCTCTTTGGACTATCATGCGCCAGAATGCCAACTACCATATCTCTCAGTTGGACTATAGTAATCCTATTTACCGTTGGGAGGGTTCTACCCTTTATGTCGACTATGACCGCTTGCTCGACAGAGACCGTCAGACCTATTTCGACCGTGCCATGCGTGACTACTTAGGTTGGTCTGGTAATAACAAAATGGAGGTTACCTATTTGGATATTGACCGCTATACCCCTGAACAGTATGTTGCAGCCGGTGGTATGGACATGTTCTCCACCGATGAGCTTTTTGATAATGGTAGAAGTTTGGTTACCTTCTACGGTTACGACCACACTGGTAAGAAATATAACAGCAGCAATTGGAGCCTGAAGGATTTCTTCTCTCCCAGCAACCCCAAGTACCGCTACCTCCCCGCATTCACTCCTACCTACATGGCAGGTTATATCCAGGATCAGTTCTATTTCTCCGACCTTATCTTCAACGTCGGTGTCCGTGTGGATATATTCGACGCCAACCAGAGCGTGTTGAAAGACCCCTACCTCCTGTACGAATCTTGGACTGTCAAAGATCTTAAGGATGGCAAGGCTCCCTATCAAGGCGACATCTACGCCGGTGCAGGCGATTCCTGGACAGTGTATGTCGACGCCGCCGATGACGACAACCCCACTATCTATGGTTACCGTAACGGTTCCGTCTGGTACGATGCCAATGGTGTTGAACTGAGCACCCCCAATTCCATTGTCGGTAAGTCTGGTAAACCCACCCCCTATCGTACTCCCAATGGACGGAAAGCTGCCGATAACAATGCTGTAGGCGTTGAAGCTTTCGAGGACTATAAACCTCAGGTGGTTGTGATGCCCCGTATCGCTTTCTCCTTCCCCGTTGGTGAAAGTTCACAGTTCAAGGCCAGTTACGACATTATCGCCCGTCGTCCTTCTTCCAGTTGGCGTGCCGACTATTACAGCTACCTCTATATGTCTCAGATGACTGCTGTCAGCAATCCTAACCTTAAGCCCGAGCGTATCACCAACTATGAACTTGGTTTCCAGCAAGCTCTTAATAAGAACAATGCTATCAGCATCAGCGCATTCTACAAAGAAACCCGCGACCTGATTCAGCTTGTTCAGTATGCAGGTGCCGACCCCAACCAGAACTACTACTCCTATGACAATATCGACTTCAAGACAACCAAGGGTCTTACCGTCAGTTACGACCTCCGTCAGTCGAAGAACATCCGCGTCAATGCCAACTACACCTTGCAGTATGCTGAGGGTACCGGTCTGTCCAGTGCCACCATGCAGGAACTTATCAAGGAAGGCTACACCACTCTGAAGATGCTCAACCCCATCTCTGACGACCGTCGTCATGAGTTCAAGGTCAACCTCGACTTCCGTTATTTAGGTGGTAAGAATTACAATGGCCCCACCATCACTCGTAAAGTTAAAGACAAAGAAACTGGCGAGGATCGTTCCGAAACCTTCAAGGTTCTTGAAAACTTCGGTGTCAATATCGTCGCTGTTGCACAGTCCGGCCGTCCTTACACCAGGGCTTTCAGCAACGCCCAGCCCACCATCGTGGGTAGCTATTATGGCGCACGTATGCCGTGGTGCTTCTTCTTCAACGTTGTTATTGACAAACGTTTCCCCATCAAAGTCGGAAAACGCGATACCTATCTCTCTTTGGCTCTCGACATCACCAACCTCTTTGACATCCGCAACATCAGGGCCGTATTCCCGGTCACCGGCAACCCCGACGACAATGGATACCTTTCCGACCCCGAAAGCCAGGCTGCCATCGAGCGTCAGTTAGATCCTGATTCATACAGAGATTTGTATTCAATCGCTTATAGCAACAATTATTTCTATTATTCAACTCCGCGTCGTTTTATGGCAACGATTGCTTACTCATTCTAATTCCTAACGAGAAAAAAATATTAAGTTATGAAGAATATATTTAGCAAATTAGTATTGGTGGCTTTCCTCCTCTCCGCTCTCTCGGAGACTGCCTTTGCTGAGGACTGCAAGACCTGCAAAAAGTCTTCCTCCCACAAAGCCGCAGTGCAGTCAAAAGCCGCCGTGTGCAAAAGGGCACAGAGTACCGCTGAGCTGAATGTTAACAATGTCAGAGCTCTGATTAACGGCTACGGCAACATGTGGTATGATGGTAGTGTGGCTCAGTACCACCTCCCCAAAAACAGCAACACCTGTCCTCTCTTCTGCGCTGCCTTGTGGATTGGCGGTACCGATGTCAACGACCAGCTCCGTATTGCTGCTCTTCGTTTCGGTTCTGAAGGCGACGACTACTGGCCCGGCCCCCTTGAGTTAAAAACTGCCTCGGTGGACCTCCCGGTATGTAACTATTTCGACAAACACTACATCATTACTAAAAATGAAGTTTTGTCGTTCATGTCAATGTTCGATTACGACGAGCATGGTGCAACCCCCAACGAGTCATTCTCTGCTGAGGCTGTCCCTGCCACTATCAAAAACTGGCCTGCCTCCGGCATCAACACCGAACAGTCTCCCTATCTTGCCCCTTATTTCGACGCCAATCACGATGGTGCATACAACTGGGAAGATGGTGACTATCCCTACTATGATTTCAACAATGCTCTTTGTCCTCGTACATTGAAAGCCCAATGGGGTAGAGACTACACCTCCCATGTGGCCACCACCCTCGAAACCGAGTATGGTATCGTCACTGGCGGTCTCCTCTCCGACCAAGTCCTCAAGGGCGACCAAACCATTTGGTGGGTGTTCAACGACATGGGTAACGTCCACACCGAGTCAAAAGGCCAGCCTATCGGTATGGAAATCCGTGCACAGGCTTTTGCCTTCTCCACCAACGATGAAATCAACAACATGACTTTCTACACCTACGAAATCATCAACCGCTCAACCTATGAACTGCGCGAAACCTACTTCAGCCAGTGGGTTGATGCTGACCTCGGTTATGCGTGGGACGACTATGTGGGATGTGATGTCAAGCGTGGTCTTGGTTACTGCTACAATGGTGATGAGAGCGACGGTCCCGGTTCCGGTTCTTATTCTGGCATTCCTCCTGCAGTAGGTATCGACTTCTTCCAGGGTCCCTATATGGATCCCGATGGAAAGGATAATCCCAAGATTGACATTGGCAAGATGCGTGCCTATTATCCCGAGCAGTTGAGACTCTATCTCCTGCCCGATGGCACTTACGACACCATCAGGCTCACCGACGACGCCGACCTCTATTATCCCAATGCTTGGTATTTCGTCCCCGGCGATGCCATTGGCAACTGCGCCATCAATGGTGTCAACTTTGGTAACAACATTGTCGATGACGAGCGTTTTGGTATGCGCCGTTTCGTATACTATGACAATGGTACCAGCGGCATCAACGGCGAACCCAGTAAGGCCACTGACTATTATAACTACCTCCGCGGTTTCTGGAAAGATAATCGCCGCATGTTGTATGGTGGTAACGGTATTGATAAAAATACAACCGAATTCCCTTGCGACTTCATGTTCCCGGGCAATAGCGACCCGCTGTACTGGGGTACTGATGGTAATGCCGTTGACGATTGGACTGAGGTAGACGCCGAGAACCCACCAAACGACCGTCGTTTCATGCAATCGGCTGGTCCTTTCACCCTCAAACCCGGTGCATTGAACTACATCACTGTGGGTATTCCCTTTGCTCAGGCTCCTTCGGGCAATGCTTATTCCTCTGTTGAACTCCTCCGCGAAATCGACGATGTTTGCCAGGCTCTCTTCGAAAACTGTTTCAAAGTGCTTGACGGTCCCGATGCTCCCACGCTTGTTGCACAAGAGTTGAACAACGAGATTATTCTCTATGTCAAATACGACAACCCCGCCAGCAACAACTATGGTGAGAAGTACTCCGAAGTCGACCCCGCCATTGTCCGTTCTTACAACGATGCCTCCGGCAAAACTGTATTCTATTCCGACGAACAGCGTAGCTACAAATTCGAAGGATACCAAATCTATCAGCTCAAAGATGCCAATGTCTCCATCTCCGACATCCGCGATATTACCAAATCAGCTCTTGTTGCCCAGTGCGATGTACGTAACTTCTATGACGAATATGAAGTCACACACGACACTGTCCACAATACTTACGACACCGTATACAACGACAATCCCAGCCTGCCCATCGGTACTCTTGTCAACTACACCCGCAATAGTACTACTGGTTTGATGGCTCCCACCATCATGGTCGAGGGTTCCAACCAGGGCATCAAACATGTGTTCCGCATTAGAACCGATGCCTTTGCAACGGGACGTAATAGCTCTCTTGTTAACAATAAGGAATACTATTTCATTTGTGTTGCTTATGCCCAGAACCGTTACAAAGAGTTCGCTATCGAAGCCGACAAACTCGATGGTCAGAAAGAGCCCTATCTGGCTGGCCGTAAAGACGAGTTCGGCAGAACCATCACCCCCATTGTTGCTATTCCTCACGATCCTTCATCTGAAAATGGCGGTACTGTTGTCAACGCCGAATTTGGCATGTGCCCCAACATCACCCGTATCGAGGGTTATGGCAATGGTGGCTCTGTCCTGCGTCTGACCGAGGCTTCCATCGAGGAACTCATGGGTGCTCCCGGTGTCCCCGGCAAACCTGCTGGCAAGATGAAAGCCGACGGTACCGGAATGTTGGCAAATCCCTGCCAACTCCTCAATCCTCAGTATGAGCAGAACTACGGACCCATCCGTGTCGAGGTTATCGACCCGCTGAGTGTCAAAGCTGGCAAATACATTGTCAAATTCGACCAGAGCACCGACATCGAAAATTGCGGTTGGACTATCTCCAAGTCCCCCGAAGACCCGACTTATGCCGAGAATCCCTACATCTATGATGATGTTACCAGTGTCAAGTCTGATTTCAAAATCAACCGTTTCAACGAGCAACTTTTCCTCGACCTCGGTGTCGCCGTTGCTCTGAGCAATCCCCAGCCTGTTGCTTCTCCGCTGTACATCTATTCCTCTATTAATGATAATGGTGGTCTTAGCCGTTATTGGGGTGGTTTCGTCAACGACGGTGCCTTGCTGAATTCATCTGTTGTATTCTCCAACAATGCCACTCCCTGGCTCAGCTACATCCCCGACGACGATAGTTATATGATTCAGAACTGGGTTCGTTCCGGTACTCAGTTTGCAGGTGATACCCGTAAACTCTTCATCACTGAAACTTCTGAAATATCTCTTTCCGAGACCTATCTTGACGAAGACTATTTCAAAGGTCAGCAGGCAAGAGTTGGTGTAGCCCCCTCATTCATGGGTATCGATCGTTTCCAGGTCTTCGAAGGTGTTGCAGGTGGTTGGGCTCCCTATGGTCTGGTCTCCACACTGCCGTTCCATCCTGGCTTCTGCTACCGTTATTTCTTGGCCAGCGACAGAACCATCGACAGTCTTAGACGTCTTAGCAAAGTAGAGATTTTGCGTAATACACTGGATAATTTCTGTAACAAATCGCTCAACTTCAACGATCTTTCAAATCTGCCCAGTGTACGTATTGTCCTTACAAGCGATACCTCAAAATGGACTCGTTGCCCGGTTCTTGAAATGTGCGACGACCACACCCAGTCTCAAGGCAATGCCCGTCGTTTCCAGATGCGTCGTCATGCCTCTGTCGACAAACTCGGTCGTACTGTGGATGAACTTGGCATCTCGCCCAATGTCGATGATGTCAACAACCCTGCCTACATTAATGAAACAGGTATGGGTTGGTTCCCCGGCTACGCTATCAACGTTGTCACTGGCGAACGTCTCAACGTCTTGTTCGGCGAAGACTCCCGCTACATCCAGTTCAACGGTGCCGACATGTTATGGAATCCCACCAACGACCTCACCGAAGGAACCCAGAACTATGTCATGGGTGGCCGTCACTTCATCTATGTCATGAACGCCACCAACCAGACATTCTTAGACATCGTTAACAACAAGAGCACCGACGTGGCCAATTTCAAAACTCCCTCCTACGACGCCGGTCGTTGGGCAGTCCAGATGCTTGGTACTCTCGATCGTCTCATGGACTTCATACCCACTTCACAAACCGATCAAGCCAGTTGCTACCGTGGTATTGTTAATGGTGAAAAGACCTCCCTCATCCCCCAACGCGACTCAGCAGCCCTCTTCTTTGCCTCCGTTGCTTGGGTCAACATGCCTTTGGTCAGCCCCCGCTTCCAGTTCAAAAACCCCATCGACATCCCCTGTGACGTAACCATCAATCTCGATGTCAACTCTCCCTATGGCCGTTACCTCTCACCCAACGGCACCTCGGTTCGTCTGTTCGACAATGCCGAAATCAAGAACTCCAACTACCCCATGTACATGTTCGAACTCACTCCCGACATTGCCACTCTCACAGGTCAGGCCAAACGCAACAACACTACCAAGTCCTATCAGGATTCCATCCTCAGTAGCATCAACGTTGTCCCCAACCCCTACTACAGCTATTCTACCTACGAAACCTCCAGCCAGTTGGAAACCAAAGTACGTTTTATCAACGTACCTCAAGGCACCGTCGTCTCCATCTACACGGTCGATGGTACCCTTGTCCGTAGGCTGGGACCCACTTCGGGTAATGCTACCACTCTCGACTGGGACCTCCACAACCACAACGGTCTCCCCATTGCGGGTGGTGTCTATCTCATCCACTTTAAAGTACCAGGCATCGGCGAACGTGTCGTCAAATGGTTCGGCACCATGCGACCTGTTGACCTGAACTCTTATCAATTCTAAGCACTGTTTGTTAATCTTAAAAAATGACAGAAATGAAAAACATAATTAGAATATTTGCCGTAGTAGCCGTCATGGTGCTATTGTCGACCGAAGCCGTATGGGCTGGTAACGACAAGCGTAGAGGTACTTCCGGAGCCACCGAGTTGCTCATTAACCCGTGGGCCCGCAGCACCGGTTGGGGTAGTGCCAGTGTGGCTAATGTCCGGGGCCTGGATGCTTTCTATTCAAACATCGCCGGTCTTAGTTACGTGCCCAAACTCGAAGTCTCCTATTCCAACACCATGCTCAACGGCGGCAAAAGCGGCCTTAACAGTGGTGCTTCAATCAATGCCTTCGGTTTGGCTATCCGTCTTTTCGACAAAGGTGTCATGGGCTTAAGCCTCATGTCCATGGGTTTTGGTGACATCCCTGTCACCACCGTTGAAAGTCCCGAACCTATCAACGGTACTTTCTCGCCCACTTTAATGAACATCAACGTAGCCTATTCCCACACCTTTACCGCATCCATCAGGGGTGGTGTCAACCTCAAACTTATCAATGAGACGACCAGCGACATCACCGGTAGTGCTTTCGCCATCGATGCCGGTATCCAGTATGTCACCGGCGAGAACGATGAACTCAAATTCGGTATCAGCCTTAAGAACTGGGGTCCCGCCTACAGCTTCGAAGGCACCGGTTTGTCCTTCACCTTCGTCAACGATGCACAGAACAACATGACTGCCGAATATCGTTCCGGCGAGATGGAACTCCCCACCTGCCTCAACATCGGTCTCTCCTACGACTTCCTCATCGAAGCCCTGAGCCAGCATGTGACCATTGCTGCCGCCTTCACCTCCAACGCTTTCCTCAAAGACAACTTCGCCCTCGGTCTTGAATACGGTCTTCTCGACATTTTCAACATCCGTTGCGGCTATGTCTATCAAACCGACATCTTCGATGCCGACCTCCGCACCACCTCCAACACAGGTCTCTGCGCAGGTGCCTCTATCGATGTCCCCCTGAGCAAGAAAGGCAGCGACAGCAAGACATCACTCACTATTGATTATTCTTATCGCTCCAGCGCCAACCTCCGTGGCACCCACGCCATTGGAGGCACGTTCAGATTCTAAGTCATCAAGTACAACATAACATGAAATTAGGAAAGGCTTTCCATGGCCTTTCCTAATTTTTAAACGTTTCGAAAATTAACATGTCAGAAATCAAATATTACAGCGAAGAAGGTCTCCAGAAACTGAAAGACGAACTCCACCACCTCATTGCATTCGACCGCCCCGCGGCATCGGCAGCCATTGCCGAGGCACGCGACAAAGGCGACCTCTCCGAGAACGCCGAATACGACGCAGCAAAAGAAGCGCAGGGACACCTCGAAGCCCGCATCTCCAAACTTCAGGACCTGGTTGCCAATGCCCGCCTTCTCGACGAGTCGAAAATAGACACGTCCAAAGTGCTCCTCCTCTCCAAAATCACTATCCGCAACATCAAAAACAACGCCAAACAGGTCTATACCATCGTCCCCGAAAGCGAAGCCAGCCTCAAGGAAGGTAAAATCTCAGTTACCTCCCCCTTTGCACAGGCATTCCTCGGCAAACGTGCCGGAGAACAAGTCGATGTGGTAGTCCCCGCCGGCACCATGCAATTCGAAATACTCACCGTCGAGCGTTAAGCACTAAGCCCTCGCCGTCTTCAACTGCGGCAGCCAGCCGCATGTGAGGGCAAGCGGTATAAACCTTTCCGCTGAAAACAAACACAAGCGTCACGGCACTGTCGCCGTGACGCTCTTTTTTTCTCCTCCCCAGCCGTCGCCCTTTGGTAATAACCAAGCCCCTCACCACCCCGTTGAAGAGCCGCCCATCCTTCGCTCAAGCTTCGCTATATATATATCCGATATATATCCGAAATGTATCCGAAATGTATCCATTCTATATGCAATGCATATACAACGGTGATATAACCACCGCATAACCCATAGTCAACGAATGGTGATAAGTCGTGGCTGCAAAGGTGATGTTGCCTAACAGGAGGGCTGTATGGGTAATAGAAAAGGCGGTGCTGCCAAACGACAGCACCGCCTTATGATGTGGTTGCAGGTAGCCTGCTATTCGATGGCTTTGGCTATCTGGTCGGCGAGGGCTTGCATCTCCTCAGGCGACATTTTGATGTGGTGGTGGAAGTTGAGGTCAGCCTCGGTTTGCATGGGCACGAGGTGGATGTGTGCGTGAGGGACTTCCAACCCCAGCACGGCTACGCCTACTTTTACGCAGGGACAGGCTTTTTTCAGGCCTTTGGCTACGCGGTGGGTGAAGCGTTGCAGCTGGCAGTAGAGCTCTTCGTCGAGGTCGAAGATGTAGTCGACTTCTTTCTTCGGGATGCAGAGCACGTGGCCTTTTACCACGGGGTTGACATCGAGGAAGGCAAGGCAGTTGTCGGTTTCGGCAACTTTGTAGCAGGGTATTTCGCCGGCTACGATACGTGAAAAGATTGAAGGCATGGTGTTATGGGTATTAATTGTTATAAATGAAAGTTCCGTTTTCGGTGGCTACGGTCACCTGCGGGGTGTCGCTGGATTCCACGTGGCCGATGATTTGTGCGTCGATGTTGAAGCTGCGGGCTATGTCGATGATGCCTTGTGCGGCGGTTTCGTCGGTGTAGATTTCCATGCGGTGCCCCATGTTGAAGACTTTGTACATCTCTTTCCATTCGGTGGCGCTTTCGTCGTGAATCATGCGGAAGAGTGGCGGGACGGGGAAGAGGTTGTCTTTAACCACGTGGAGTTTGTCGATGAAGTGCAGCACTTTGGTCTGGGCGCCGCCGCTGCAGTGTATCATGCCGCTGATGTGTGTGCGGTATTGGTCGAGAACGCGCCGGATGACAGGGGCGTAGGTGCGGGTGGGGGAGAGGACCATTTTGCCTGCATCCACTCCGGGCACTTCGGTGGGGTCGGTGAGTCGCCGCGAGCCGCAGTAGACTACGTCTTGTGGCAGGTTGTGGTCGTAGCTCATGGGGTATTGCGTGGCATAGAGTTTGGCAAAGACGTCGTGGCGTGCCGAGGTGAGGCCGTTGCTGCCCATGCCGCCGTTGTATTGTGTTTCGTAGGTGGCTTGGCCGTAGGAGGCAAGGCCTACGATGACGTTGCCGGTGTGGATATGCGAGTTGTCGATGACATCGGCGCGGCGCATACGTGCGGTGACGGTGGAGTCGACAATGACGGTGCGTACAAGGTCGCCTACGTCGGCGGTTTCGCCCCCGGTGAGGTAGATGCCTATGCCGAGGT
>JAEEGL012268241.1_pt1 | contig 11731 bp, 10 predicted proteins | sample 9134231 | NCBI WGS metagenome assembly JAEEGL01 (sample SAMN16246548, study PRJNA631951) | gut metagenome | biome: gut microbiome; feature: rumen; material: fiber-attached | host: Bos | place: Iran: Karaj | collected 2018-10
CAGGATATGAAGTGCATCAAGATCAAAAAACAGACCGTGGATTCCGTACAGCTGAACGAGGCATGCTCCTCCGGCTGCGGTTCCTTTATCGAGACCTTTGCGAAATCCTTAAACTACAGCGTACAGGATTTTGCCACGGCTGCGCTTTTTGCGTAACACCCCATCGATCTGGGTCCCAGCTGCACCGTCTTTATGAATTCCAAGGTAAAACAGGCCCAGAAGGAAGGCGCATCCGTTGCCGATATCTCTGCAGGTCTGGCTTATTCCGTTATCAAGAATGCATTGTTTAAGGTAATCAAGGTTTCCGATGCTTCCGAGCTCGGCAGCCATATCGTGGTACAGGGCGGTACGTTCTATAACGATGCCGTACTGCGCTCCTTCGAAAAGATCGCAAACTGTGAAGCGGTACGTCCCGACATTGCCGGGATCATGGGCGCTTTCGGTGCTGCACTGATCGCCAGAGAACGTTACGAAGGTAAGGCTTCCACGATGCTCTCCTTTGATGAGATCGAGCATCTGGAGTTTACCACCACGATGGCAAAATGCCGCGGATGCACCAACACCTGCCGCCTGACCATCAATAATTTTTCCGGCGGACGTAAGTATATCTCCGGTAACCGCTGCGAACGCGGTCTGGGCAAGCCGAAGAATGCCAACAACATTCCGAACCTGTTTGAATACAAAATGCACCGTTTCTTTGACTACGAGCCGCTGTCAGCGGACGAAGCTTATCGCGGTACCATGGGTATCCCGCGCGTGCTGAACCTGTATGAGAACTTCCCCTTCTGGGCGACGTTCTTTAAGGAACTGAAGTACCGCGTGGTAGTATCACCCTTATCCAACCGTAAGATCTACGAACTGGGCATCGAATCCATCCCGAGTGAGTCGGAATGCTATCCGGCCAAGCTGGCGCATGGACACATCCAGTGGCTGATCGAGCAGAAAGTGGATGCGATCTTCTACCCCTGCTTATTCTATGAGCGTAACGAAACCGAGGGTGCAACGAATCACTACAACTGCCCGATCGTTACCTCCTATCCGGAAAACATCAAGAACAACGTGGAAGAAATCGGACGCGGCGAAGTGGTCTTCCGCCATCCGTTTATGTCCTTTGCCAGCCTTGATACCATCGTCTCCGCTCTGGTGGAGGAATTCTCCGAGATCGACCGTAACGAAGTGGCCGCAGCCGCTGCCAAAGCCTGGGACGAACTGGCTGCCGCCCACGAGGATATGCATAAAAAAGGCGAAGAAGTCTTAAAGTATATGGAGGAGAATCACAAGCGCGGTATCGTGCTGGCCGGTCGTCCGTATCATATCGATCCGGAGATCAACCACGGTATTCCCGAGCTGATCACCTCTTATGACATCGCCGTGCTGACCGAGGATTCCGTTGCACATCTGGGCAAACCGGACCGTCCGCTCATCGTTTCCGACCAGTGGACCTACCACTCCCGTCTGTACGCAGCAGCAACCTTTGTCCGCACCAGGGACGATCTGGATCTGATCCAGCTCAACTCCTTCGGCTGCGGTCTGGATGCCGTCACCACCGACCAGGTCAATGATATCTTATCCGGCTCGGACAAGATCTATACCTGTCTTAAGATCGATGAAGTCAACAATCTGGGTGCGGCACGTATCCGTATCCGCTCCCTTCTCGCTGCGCTGGAAGTAAAAGAGCGCAAGAAGGAAAAGCGCACGGTACGTCCGACCAATTTTGACCGTGTGATCTTTACCGAAGAAATGAAGAACAAGGGCTACACCATTCTGGTACCGCAGATGTCGCCGCTGCATTTTGATATGTTCCATGCAGCTTTTGCTACCAGCGGTTACAACATCGAAGTGCTCACCAATGATAACAAGCACTCCGTGGATGTCGGCCTGAAATATGTCAATAACGATGCCTGCTATCCGTCCCTGTGCGTGGTCGGACAGCTGATGGAAGCCGTGCTTTCCGGCAAATATGATACCGATCATCTGGCTCTGATGATGACGCAGACCGGCGGCGGCTGCCGTGCAACCAACTATGTCGGTTTCATCCGCCGTGCCCTGGAAAAGGCCGGTTATGGCCACATTCCCGTGATCTCGCTGAACTTAAGCGGTCTTGAGCCGAACCCCGGTTTTAAGATCACCTTAAAACTCGGCATGCGTATCCTCTACGGTGCCCTCTTCGGTGATATCTTTATGCGCTGCATCTACCGCATGCGGCCTTACGAGATCACTCCGGGCAGCGTGGAAGCCGTGCATCAGAAGTGGCTGAAAAAATGTCAGGATTTCATCATGTCCAAACATCCGTCCTTCGGTACCTACAAACGTATGTGCCGTGAAATGATTGAGGAATTTGATAATATCCCGATCCACGAGGAGCGCAAACCGCGGGTTGGTATCGTCGGTGAGATCCTTGTCAAATTTGCTCCGACCGCGAACAACCATCTGGTCGATCTGCTCGAGCACGAGGGTGCTGAGGCCGTGGTACCGGATCTGTTAGACTTTATGTACTACTGCTTCTACAACCAGATCTACAAAGCCGAGCACCTGGGCATGAGCAAAAAGACGGCACGCAATTCCAGACTGGGCATTGAAGCGATGAACTTTGTACGTTCCGCGCCTGCCAAGGCTCTGGCAAAGAGTAAGCATTTCACGCCGCCTGCCAATATCTATGATCTGGTGAAGTATGCACAGGATATCGTATCCATCGGCAACCAGACCGGCGAAGGCTGGTTCCTTACCGGTGAAATGCTCGAACTAATCCACAGCGGCACACCGAATATCGTTTGTACCCAGCCGTTCGGATGTCTGCCCAACCACGTGGTCGGCAAGGGTGTCATCAAGGCACTGCGGCATCGTTATCCGCAGTCCAATATCGTGGCCATCGACTATGATCCCGGTGCCAGCGAAGTTAACCAGCTGAACCGCATCAAACTGATGCTTTCGACGGCCAATAAGAATCTGAAAAAAGAAAAAGCAAAGAACGGCGATAATTCGAACCATCAGGGAATCGCTTAACCGTACCACAAGGTCCGTCCCCATGGTTTCCGTAAAGTAAAAAAGACTTGTATCCTGTTTTCTTCGGATACAAGTCTTTTTGTTTACTCTTTTTACCATTCTTCGTTAGTTAGCCGCTGCCCGTATCGCCGCTTCAATCTCGGCCTGTTTGGCAGCTTCATCCGCCGCAGCCTCCGCCTGCAGCCGCTGGAAGATCTCCATCGCTGCCGCAGCTGCTTCCGGATCCATACCACTGCCTTCCCCGAAGGCTTCCTCTGCCGTAGGTACCGCCGGTGCATTTTCAAAGCCCGATTGCGCCTGTTGCACATTGCCGTAGCCAAGCGCATCTGCCAGCAGCTCCTCCGCTGCAGCATCCGGATCGTAAGCATTTTCCGAATCCGCTTCCGGTCCTTCCTCCATACCGACCATATTGACGGACCACCACTTTACCAGATTCCCATGCAGCGTATTATAATAATGGATCTTGTCTAACTTATCCAACCGATCGATACGCATTCAACCATCTTCTCCCATAATATAGGCAACCGCCGACTGCAGACCGTCTTCGCTAAACGGAAACTCCCGAAAGCGTTTCTGATCTTCCGCAGTTTTTTCAAAACTAAAGGGTTCCGGCCAGAGACATACCAGGATCTGATCCTCTTCTCCCTCTGCCGATTTTTTTTCAAGCAAAAAACGCACTCCGTCATTGCTTCCGGTATAGCGTTCCTTTTTGATATAATTCAGACTGATTTTGTATAATCCTGCTCTCAGATCGACACTCATGATCTTCTCCTGCCAAAAACTTATAATATGCATCCTGCCGGAGGCTTATACACAATAACGGAAAACATTTCCGTTATTGTGTATAGTATCCCATATCCGTTACCGATTTACAATCCAAAAGTAGCCAGGATATTTCGTAAAAAATATACAGATGTTTTATTCAATTCCTTTTTCCGAAAGCATGGTGCGGATCGCCGCCGCAATACGGATGGCTCGTATCTCATTCAGGATTGCCTTCTCCTTCTTTTCCTGATCCAGCTGCGCTTTTCTGGCCTGCAGATCCTCCTGCATTTTCTCTTTCCGTGCTTCCCTCTCCTGCTTTGCTTTGGCATCAAACTGCTTGCGCTCTCTGGCACGCTCCGCCGTTTGGGTACGAACCCCGACGGGACTTCCGATCACACGGCCACCGGTTCCCTGCGGCAGCACCGCGCCTCCCTGCCGCTCTGCAGCGGCATCGGACGCCGCCCCGGCACGCGCAGCCAGGATACGTTCCTTCTCCTCCGGATGCTGCTCGGTATATCCGTAGGCTTCCACAACCAGCCGGTAAGCCTCCCGGATCCGCTCCGTCTGCTGCGGGTGGTTGTCCGGATGCAGTCGTTTGGCCAATTCACGGTATGCACTTTTGATCTCGGCTTCCGTGGCTTCCGGATCTACCCCGAGTACCTTGCAAGCCATTTCATAATCTCTTATCATTCGTTTCGTATCTTTGGTCACAAAACCAGCAAAAGGGTCAATACAATGGCCGGAACAGACAACACCCTGGCCGGCAGTATCAGTTCTGCATTACCGATACCGGTCATAACAGTCAGGATGACCAGCAATAGCGTATATACCGGTACCATTTTTCTGCGATATTTCACCGCGACCGGAAGCAGACTTTTCGGTGCTCCCACACTCCGGATACTGACGGAATCCGATGTCAGTACAATAAATACCGGCAGCCCGAACAGGACCGGAAACACCATATCATTCATAAAGATGATCAGGGAAAATCCCCGGATCCATTCCTGAAAGATCAGCCAGACTCCGGTCGCTATCATCCATGAAGCCGCTACCGCAGCCACAAAAGTAACCCATATATACAGACCAAGTTTACGGAAACTGTGTACATCCGGCTCTTTTTCCGTATACAAATACCATAAACGATACGGCAGATAAGCCGATATAAAATTGCCGAGAAATCCGAGGATGGATGAGGCTCTCAATGTTCCGAAACAATCTGAGATCAGATTTCCGACGGCACACGCCATGCTCCCTGCTGTTCCGAACAATAATCCTGCAGGAACCGGTACCGCATTGACCGGCCGTACTTCCGTAAATCCGTCGATCAAAACCATCACCTTAAAGCACGCCCCCAAGATCACAAAGATGATCAAGGTAACAAGAAATTGAGCCTTTTTGCTCATTTCAATACGATTCATCCGCCTGCCCTCCCGGCTTTCAGCCTCTCAGCGATCACCTTCCAGTCCAGATTGGCAATGCAGCTTCCGATCACGATGATCGCGCAGCCGATCAATACATGCAGCTGAAAGTTCTCTTCTACGCCTCCGAAACGCTCCGGGATCACGATTGAAAGGAAAAGTGTTGCTACGGGTTCTAACGCAAAGATCAGCACCACATCCACCGGATCACCGTACTTTTCCCCGAACATCAACATAATATAAGAATAGGCTTTGGTAAAGATCGCCAGCACAAACAGCGAAGACAGAAAACTCCGGGTATAGTGCAGCCGAAAGATCATACCCGGACTTTCGATATTCCAGGCGATCATACCGATCACTCCCATAAACAGCAGCTGTACGACTGCCAGCGTGATCGGATCATCTTCCTGACAAAAACGGTTCGAAACCACCGTATACACGGACATACAGATGCAGTCTCCCAGCATAAACAGGGTTCCTGCAAGCGGAAAATCTCCCAGGCCGACACCATTGTTGATCAACACACCGGCAAGAATAAACACGATCCCGATCACCTGTGCCCTGGTCGGATATTTTTTCAGCAGGATCATAAACAAAGGAACGACTACGATGTCCAGGGATGTCAGAACACTGGCCGATGCCGGTGCCAGCCGCTCGATCCCTTCCTTTTCAAACAAAAGAACGAGCGTCATCAGAGCTGCCAGTGCCATACTGTGCAAAAGCGTTTTCCGCTTCATTCCGGCCATACGCTTCCCAAACATTGCAAGAAGGATCAGTGCAGCTATACTGTTCATTAAAGCCAGATAGCCAAAATCACTTAATTCCTCCGGCAACCCTTTAATAAATACATATGCCGATGCCCAACAGAGCATCACGGAAAAGATCAGGATATTGTTCTCAAATTTTCTCATCGTTCCCTTTATTCATTCAGACGAAATGCCAGCATCGTCAGATCATCAAACTGCGGAGCATCTCCGACAAAAGTATCCACGTCTGCCTGTACTGCCTTGATCAGATCTGCCATTTCCGCATCTTTATTCCGGTTCAATGCGTCCAGAATCCTCTCCGTTCCGTACAGCTCATCCTGCGCATTGGTTGCTTCTGCCAGACCATCCGTATACACAAACAATACATCACCGGGATCCAAATGGAATGTTCTCTGTCCAAACGGCAGTCCGCTCATCGCCCCCACAGGCGGCGCATGCTTATACTTCACCAGTTCGTAATCGCCGTCTTTTCTCCGCAGTATCGGGTGCTCATGGCCGGCATTTACCGCCACACCGTCTCCGGTGGTCAGGTCAATGATCGCAAACCATATGGTCACAAAAAACTCCGCTTCATTTCCTTCGCAAAGCTGATCATTCACATCTTCGATGATCTGAACCGGAGCTCCACCCATCATCGTACGATTCTTCAACAATGTTTTGGTGATCACCATAAACAGTGCTGCCGGTATCCCCTTGCCGGAAACATCGGCAACCACCAGCGCAATATGATTCTCATCCACCAGAAACAGATCGTAAAAATCTCCACCTACTTCTTTTGCCGGATCCATGCTTGCATAGATAGAAAAATCATTTCGTTCCGGATACGGGGGGAAGATCCTCGGAAGCATATCTTCCTGAATCTTTTGAGCCACATGCAATTCCGCACCGATACGCTCTTTTTCTTTCGTCACACGCATGAAGTTATCCATGTAGTCTTTCAGTTCGACAGACATCGCGGAAAACGAACGGGAAAGCTCTTCGATCTCATCCCCGGTATGGATCTCATTTTCCAGAACTTTTCCTTCCTTCATCTGCTCGGAAACAAAGTGCTGTATCACTTCATTGAGCGAACGGATCGGACGAACCAGCCGGTTTTCCAGTTGTCCGTAAAAGATGGAACAGAAAACGACCATTACAATGATCATCAGAAAACCGGTCACAAAAAGCAGAATGATCACTTCCGTATAAATGCTCTCCATGGCAACATCCACCGAAGCAAGTGCGATCGCTTCTCCCTGTGAATCAAAGATCGGCACAAAGGCAGATGCCACCGAACCATACTCAGGATGACTCGTTACCAGAACATCATCCATTGTCACCTGGTAATCTTCCTTCTGCTCGCCGGCTTCCCGGAAGACACGTTTCATAAATTCCTCGCCGCCGCCGTAATAATCGTCAAAATCTCCCAGATCCATTACACCTTCATCCGAATCCGGATCACCCGCGTCCCAGATATAAAGATAACCTTTCTCCTCGGGAATACAGACATAAATATACTTCACTTCACTGTATTTGCGTATCTCGATCAGATTGTTTTTCATGATTTCGTAATAATCGTCTTTTTCCATCGTATCGCGGTATTTTATGATACGCTCCGGACTTACAACACCGGCAATGATCTTGGCATTGGACATTGCTTTTTCCGCATAATGGATCTTTGTCCAATTCACATAGATCAAAGCCACGATCACCTGCATACCGATCGTAACCAGCAGAAACATAAAAAACATGATAATGATCAGTTTCTGACGCAGGCCTCTTTGTTTTTTCTTCTTCTTTTCCTTCATAGATTTTACCCGATTATTTTACTCCTTCGAAAAAGGATACTTTTTGGCATCCCAGACAGAAGGATTCTTCGCTTCATACAAGTTCAGGCGTAAATGCCCGTCCATTACTTTGTACAGTAAAACATCTCCCAGATCAATTTCGTCCGTCGGAAGTTTGGTTGTACTGGAGGAAAAACCGATCACGAAATATACCTTTTCCCCGAGCCGAACCCTTACCATCCGGTTATAGATCCGATAAATCCGTTTTGCTTCCTTTAGCGTCATTGTATGGAAAAACCGAGCGCTTTCGATATGCTGTATGCTCCAATACGGCAGTTTACGCTCCTGCGGAACCGCTTTGCGGATACATTTCGTAAGATCCGCCGTCAGATCTATCAGCATATGTTTTGCAGCTATATCACATTTCAGATAGATATCAACACTGTCATCTTCCGGACCAATCACAACATTTTCCTGCGAAACAATATCACCGCAGTCAAACTCTTCCGATAGCTTGTGAATCGTTACACCGGTCATCATCAGTCCGCGTTCCATAGCACATTCTACCGGGCAATAGCTTCGGCCTTCCGGCAGATAGGCCGCATGAATATTGACACCGCAAAAGCCTTCCTCCTCCGGTAAAATCGGTATCTTTCTACCGTAATCGGCGCTCAGGAACAGTTCGCAGCCTTTCCCGATCCACTCTTTTTCTTCTTCCGTGGTGATCGTATGCTCGTATACAGGGATCCCCAGCTCTTTTGCGATTGCTACTGTACGCAGGTTGCGGAAAAAGTCTTCCGGACAGCCGCAGGTATACAATGCCATGATCTCATGTTCCTTGAGCAGCCATAAAAAACAACTCAGAAAAGCATCCGTTCCCAAATATACGATCTTCATTCCGATCACACTTCCCCTAAGATTAACATAATATTATATTTTAACATTATTTGCAGAGATTCTCAAGATTAATCCCGGCAACGGTACAAATAATATGCGGCTTCCGTATTACCGGTTTCCTTTTCGTAATCATGGATCGTGCACTCGGAAACAACAACACATTCATACGCATCCGACCGGTCCAGATATGCCCTTACCCCCTGCATATACGGGGAACAGAAAACATAGTCAAAGTGGTATTTATTCAGAAATGCTTCGATCTGTTCCGCAGGCGCTGCATGACCTATATAAACATATTCACTGATGATATCGTATTGCCCGTTCACACTTTTCAGGTAGGGCTCTGTTTTGGGTTCCAGATAAACATGTCCGATCCCGTTCCACAAAAATGCAGATCCGCTGTTGAACGTATTCATGATCCGCAGTTCCTTGGGATGCTCTTCGTTCTCAAGAATATACGCGATCGCATTGACCGGGTACATTTCCGTATCGGTCATGTGCGGAAGCAGGCCATTCGAAAATTCGGGCACGCCGTTTTCCGTTACGCTTACCCGGATCAGGCCGCCATACAGTAATAAACCGGCGGAGAGCACAGCTGTCAGTCCGGCGAGTACCTTCAGATACCCTTTCCCGATCTTTCCCAAAAATGACCAAAATGTTGTATCAGAGAAATCTTCAAACAGATCCCCCCATTGTGCAAGCAAAACAATGCTGAAGAATAAAAGATTTTTTTCTGCCACCAGCGCCGGCAGAAGAAATCCGAAATAAAGCAGCTGCGTGGATTCTCTGGTCTTGCGGAAGCGGATGCCGATCGCCATAAACAAAAGCCCCAGTACCGGCAGCACGATCGCGCCCCGCAGGATCGTAGCCGGCTGCAATTCTGCAATGCTCAACAGCCGGATGTTTCCGGAGCGGAGCAGGATCAGAACGGCATCGAGTCCGTACGGATTGCAGAACAATGCTGCCGCCATCAAAAGAATCGGCAGAAGAAATTTGTTTGCCTTGCTCTTTTCTTCCCGGATCCCGCACCATTCCGTCAGTTCCCGGCAGATCGGCAGACGATGTACCGGAACCAGATACGGTAAAAGCAGGATAAAATGAAACACCGCATAAGCTGCGTGCAGATTGACTTCGGCAAGGACCAGAACCGGCAGTATATATAGTACCGCCTTTTTCTGCTTTTTCCGATCATATTCCATAACACACATCTGTGCCGTGAACAATAACAGACTGATGATCTCCGGCCGGCAGTTGAGCTGCAATACGGATACACCGAAAAGAAGTGCACCGATCCCGGCCAGCCGCGGCTTTATGCTGCGTATCCTAAGATACGTATATCCGATGCCGCACAGCAAAACGACCTGTATCAGGGTAAACAGAAATACGCCGTAGTATCCGCCACCACGATATGCAAACCAAAGCAGCAGCGCATACAGCCACTGCTGAATGATCGTCCTGTACCCATCCTCTACAAAGAACGGATTCTTATGCATGATCCCATGCTGTGCCATCCATCGCCCCGACGTGGCGATGTGAAAGAAATCATTATCGAAATATCCGCTTATGATACGGCTCATCAAAAAAGCAACGATCAGCATACAGATGCAGCCAAATACGATCCCATCGTTTCCGATGCTTCTCTTCTTTGTCTGCGCCGTATGTTCCCGTTGCTTTTCCATCTTTTCGTATCCGGTCAATTCAGTGTGGAATATCCAAAACCGTTGCAGATTGCATCCACTGCCACCCCATCGCGGCAAAGCGGGCAATTCTCGGTTTCATAGCTTGCATAATCCGGCAGATCCCGGTTGGAATACAATGCACGGATCGGAATGCCGCTGATCTGTGCCGCTACGGAATAGATCGCCGAAATCCCGACCACCTCTCCTTTGTAGAATCCTACGGTACGGATCGCTCCTAATAAAGTCTCACCGGTCGTTGCAGTATCGATCAGAATCAGCACCTTCTTACCACGTACCATATGCTGGTTATTCTCGCGGAACATCATCTGGCCGCCGGTATTATATTCCGGGCTGGTAATATACATCGTCTTATGTGCATTTGCCGAAATGATGCCGGCCTTGGTCATCTTATTGGCCATATAAGCCCCGACCACATCCATATTGTTCAGACAAAGGATCGTATCGATCACATCCGATACCATATACATTTCCGCCAGTTCCTCACCGGTTGCTCTGGCTTCTCTCTGGCGGGATTTCATATCCGTCAGATCCATATAATAATTTACATGGGAATTCGGTGTTACAAAATGCCCCGGGATATAATGGAGCACCACATCCTTATTCTTCGCATAATCGATCTTCTTGTAGTCCTGCATCTTTTCGTCCCCCATTTCCTTATACTGATGACTATTTCCCCACATAGTCAAGTTATGTTACCGATAATATTATACCAAAAACTCATCTGTCTGGCTACCTTTTTTGTGCATTTTTCATCTTATGAGTTTTGAAAATTACTGCCGGGCTATTGGCCTGCGGTAAATATGAATTTCGATGGAATAATCGGGATACAGTGGGTATAATAGGAATTATGAATAAAACAAAGTCAAAGAGTTTAATACTGTTGCTTCTTTGCGCGGGTGTCTGCCTGCTCGGTGCCTGTTCCCGAAAAGTAACGCCGCATACCGTCGGCGGATTTTATTTTGATACGTATGTTTCGCTGACCCTCTATGACGATGGTCCGGCTGCGGAAGCGGCTGCCAAAGATTTCTTATCCGAGTGCAGGAGGTATGATGCCCTTTTTTCCGTGACTGCAGAAGGCAGTGATATCCAAAGGATCAACCAGGCGGGCGGCGCCGCCGTCAGTGTCTCCAAAGACACGATCCGCGTTTTGCAAATCGCACTCGACATCTGTACCAAAAGCCATGGTGCTGCCAATCCGGCAATCGGCGCGGTCAGTTCTCTCTGGGATTTTCAACATCCCGAAGATGCTGCACTCCCCGACGCTTCCGCGCTGCGTGAATCCCTGCAGCATACCGATCCCGCCGGTATTCGGATCGACGGTACCGAGGTTACCCTCTCCGATCCCGCAATGCGTCTTGATCTTGGTTTTATTGCAAAAGGGTATATTGCCGACCGGCTGAAAGAACGCGTGCTCG
>JAEEGL013291152.1_pt1 | contig 11731 bp, 8 predicted proteins | sample 9134231 | NCBI WGS metagenome assembly JAEEGL01 (sample SAMN16246548, study PRJNA631951) | gut metagenome | biome: gut microbiome; feature: rumen; material: fiber-attached | host: Bos | place: Iran: Karaj | collected 2018-10
AAACAAACGTAAAATCCCTTTCAGTCCACCGGATATCTCCGAACTGGAGATCCAGGAGGTAGCGGATGCTCTTCGGTCCGGTTGGATCACCACCGGCCCGAGAACGAAGCTGCTGGAGAGGAGACTTGCCGCCTATATCGCCACCGGGCGTGTCGATGTTGATACGGAGGCTGAGCCTGCGCGCTGGAGCAACCGGGTCGTCTGCCTGAATTCTGCCACCGCTGCGGAGGAATTGAACCTGCGCATCCTGGGTGTCGGACCGGGGGACGAGGTGATCGTTCCCGCCTATACATATACATCCACGGCCAGCGCTGCGATCCATTGCGGCGCAGCGGTGAAAATGATCGATATCGAAAAAGACGGCGACCGTGTCAGCCACATGCCGGAAATGGACTATACAAAGCTTGAAGAGGCCATTACGGAAAAGACGAAGGCGATCGTCACGGTCGATCTCGGTGGGATCGTATGCGACTACGACAGAGTATTCAATATCGTCTGCCGAAAAAGGCATCTTTTCAAAGCGATCGAAAGTGACGGCTCCCCGCTTGGAGATCTGAGCTCGCGTATCCAGAAAACGCTGGGGCGTATTGCGATCGTGGCGGACAGTGCGCACAGTCTGGGTGCATCGCGCGCTTTTCAGGGCAGAAAAAAATACTGCGGACAGATGGGAGATTTTACAAGCTTCAGCTTCCACGCCGTAAAGAATTTTACAACTGCCGAAGGCGGCGCCAGTACGTGGCTTCCGCTGGATGGAATAAACAATGCCGAGATCTATCAGATGTTTCAGCTTCTTTCTCTGCACGGCCAAAGCAAGGACGCACTGGCAAAGTCAACTCCGGGCGCATGGGAATATGACATCATCGGCCCCTGGTATAAATGCAACATGACAGACGTTCTCGCCGCCGTCGGTCTTCGCCAGTTGGACCGTTATCTTTCCATGCTGGACAGACGCAAGGCGATCATCGATAAATATGATAAAGTCTGTGACGAGTTGGGCCTTTTCCACCTCAACCACCACACCGCCAAGATGGACAGTTCCAACCATTTGTATTTGCTGCGTGTTCCGGGAGCGGACGAGGAAAGACGGTCGGAGATCATTGGAAAACTGGCGGACAGAGGCATTCAGGCCAACGTCCACTACAAGCCGCTTCCCATGATGACGGCCTATGGCAAAGACTGCTCACAGTATCCGAATTCCTACGATTACTATCGCAATTTGATTTCGATCCCGCTTCATACACTGCTTTCAGATGAAGACGTTGCCTATGTGTGTGACGCGCTGCGGGAAGTGCTTTCATGATTCCCGCTCAGGAGAGTGAGAGATGCTGACTAAATGGGAAAATCTTCCTGATCGGCTGAGGACCCCGGAAGTACGGCCGTATTATGAGCTGCTGATGAAAAGGCGCGGTTTGCTTGTTGTCAAACGCCTGTTTGATTTTCTTGCGGCCTTTGTCCTTTTGATCCTTCTGGCCATCCCGATGCTGCTTATCGCCGTCTGGATCAAAACGGACAGCGAAGGCCCCGTGTTTTACAGACAGGAACGTGTGACAAAGGACGGAAGGCTTTTTCGGATCCACAAATTCCGCACGATGGTCGCAGGCGCCGAGCGGATGGGATCGAGCGTTACGGTCGGAAATGACGCGAGAATCACAAAAGCGGGCAGCAAGCTCCGCCGCATGCGTCTGGACGAACTGCCCCAGCTTCTGGATGTTCTGAGCGGCGACATGTCTTTTGTCGGAACACGGCCGGAAGTGGTCAAATATGTTGAACAGTATGAGCCGGCATTCTATGCGACGCTCCTTCTCCCTGCCGGGATCACCAGCGAGGCAAGCATCCGCTACAAAGACGAGGACAGGCTTCTCAGCGCGGCGGAGGATGTCGACCGCGTGTATCTTGAGCAGATCCTCCCGGAGAAAATGAAATGGAATCTCGGCGAGCTTTACCGCTTTGGCTTGCTCCGTGAACTGGGTACCATGTTCCGGACCGTAGCTGCTGTATGCGGCAAAGATTTTGATTAAGGTGAGCTGATGGAACTGACAGTTTCGTTTATCATAGTTGCCCTGAATGCGGCCTCCACGATCGGGGAGCTTCTGGAATGCCTGAAACGGCAGACCTATCCGCATGAGTTGATCGAGATCATTCTGATCGACGGGAATTCTTCGGATACGACCAAAGAGAAAATGCTGCGTTTTCAGGCGGAAGAGAAGAGCTTTCGCAGGATCGAAGTATTGGATAACCCCGATCGGACGCTGCCATACGGGTGGAATATTGCACTCGATACCGTACGGGGAGAGGCGCTGCTTCGCGTTGACGCACATGTAACGATCCCGGACGGCTTCATCGAACAGAACGTCAGGGATCTTGCCTCGGGAGAGGACGTCTGCGGCGGAAAAGTGATCAGCGTCCCCGCGGACGACTCCCGATGGGGCGTTGTTCTGAACGAAGCTGAGAACTCGATGTTCGGCGGCGGATTTGCCGCATTTCGCCGGGCAAAAACGGCGAGGTATGTCAGCACGGCCGCCTTTGCCATTTACAGAAAGACGGTATTTGACAGAGTCGGCAGATTCAACGAAGCGCTGACCAGGACGGAAGACAACGAGATGCATTATCGAATGCGCCGGGCCGGTTATCGCTTCTTTTATGATCCGGAGATCGTCTCATACAGAAAAACGCGATCTGATTTGAAACAACTTCTCAAGCAAAAGTATCTGAACGGTTATTGGATCGGAAGGACGCTCGGGATCGAGCCGCGCTGCTTTTCTCTTTATCATTTTGTACCGCTTGCCTTCGTTCTGGCCGTTTTGTGCTCTGCCGTCCTGTGGTGCCTGGGCGTCAAATGGCCTTCCGTGCTCCTCTGGAGCGCTTATGCGCTTGCGAACCTGATGATGACGATCGGCGCTTTTGCCGGCTGTAAAAAACGAAACGGGCTGTTTTGCATGATGCCGGTGATCTATTTGCTGCTTCATCTTTCGTACGGATTCGGCACGATCATCGGCATCCTGAAAATGCTGATCGGCAGGGTCGGCCGGAATAAGGCTTAAAACCGAAAGCCGAGAGTCTTGAGACCGGGATGCTTTCCGCACGATCCACGCTATGGGAGTATGAAAATGGTTATTCTCCATATCGCCTGCATAGACAATTCCAAAACGAGCGGCGTCTGCGTGGCGGTGCTGCAGCATGTGATGGCGCAGAGACGCTTCGCCGACACGGCGATCGTCAATGTGAACGGGATCGAGCTCGATGAAGCGGCAGAACAGATCCCCTATAGCAAACCCTTTGACGTCAGAAGACTTCCAGCTCCATTCGATCATCCGGATCTCGTCGTCTTTCACGAATGCTACAGACCGGCGTATCTCGGCATCTCAAGAAATCTGCGGATCCGAGGGGTCCCTTATGTCATTCTCCCGCACGGGGAGCTGCGAACGGAGGCCCAGCAAAAAAAGCATTTGAAAAAGATGCTGGCCAATTTTTTGCTGTTCAACGCCTTTATCGATCATGCGGCTGCGCTTCAATGCCTCTCGGGAGATGAGATCAGGGCGACGAAGTTCGGAAAGAAGTCTTTTCTGGGAACGAACGGAGTCGACATGCCCGACGCCGTGAAAGAGCATTTTCGGGAAGAAGGCGCGGTATTTATTTACATCGGCCGCTATGAGTGGCAAGTAAAAGGCCTGGATCTTCTTTTTGATGCGATCAAAAAAACAGAAGATCTCCTGCGGGAAAACCATTGCCGCTTTTGCCTGTACGGCCCTGACATTTACGGACGCTTCGACGCGGTGAGCGCGATGGTCCGCGAGCGAGATATCGGAGATATCGTCAGCCTTCATCATGAGATCCTGGGCGACGAGAAAAAAAGAATGCTGCTGGATGCGGATATTTTTATTCAAACCTCGCGGCATGAAGGGATGCCGATCGGCATCCTTGAGGCCATGAGTTATGGCCTTCCGTGTCTGGTGACGGAGGGCACTTCACTCGGAGATGAGATCAGATCCGCCGAAGCAGGCTGGGTCGCCGAAACTGCGTCAGAGGATATCGCCGCGCGGCTGACCGAAGCGATCAATGACCGTTTGCGTTGGAAAGAGCTTGGACGCAACGGCAGGGAAGCGGTCCGGCAGCGGTATTCATGGAATGTGATCGCCGCGGAAACGGTGGAGCAATACGGAAAACTGTTGCGTGAGACAGAGATCGGCTGATCGTTTTTGAGCAAGAGATAGGAAAGTACAAATGGCTTTGTATGTTTGGATCACAATATGGGTCTTTATCGTCCTCCTTATGGGACTGAGACCCGATTCCATATATGACGCCGGGATCTGGCCGGAGAAACCGAAAGACAAGGTCTTCTGGTGCAACAAAACGATCGTTACCGCTTTCGTTTTCGTGACGTTCGTCCTCTTGTGGTTCCTGACCGGCTTTCGCTCTTCCGCAATAGGCAACGACACGCGGAACTATTTATATTATTTTAAGCATTTCTCATCGGGATTGGACAGCGCTTCGAGAATTGAGATCGGATACCAGATTTTCAACCATCTGCTCGGGAAAGCAGTCCATACCAAGCATGCTTTTCTGATCGTCATGGCGACGATCATGTATGGCGGAATAGCCGTTTATGTTTTTAAATTTTCCAAAAACCCGGCCGTATCGCTCTGCCTGATCTACAGTTTTTTCTTTTCCGTTTTTGCGTCCATGTTTCGCCAGGGCCTGGCGATGGTGGTTGCGCTGTACGGATATCAGCTGCTGAAAGACGGGAAGAAAATACCCGCCGCCCTGTTGTTCCTGCTGGCGACGTCTTTTCACACAACGGCGATCGTCTGTTTTTTGCTGTTCCTGGATTTCAAGATCCTGGAGAATCGATGGCTGGTACTCGGCGCTACGCTTTTCTGTGCTGCGTTTTCTCTTACCGGAGCCTTGAAAGCGGCGGTAGGCGCGATCGTTCCCAAATACCTTACCTATTTCACGGGGAAATATGCTTCTTCGGGATGGCTTGCCATAACGTATTATTTGCTGTTATATGCCGTCTTTTATTATTTGGTGAACCGATCGCTTGACCCCGATCGCAAGCAGGACAGGATCGTTTCGGCGAATTTTGCATTTCTGCTGTTCATTACGGCTTTCGGATACGCTGTCAACCTGTTCGAAAGAGCGGGAGAGTATTTCATGCTCATCGCGGCCGCAGAGCTTCCCAACATGCTGTACAGAGGAAAAGTGAAGAATTTCCGGCTGTGGATCTTTCTCATCTGTCTGGTCATGCTGATCATGTTTTTGCTTGTCCTTGCGTTCCGGCCCGGATGGAATCACTTGTATCCCTATGAGTTTTGGCATTGATCGGCGGCGGGAAAAGAAAGCCGGTCAAAAAAGTACCCGTTTGCTTTTGAGGAGAAAACATAAATGGCGTCTCGCTATAAAGCATTACTGAAAGACACATTGATATTCGGCCTGGGAAGTCTGGGTACAAAGCTGATCCTGTTCCTGATGGTCCCGCTCTATACGAACTTCATGTCAGATGCGGAATACGGGATCGCAGATCTTGTTTTCACCGTCGCTCAACTGATGGCGCCCTTTATTTCCGTGGTTATTTTCGACGCGGTCATCCGTTTCGGCCTTTCCGAGAACGAGAGAAAAGAAGACGTCATTCTTGTCGGCGTGATCGTCCTGGGGCTTTCGATGCTCCTCGGCCTGATCCTGACGCCCGTTATCGGTCTGTACAAGGCCATGACCGAATGGAAATGGTATTTGTACGTCTATGTGATCTCCAACATAGCGGACAGTATCGGCTACTGTTACTTAAAGGCAAAAGGGAATAACAAGGCATATGCGCTGCTGAGCATCGTTCAGACAGCCTTGATGGCGGGGCTGAATGTGTTCTTCCTCGTTTATCGGGGCATGGGGATCCGCGGCTATCTTCTGGCCTACATCATCTCCGAGATCGTGATCGATATCTGCCTGTTTTTTGCCGCTGATATCGCCGCCGATTTAAGAGCAGCTCACTTCGACAGGGAGCTGTTCAAAAAAATGGTCCTTTTCTCCTCGCCGCTGATCCTCAACAATGTCTCCTGGTGGGTGATCCAGTCGTCCGACAAGGTGATGGTGGAGGTGATGGTTTCCGCTGCCGCGCTGGGCATTTATACGGCGGCTGCGAAAATCCCGGCGCTGATCAATGTTCTGGTCTCGATTTTCCAGCAAGCGTGGGGGATCTCCGCGGTAAAGGAATATGAGTCAACAAACAACAGAGAGTATTATTCAACCGTACTGCGCTATCTTTTCCTGTTCATTTCCGGCGCCTGCATCTTTTTTGTCGCACTCATGAAGATCTTCATGAGTCACTATGTCGGAAAAGAGTTTTTTGACGCCTGGCATTATGTACCGCTGCTGATGGTCAGCGCCGTCTTCGCGGGGATCGCAGGATACTTTGGATCGATGTACAGCGCGTTCAAAAAATCGGTCAACAATATGATCTCCACGGTAATCGCGGCGCTTGTCAATTTTTCGCTGAACTGGATCCTCATCCCGCATTTCGGCGTTTGGGGCGCCGTGATCGGAACGCTTGCCGCGTATATCGCGATCGCCTTTGTCAGGCTGTTTGACGTCAAGCGTTTTGTAGCAATCGATGTGCGCTGGCCCGCGTTTTTGCTTACGATTTCGATCATCGTCACCCAGGCCGTTTTTGTATCGCTGGATTGCCGCATTTATCTGGTTTCAGCGCTTGCCGCCGCGGCTTTTGTTCTTGTCAACTTCGGTGATATCAAAGCATTGATCGGGCAAATCAGATCACATGCGTCCCTTTGATCTTCTGGGCTCCGCCGAAAAAGACAGGGACTGCGGCCTTTCATGAAATCGGAGAACACAAAAAAGGAAGTCTGAGCAAGATGAGACAACTGACAAGCGAAGAATATAAAAACAAAATGCTCGAAGTGATGCTGAAGATCGACAGGATATGCCGAGAAAATGATATTTGGTATTCCATCATCTACGGCACCCTTCTCGGCGCGGTCCGGCATCAGGGCTTCATTCCCTGGGATGACGATATGGATATCGCCATGCCGAGAAGCGAGTATTATAAGCTCAGGGAATACATCACGGGTCATCCGGAGCTCGGGATAGACTTTATCGATATCAATAACCGAAGCGACACGATCTATATCTGCGGCAAGATCTGTGATACCGGGACGCTGGTAAAGGAATCAAGCTTCAGGACCGTGGACGGATTCGGCGCGTTTGTCGATGTTTTTCCGCTCGACAACCTGCCGGATAATGAGAGAGAAAGAAAGCAATTCAGATCATATGCGCGTTATCAGGCAAGGCTGATCCAGCATTCGGCCAAGCTCAAGCCCGGAAAGCCGCAGGGGATCAAGCATGCATTTTTGCTTTATTCGGCCTTTCTGTATGCGCACTGCTTCAGCACGCATAAGCTGATAAAAAAACTCGATGAATACTGCATGAAATTCAAGGGAATGGATACCGAATACGTCGGTGTCCCGTACTTTGAAGAATACTTCAAGAGGAGGGACTTCGATGAACTCATTGACCTTCCTTTTGAAGGCCATATGCTGCGCGCCCCCAAAAACTATGACAGCATCTTAAACACCTCGTATAATGGGAGCTATTGGCAGCTTCCTCCGCCGGAAGAGCGCATCAACCATCTGGTTGAATGTTATTGGAAGGAATAGCGGTCTTTCGCCCGGAGATACGGAACGAATCGCTGCTTTATGCCAGAACCGGCAAACAGAAAAAAACGACCGCGGTGACTGAAAACAGTCACCGCGGTCGTTTGTATGGAGCCTTCCGTTATTTGCCACAAGCTGTTTTTTTCAGTTTCAAGCCGTTTGCTTTTTCACTGAAAACAACATATCCGAGGTTTTTGTTTGCGGCGTACTCCATCTGCGAGACGCACGCCGTTAACTGATTGCGCGTACAAGCTTCTTCACGAAAAGCGACGACGGTCCCGTCAAGGTCCTTTCCGACGGAAGAGGCGTCGACGGAGGATTCAAATGATTCCAGATTCAAAAGAAGATAATCGTAATCGGCCTTCAGTTCGCGCAGGATGGGAAGGATTTTCCTGCGATCCAAAAGTTCGGATGCCTCGGAAGCTCCGTCCCCGGAAGAAAGAACAGAGAAAGAAGCCGCGCCGCTGTGAACAACGTGAAGCGCCGAAGCATCGAGTTCGCCCTTGCGGATCAGCTCGCTCAGCCCGGGACCCGGATCCAGCTTGGCGAGACCCTGAAGGCGATGGGAACGCAAATCAGCATCGACCAGCAGAACGCGATCCCCCATTTTGGCAAGAGATCCGGCAAGAGAAAGCGCAAGCTCATCTTTGGCAGGATCGGCGTGAACGGCAGTCAGCCCGATCATCCTGCAGCCTTCCTGTTCGGGCAAGGCCAAAAGCAGATTGGTACGAAGCCTTTTCATGGCTGCGGCGTCATTTGGCGAGGACAGAAGCTCAAGTATTTTTGCCTGGGGATACAGTCTTCTCAGATCGGATGAAAGGATGTGGTTTTTCCCGTTATATTCTTTGATGACAAACGACAGAGCGATGAGGCAGGCGGTTATGAAGGCGGCGGCGATCGCGAAAAGAAGCGTTTTTTTCATATCGGCGCCGCCCGCGGTCTTCGCACTGACAGAACCGGCATCCAAAACATACAAGGGGGATTCGGGAGCCAGTTCACCGATTATTTCGGGAAATACGGCGGAAAAAGCCTGCGCAAAGCGCAAAGCATCGTTTTTGTCCGCGTTTTTGATCTGGACGGTAATGACATATGCGTTTGCGACTTCCTGTTTCACCGTAAGCTTTTTGGCCAGTTCATCCGCCGTGCAGGGAAGACCCGCTCTGGATACAACGGCCTCCAATGTGGTGGGAGCGGAGGCGACCAGACAATATGTATCGATCGAAGTGGAAAACAGAACGGTCTTTTTTTCGGTCTCGTCCGACGCGTTCTGGCCTTCAGAATACTCGACCTGCCTTTCGGTCACCGCGTATTCCTTAGGAGCCAGAAAGGATGCTCTCCCGGTATATGTTGTCACGGTTGGCTTGCGGAAGAGAAAAAACGCTGCGCCGGCCGTCAATACAAATACAAGCAGAATGACGGGCAAGTTCTTCCATAAAGCCCGGAACAACTTGGCCAGGCTCAATTCAAAATCATCTTTTTCGTTCATGTTTTCTCCTTGCTTTTATCGGAGCTGAGATCCGATTCTTCGGTCGGCTTGTTTTGCCGCGGGATCCGCTGCCGGGAATCCGGCGGAAAAGGTGCTTTTTGGGATCGTCAGAACAGGAGAGGCGGTTTTACCGCGGAGCGGAAGCCATAAACTCGTCGGTGATGACCTCGCCGTTCGTGATCATCTCCAAAAGCTGAGAGGCAAAGGCGACGGACTTGGCATTGGGCCAGATGATGGCCACTTCCTGCGAACCCATGGAAGCGACGGTGCGGATGCCGCTTCCGCCCCAGGTGCTGTACGATTTGATCTCCCAGTCGTTGAGACTCTTCAGCGCCACCTTTACGAGATCGGAGATCTGATCGGAAGTGAGATCCGTCTCAAAAGTCCCGGCAAGAGCATCGAGGATCTCGGAATAGTTCATCAGGATCGAAGCGCTGTCGCTTTTCGCCTTGTCAAGCATGGCGGTCAAAACACGTACCTGGTTCCTTCCTCGGGCAAGGTCGCCGTCGCCGAAAGCATGACGTTCACGGGCATAGCAGAGCGCCTGGTAGCCGTTCAGCTCGAGAATGCCTTCTTCAAAGTAGTGGCCGCCGTTGTCGGGATCCGTTGTGAAGGTCGAGGGATTATCAACGGTAATACCGCCGATCAGATCGACCAGTTCCTCAAATCCGGTGAAGTTGAGCCGGCAGTAGTTGTCAACATGCGTTTTATAAAGGTATTCCAGAGCCTTGATCGAGTTGGGGACGCCCTGAATGGCACAGTGGGTAAGTTTGTCGCCGCCGCCGAGCGCAAAGTTCGTGACAAACGTATCGCGCGGCGTACTGACCAAAAGCACCTGCTTGGTCATGGGATTGAACGCCATCAGGATATTGACGTCGGCATGGGCGTTGTATTCGATCTCTTTGCCCGACTTGTCCATGCCGCTCAGATAGAACACAAGAGGTCTGTCTTCGCCGTATTTGATGGGTTCGGGCGTCGGTTCGGGCGTCGGCGTCGGCGTCGGCTCCGGCGTGGCTTCCGGCGCTTCGGCGACGAGGATCGGCGTATTATCAAAAGTCGCGGACTGCGGGACGACGATTTCATCAATAAGCTTCACTTCATCCGGGAAGGCGGCATAATCGGCCGTATCCTTGAGAAGACTCAAAAAGCTTTTGCTGACGGCCAGCGCCTGAACGTCGCCGCTGCGGAGCGCGTCGGCGGCGTCGGTGATATTGGCGTAAGAAACGGCTTCCACGGCAGAGCCGATGCTTTCGTTGATCCTTCCGAGCGCGTAATTGGCGTGGAGTTTTTCTACGCCAAGCTCGCCCAGAACGGCATAGCGATAGTCCGCCGTATCGGCCAGGCTTGCCGCGGGGTCATCTTTCTGGACATAGACGCCGACGACGGATCTGGGCGAACTTTCGGGCTGGGCGATGACGGCATTTTTCGTTTCATCGATCCGGTTGAGGACAACAGCGCCGAACAGCAGCGCGATCGTGAAAAGACAGGAAAGGATAATGCCGAAGATACGGCGTACGCGGCGGGCATGACTGCGCTTTTTGCGCATGCGGTAAAACAGAAGAAAACCGACCAGACATACCAGCAGCGCTATGACCGCCGCGATCGGGATCAGATATTTCAGAGGAAGGATATCCAGCTTCAGCAGGAAGTAGAAGAATATCGCGACGGCAAGAAAGAGGATGAAAAAGAACGACAGTGCGATCGGTCTCCATTTAGAACGCTTTAACATGATTTCTCCGTTTCACCGGCTGATTCGATCGGCCGGATTTTTGGTTGATAAATGATCCTGACGCTTGGATTTCATATTATTTTACCATACTCACGTCTCAATATCAACTCCCTGTTTCTCCCGGGGAGTATGGCCCTTTCTCGGGATGCTCCCGCTCGGCGCGCCGCCATTTTACAGCCGGTGCGAAAGAATGCGGGACGCAGACGCTTTTTCAGTTGAAACGCGGAAGAGCTGTGATATAATGAAAAAAACAGACTGCTTTTTTCGGGCGGATCGTACAAGCAAAAGAGGTGAAAAGACCATGCAGGACAGCAAAAGCCTTTATTCAAGATGCTTTAAGGAATACAGGCTGAGCGACGAGGATCTGAAAAAGCTCCAGAACGAGCTGCTGAATATGCTTGTTGACGTCAAGACGGTCTGCGACAAATACGGGATCGATTATATGCTGTGCGGAGGCACGGCTCTCGGAGCCGTCAGACATCATGGCTTTATCCCTTGGGATGATGACGTGGACATCATGATGCTCAGAAGTGAGTTCAACAGATTCAAAGAAGTGTTCTGCAGAGAGTTTCCCGGGAAATACGTGCTGGCCGAGCCTCTGTCCGACCCGCATTACGTCAGCAAGCTTGTAAAGATCTTCAAAACGGGAACGACATTTGTCGAGATCCCCACGGCAGGAGTCGGCGGCCCGGATATGATCTTTATCGATCTCTTTCTGATCGAAAACGTTCCGTCTCCCGGCCTGAAGCGAAAGCTGAAAGCGATCGTCTATGACACGGCATTCAAGGCGGCGAGCGTCTGCATCGACTACCGCTATCCATCGCCGCCTATTTTGGAAAAATGCCGGAGTGATCGAGA
>JAEEGL013310027.1_pt1 | contig 11731 bp, 7 predicted proteins | sample 9134231 | NCBI WGS metagenome assembly JAEEGL01 (sample SAMN16246548, study PRJNA631951) | gut metagenome | biome: gut microbiome; feature: rumen; material: fiber-attached | host: Bos | place: Iran: Karaj | collected 2018-10
ACAACTCGTTATCCGTGTAGAAAACCTTTTCCCCAAGATAATCGGCAATGGTCCGCATAGCTTCAATACTCCTCGAACAAAGGAAGAAATAGTGCCTGGCATCACGGAAAAGCTTTTCGCCGAAACCTATGTCACAGTAGCTGATCGGCGATATGATGCCGTCGAAAAGTAACAGGCCTGTTTCTGCCCGGTCAAGTTTCCGGGAATGGAAAAAGGCGCGCAAATCCCTCTGGCTCATCTTCTTGGACATCAGAGTATGTAATTGTACCGCTGCCCGGTTATAAAAGAATGAGTTGGCGCCCCAGGGATATGTGAAAGGCGTCACGTCTTCCCGGGTCAGGAAGCCATTTCTATTCACATAGACAATGACATTCCGGAGATAATCCAGCGACTCGATCTCTCGGATATTAATTCTTAACAGATTGGGATTCAGGGACTTGCCGAATGCCTTCAGCTGTCTCAGAAGAGTCACTCTGAATTCTTCGAAAAAAGCGACCGCACCTTCTTTAAGGCCACGGATAACGACGTGGACATGATTGGACATCAATTCGAAAGTGATGACCTTCACCTCAGGATGGAGTGCAGCCGAAAAAGCGATGCAATTCATCCCGATGCGGAAAGAATCCTCATCCTGGAATACGATTTCACTGTTTTCGCCTGTCCAAAGATGCCAGTAAGGAGGATTTGTTGAGAACAGGCGGATGCATAGAGCCTCCTTCTCGTTGTAACTGAGATTCATAAATAATAGTTTAAGTTGGTTACTGTCGCCGGCCGGACTTCACTTCACTAAGAGGCTGGCAAGCGACTGCTCAAATATAATGTTTTCCGCCGTACCCCGCGTGGTTGTTTCGCAAATATCTCGCTCGCACACGTTGCCTTTGCGACTATCTCTTTCTCTCACCCTTTCCCTGTCCGGCCTCGTGGTCTCCAGCCTATGAACGCGCGCACTTTTGCCAGAATCGCGCGCGGATGAGGGGGCGAGAGGCAGAAATGCGCGCACTATTGCCAGAAATGCGCGCGTATGAGTGGGCGGGAGGCAGGAACGCGCGCACTTTTGCCGGAATCGCGCGCGGATGAGGGTGCGGGAGGCAGAAACGCGCGCATTATCGCCGGAAACGCGCGCGTATGAGGGGGTGGGAGGCCAAAACGCGCGCACTATCGCCAGGAACGCGCGCACTTTTTCCACTCCGCGCGCAACATTTTTTAAAATTTTTTATTACCTTGCACTTCAGTGTATTACCCGGAGCGCACGGCTGGTTACCTGCGCCCCACAAAACCCAAATAATATGGAGAACGACGTAAAGAAGTTTGTCGAGTCCTTCATGAAGAAGGTTATCGCCAAGGATCCCGATCAGAAAGAATTCCATCAGGCCGTACGAGAGGTCGTGGAGAGCATTGCGCCCTACGTGGTGGAGCATCCGGACCTCATCTACGACAAGGTGCTCGACCGCATGGTGGAGCCCGAGCGCGTGATCATGTTCCGCGTGCCCTGGCTGGACGACGCCGGCGAGCTGCAGGTCAACCGCGGCTTCCGCGTACAGATGAACAGCGCCCTCGGCCCCTACAAGGGCGGCATCCGTTTCCACGCCAGCGTGAACCTTTCCATCATGAAGTTCCTCGCCTTCGAGCAGACCTTCAAGAACAGCCTCACCACCCTGCCGATGGGCGGCGCCAAGGGCGGTTCCGACTTCAGCCCGCGCGGCAAATCTGATTCCGAGGTGATGCGTTTCTGCCAGAGCTTCATGACTGAGCTCCAGAGGCACATCGGACCCGACACCGACGTTCCCGCCGGCGATATCGGCGTGGGTGGCCGCGAGATTGGATATATGTTCGGCCAGTACAAGCGCCTGCGCAACGAATTCACCGGCACCCTGACCGGCAAAGGCCAGAGCTGGGGCGGATCGCTGATGCGTCCGGAGGCCACCGGTTACGGCCTCTGCTACTTCGCCCAGGCAATGCTCGCCACCCGCGGCAAGTCCTTCGAAGGCAAGACCGTGCTCATCTCCGGCTCGGGCAACGTGGCCCAGTTCGCAGCCCAGAAGGCGATGCGTCTCGGCGCCAAGGTGGTCAGCCTTTCCGACTCGGACGGCAGCATCCACGACCCTGAAGGACTGGATGAGGAGAAACTCGCTTACGTCTTCAACCTCAAGAACGTACGCCGCGGCAGAATCAAGGAGTATGCAAGCAAATACCCGAACGCGATCTACCTCGAGGGCAAGCGCCCCTGGAGCATCCCCTGCGACATCGCGATGCCTTGCGCAACCCAGAACGAGATAGAGGAAGCCGACGCCAGGGCACTCGTCGCCAACGGCTGCTGGTGCGTCGCCGAAGGTGCGAACATGCCCTCCACCCCGGAGGCCATCAAGATCTTCCAGGACAACAAGCTGCTCTACTCCCCCGGCAAGGCTTCGAACGCCGGCGGCGTGGCCACTTCCGGACTCGAGATGACGCAGAACAGCATGCGCCTCAAGTGGACCGCGGAGGAGGTCGATGAAAGGCTGCAGCGCATCATGGCCGACATCCACGACGCCTGCATCAAGTACGGCACCGAGGCCGACGGCTACATCAACTACGTCAAGGGAGCCAACATCGCCGGCTTCATCAAAGTCGCCGACGCGATGGAAGCACAGGGCGCGGTATAGCCGCTGCCATACGACAGAAAACGCCCCGGGTGCTGTCTAGGCCGACCCGGGGCGCTTTCGTAATCCTGCGCACTACCGCTTGTTATACTCCTCCAGCGCCTTCTCCAGCACCAGGAGGGCGCGCTTGAGTTCGGGTTTCCTGAGGATATAGGCAAGGCGGACCTGGTCGCGGCCGAGTCCCGGATCGGAATAGAAGCCGGCGGCCGGGGCCATCATGATCGTCTCCCCCGCGTAGCCTTCCTCCGTCGCCTCGTCCTTGTAGCAGAAGTCCGTGAGGCACCAGGCGCAGAACTTCGCCGCATCGTCCACGGGCAGCTTCACGACAGTGTAGAACGCACCCATAGGAATGGGGGTATAGCAGCCCGGGATGCGGTTCACGCCGTCGATGAGGCACTTCCTGCGCTCGACATACTCCTCATACATTTCGCGCGAATACTGCTCCGTCCCCTCGATGGAGGCTTCGGCTATGAGCTGGCCGATGAGCGGCGGAGAAAGGCGCGCCTGGCAGAACTTCATCACCGTCTTGCGCACCGCCTCGTTCTTCGTGATGAGCGCCCCGATGCGCGTGCCGCACTCGCTGTAACGCTTTGACACAGAATCGATAAGCACGACATTCTGCTCGATCCCCTCCAAGTGCATCGCGGAGATGTACGGAGAGCCCGTGTAGATGAATTCGCGGTACACCTCGTCGCTGAAGAGGAAGAGGTTGTACTTCTTCACCAGGTCGCGTATCTGGTTCATCTCGTGCTGGGTATAGAGGTAGCCCGTCGGGTTGTTGGGATTGCAGATGAGGATGGCCTTCGTGCGCTCGTTGATGAGTTCCTCGAACTTCTCCACCTTGGGCAGGCAGAAGCCCTCGTCTATGGTGGTCGCAATGGTCCTGATCACCGCGCCGGCGGAGATCGCGAAGGACATATAGTTGGCGTACGCAGGCTCCGGGACGATGATCTCGTCGCCCGGATTGAGGCAGCTCATGAATGCGAACAGCACCGCCTCGGAGCCGCCCGTGGTGATGATGATCTCGTCCGGGGTGAGCTTGATCTGGTAGCGCTCATAGTAGTTCACGAGCGCCTCGCGCAACGAGCGGAAACCCTGCGACGGGCTGTATTCCAGCACCTTGCGGTCTATGTGCTTGAGCACGTCGAGCGCCTTCTGCGGAGTAGGCAGGTCGGGCTGGCCGATGTTCAGGCGGTAGATCTTCACTCCCCTCTCCTCGGCGGCGTCCGCCATCGGGGCGAGCATGCGGATGGGCGATGCAGGCATCTGCAGGCCGCGGTCCGATATCCTAAGTTTATCTGGCATATTGCAATTCCGGTTAATGTTCCGTAAAGATAACAAAAAACAAGAAAGGTCACGCAATCGCTGCGTGGCCTTTCTGCATGCGGGAGGGATTCCGCCCTCCGGCACTGGGTTTGGTTTTATTTATCTACACGTATAATCATTCCGCTCTGCGGATATTGATTTTAATAGTTTCCGGATGTTCTTCGGCAAATTTCCCGCGGTCGTCCACGACGAGGGCGAGATAGCCGCCGGCTCCGGCACCGGTCATCTTCCAGGCGAGCACCCCCGGCATTGCGGAGTAGCGCCCGATATAGTCAGGCACGGTCCCCTGGACCATACCCGGGAACATCGCCACCTGCGCCGCGAAGGAAGCCTTGTATGCCGACGCGAAGGCGGGCAGGTCCTTTGCGAGGATGGCGTTCCAGCAGGCCTCGGCCGCATCCGCGAGGGCGCGCACCTTGGTCTCGTTCACGTCCTTGCCTCCTACCACCGAGCAACGTGGCGGGCGCGGGTCCATGGGCACGAGCACCAGATGGCTCTCCAGCCAGTCGAGCACGCCGGCATCCTCGCAGGTCTCGATCTTCTCCGGCCAGAAGTGATTGTTGTAGTAGTGCCGGGCAAGACCGGGAACGCAGATGCCTATGGCGTCCTGCGCGCCGCTGATGATGCCGTCCTCCCTCTCCGGATGGTTCTCCACGCAGAAGACCATCCTCGCGAGCATCTCCGGGTCCATCTTGGGCAGCTTCACCGGCCAGTACTTCTGGATGATCTTGCGGGTGGAGGTGCTGAGGCCGCAGCGGTCGCGGATCTCGAAATCCGGCAGCACGGAGACGGTCAGCGCCCACCCCGGCGCATACATGCTCACGTAAGGCTGGTCGATCCAGGTACCGGCGATGTCCACGCGCGTCGGAATACCGCTGGTGGCGGACTTGAGGTCGGTGCTGGAACGGGCCTGCAGGCCTTCGGCGGGAGTGCGCTTGAGCACCACGTACTCAATGCCCCTCTCCTCGCAGAAACGGCGCTTGGTGTCGTTGGAGCCGTCTTCGTTCACGACGAAGATGTCCGGCTTCACCATATCCACGGTGGGGATGAAATCCATTATGCCGCTGCCTGCGTTGATGTAGGCGTCCTTCACATATCTAATGCTCTTCACCATGAACAGGCGCTCCTGCTCGGGGTAAAGGGTCCTGTGGTTCTTATAGTGCAGGATGGTCTCGTCCGACCCGATCCCTACGTAGAGATCGCCGAACGCGGCAGCCTGCTTGAAAAACTCCACGTGCCCGCTGTGAAGCAGATCATAGCAGCCGGACACGAATACCTTTTTCGTTCCCATAAGAGGACATTCGCCATAAAGTTCATGTTTTTTTTCGAAAGATGCAAATCAAAGACTATTACGACTTTTTTTATTACCTTTACGAAGATTAACAACCGATTCTTTTATGAAGAAACTAATCCTGGTCCTCGCCGCCTGCACGATGGCATTCCTGACAGGCTGCACAGATCCCAACTATCAGATTGACGACAGGCATCCTGTCAATCAGGAGGTAAGGCTGTTCGAGAACGGCATCGACTTCCCCGTAGGCAGCACCATCCCCATCCATCTTTCCGACATCATCAAGATAGACGAAAGCGAAAACCCGCTGCTCAGGATGGATGCAAACGGCTATTATTCACTCCATTTCGGTTCCTCCGAACCCATCACGCGCAGCGTCTCCGTGCCGTCCGTGAGGCTCAGCTCCATAGCGGCCGACACCGACCTGCTGACGACATACGAGTTCCCTTCCGGAGAAGTCGGCAATTACAACCCCGCCTTCAGCGAGACCCTCACCCTGGATTCCGAGTATCCCTTCTCCTGGGAAACCGACATCCCCTCCGAGGTCGTCTCCATATCCGAGGTGACCGTTGAAAGCACGGTCGACCTGTTCCTCTCCTCCCCCGAAGGCGCCTACACCATCAAGCAGGGCAGCACCATAGTCTTCCCCGCGACGATGACCCTGACCACCGCCGACACCCGCATTTCCATAAGCGACGGCCACACGGTCACCCTCCTTCAGGACGTCCACATCGACTACGGCTCCAACACCAGTTTCAGGCTCACCCTCACCCACATAGACACCGAGGGCTACTTCCAGCCCGGTACCGGCAAGGTTTCCATCAACGAGAACGTCCGCGTGACCGGTGCGGTCACAATCTCCGGCGCCGACTTCAACAGGATCCCGGGCGCCTTCGGAATCTACGCCAAGGTCAACGTCAGTGGCGCTGAAGTCAAGGAGCTCGTGGGCAGGTTCAACGTCACCGCCAGCACCAACACCGTCACCTACACCCTCGAGGGCGTCCCCGAAAGCCTCAGGAACAACGATATCTTCCTCACGGACCCGAGCCTGAGCGTGACCATATACAACGGCTCCCCGTTCAAGTTCACCGTCAATTCCAACATCACTGCGGACATCGACGGCATCAACTCCTACACGATGGACATCACCGACTTCGTGCTCGCCCCGGGCAAGAGCAACGTATTCGCCCTCCCGAAGGAAGACGCCAGGTACCTCACCCAGCAGGTCCCGCTCCGCTTCGTGATGGGCGCAACCTCCGCCGTCAGCGACAGCAGCACGCCGGTCAGGGTATCGTCCGATGACGTCTATACCTATTCTGTGGAATACGCGTTCGACGCTCCCCTCGCCTTCGACAGCGGCACCGACATCCACTACACGACCACCATCGAGGACGTGAAGGTCGACCTGGGTAACAGCTTCAAGGACAGCAACGTCGCATTTGCCTTCGACCTCATCAACACCCTCCCGTTCAACCTGGACGTCGATTGCTTCGTGGTGGATTCCGACGGCAAGCCGCTTGACGGAGTCAGCATCACCAGCCCCGCCACCATCCCGGCCGGCAGCGTCAGCTCCCCTTCCACCACCGCCATCAACCTGGACATGAGCTTCACCAGCTTGTTCGGCGGTTTCATCCCCCGCATCCTGATGTCCTTCCACGGAACCGTCCCTGCTGAATACTCCGGCGTCGTATGGCACAAGGACCAGTACGTCAAGATCGAGAACGCATCCATCCACACCGGTCCCATCAGCTCCAAGTAACAATGAAAAAGACAGCTTCGACATATATGAAAAAACTACTGTACCTGGCTGCCGCAGTGACGGTTGCGGCCCTTCTGTCAGCCGTATCGGCCTCCGCGCAGACCCTCAAGAGCGCATACTTCCTGGACAACAACCAGTTCGCCTACAGGAGCAACCCCTCCCTGATGTCCGACCGCAGCCACCTGGGCGTCGTGCTTTCCAACATCTGGGGCAGCGCCGAGTCCACCCTCGGAATGTCCGACGTGCTGTTCCCCACCGCCTCCGGCCTCGTCACCGGATTCAACCCGGCCATCAGCAGCGAGCAGTTCCTCGGCCGCCTCAAGCCCCGCAGCGCGTTCAGTATGGACGTGGACTTGAACATACTCACCGTCAATACCCGCAGATACAGGAGCAACGGCAACTTCGAGGTCAATATGCGCGTCCTCGCAGACGGCAACCTGCCCTACGACATGTTCGCGTTCCTCAAGAACGGCTCATCCGAGAGCGCATACAACCTCGCCGGCCTCGGCTTCAATGCCAAGGTGCTGGCCGAAGTCGCCTACGGCACCTCCTTCCTCATCGGCGACTACGTGGCCGTCGGCTTCAGGCTCAAGGGCCTCTTCGGCCTCCAGAACCTCACCCTCACGGCCGACAAGGCCAACCTCACCGTCAACAGGAATATGGCGGAGGTGGATGCCGACGCGACCATCAGGGCCAGCGGCAAATACCTCAAGTACCAGGTCAATGACGGCGTGCTCGATCTCAACTCCTTCGACACCAACACGGCCTTCTGGGGACCTACCGGCTTCGGCGGCGCGCTCGACCTCGGAGTCACCGTGACCCCCATCGAGAACCTCTCCGTCAGCCTCGCGGTGATGGACATGGGAGCCATCTACTGGAAATACAACCTCGTCGCGAAGACCGCGCAGACGGTCACCTACACGGGGACCCAGGACATCAACCCGCTCAGCGAAGACGGCACCAACGGCATCAGGGACGAGATAGACGCCCAGCTGGAAAAGCTCAAGAAGCTCCGGGACTTCAATGTCCAGAACCCTGAGAACGGCGTCGAGAGGCTTCCGTTCAGCGCCAACCTCGGAGCACGCTACGCATTCTTCGACGGCATCCTCTCGGTCGGCGCCCTCGCCTCCTTCAAGCACGGCGTCTATGTCAACACCTTCGACACCCGCCTCGGCGTCACCACCACCCCCATCAGGTGGTTCAGCCTCAGCGCCAATGCCGGCGTGGGCACCTACGGTCCCGTCTGGGGAAGCGCCCTTTCCTTAAACATCGGCCCGTTCCACTTCCACGGCGGAGTGGATGCTATGATTGGCAAGTACGCCAAGTTTTACAAGGGATTCGCCCCCATCGGAAAGTTCGGCATAGCCAGCAACTTCGGCCTGGTGATCTCCTTCGGGGAATGGCACAACTAGCGGCGGCTATTCCGCCGGCTCGAAACCGTTGTCTATCGCGGCCTGGACGGGATTGCCGTAGATGTGCCAGAAGATATCTCGCAGAGCGTCGCGGTCATAGCGGCGCTCTATTTTGCTGAGCTTGTGCTCGGTGTATTTCTTGAACGCCTCCAAGTCCGAAGGGAGATACTTGATGCCCATATGGGCCGTATGGCCGTTCATGAGGTCATAACCCATATAATTGGTCTTCCAGAGCTTGTAGCCCTGTATGATGCGCTTCGTGTACATCGCGCGGATGACCTTGTAGCGGTCGTTGCCGGTGTGGGCTGCGGCTTCGGCCATCTCCTCGTCCGAGAGCGGCTTGCCGATGGCGAGGTGGATGTGGCCCTTCTGCTGGCGTATGCCCGTCATGATGCTGTGGGTGTCCTCGTTCTTGCGCTTCTTGTAGGTGCCGGTGAGCTGGCGGATGAGGGTCTCGCGCGCCTTGCGGCTGTCGCAGGGCTCATACTCGTAGCTGATGCTCATAGGCACGATATTGAGCTCCTTGAAGTTCTCCTCGAAGCTGCCCTCGCCGCTCATGTCGAACATTTTCAGCAGGCCCTGCTCGGTGACGTCGAGGCCGTCCTTGGTGCGGCCTTCGCGCTGGGCTATCCAGACGCAGGAATTGCCGGAGGTGATGCTCAGGCGGATGTATTTGGACAGGATCTGCGAGCTCAGGTACATCTCACGGCCGCTGATGCCGCGGATGACCTTGATCATGCGGTTGGAGCGCAGCAGGTCCTCCACGAGGCCGGGCTGGAGAAGGTTGGAGCCCACGCAGAGCTCGAGCTCGTAGATGCCGGCATTGCGGAGCGTGTAGCAGATGAGAGCCGGGTCTATGACGATGTCGCGGTGGTTGGACATCGCGAGGAAGCGCTTGCCCTTGAACTGCTCGCTGGCCACCGTATGGCCGTCGAAATGGTGTCCGTCCTCATCCTCCAGGTGGGTGGCCGCGAACGGCTTGAGGTTCTCGGTGCCGGACACGGTGAATCCCTCGGAAGTCTGCGCGAGCACGGCGTTCACCACGTTGAGCATCACCGCGCTCTGGAACTCGTCGATGGACTTCACGGAACGCAGCGCCTTGCCCATGAAACCGGCGGGCGCCTTGGGGAAAAGGGACTTGGAGATTGCGGGCAGCATCGGATGGCGGGAAACCCTGCCAAGCGCTTTCACCGCCTCTTCGTCGTCGTAAGGACGGATGCTTTCGAATTCGGACAGGTCAATCATAGTAGGTGTAATAGTACGGGGACAAAGGTAGCGATTTTTGGCGGAAAATCAGCGTCCGCGGAAGAGGAGCGAGGAGTCGCCGTAGCTAAGGAAGCGGAAGCCGTGCGCAAGAGCGTAGTCGTAGATCCGATGCCACTCTTCTCCCCCGACGAAGGCTTAGATGAGCAGCAGCAGCGTGCTCTGCGGCTGGTGGAAGTTGGTGACCATCATATCCACGAGGCGGAAGCGGAAGCCGGGGACGATGATAATGCGCGTGCCGACCTTGAGTTCGGGCAGGCCGGCGCGGTCGAGATAGTCCGCAATTGCCTGAAGTGATTCTTCAGTTGAATAGGGGTATTCCCTTGTGTATGGCACCCATTGGTCCACATCAGCAGGAGCGCCGTTCTCTATGCAACTGACGCCCACGTAGTAGAGCGATTCAAGGGTGCGGACCGAGGTCGTGCCGACCGCGATGAGCTTGCGGCCGGGCTTGAGGAGGTCGCCGATGAACGCTCGCGAAACCACGAACGGCTCGCGGTGCATCGGGTGTTCGGAAACGAGCGATGACTTGACCGGCAGGAAGGTTCCGGCGCCTACGTGCAGGCAAATGGTTTCAGTATCAATGTCTTTCGCGCGGATGGCCTCGAGCACGCGCTCGGTGAAATGCAGGCCGGCGGTAGGAGCGGCCACGGAACCGCGTATGTGCGCGTAGAGCGTCTGATAGCGCTCCAGGTCGATGGCTTCGGTGCCGCGGTTGAGATATGGCGGGATCGGCACCTGCCCGCAGAGCTCGAGCACACGGCTGAACGGCGCACCGCCCTCCCAGGTGAATTCGACCGTCCCCGTCTGCCCCTCGCGATCGATAAGGCGCGCGCGGAGGTTCATGGAGCGGAGGGAGGAGGTGTTTGCGGGAGTGGCTTGAGTGCCGTGAGGGTCCGCGCCCTCGGGAATATTATATTCAAGGATATCCCCTTTCCAGCGCTTCGAATTGCCGATTACGCACTTCCAGGAACAGCGAGCGGTGGAGGCGAAAGCGGTGTTGTATTCGACCGGATCCACAGGTTCCAGGCAGAAGATTTCAATAAGAGCGCCGGTGGCCCTGCGGAAGAATAGCCGCGCGGGCACCACCTTGGTGTCGTTGAAAACCATTATCGATCCTGCCGGAAGGTAGTCCGGCAGATTGCGGAAAATGCTCTCTGAGACCTCGCTGTTCTTATATAGTAAGAGTTTGGAGGAATCGCGCTCCGGCAACGGGTACTTGGCAATGCGCTCGTCCGGGAGGTCGTAGTTGAAATCTTCTATGTGTATTACAGGAACCATTAGCGTAAGGGTTCAAATATTCAGCGCAAAGATAGCAATTCGTACGGGAATTGAGAGAGGAAGATTTGAGGACGAAATGTGTGAATTCTTGTAAACAATTGTAACATTTGTGTAAACTTTTGTGAATTTTACAAGTTTATAAGAATTAATTGTTGCGATTTTATAAATGTAACATAAGGAAATTTTATAGAAGAATTATCGATTAGTTATATTGCGAATAATCAGTATTTTAGCACTCGCAATGAAAGCGCGGCTATAATGGAATCGTGGAACGGATGGTTGGTGGGTCACAAAAGTGTTATGCCGAGTAAGTATTGACTATATTTATATGCGGATAATCAGATATTTAGCACTAGTTAACTCACCAAATAATCCAATAGAATAGCGCCGTTTTGGCCCTCTCCCCTACTGCCGTTAACAATTATAAACACTTGTTTATTCCAATTTTAGTATTTACATTTGTAGCCGAGGATGAAACAAATTTCATCCGTTGACAATTATGAACAAGAGGTTATTGCAGTTCATCACGGCTGAGAATATCAGCCAATCACAGTTCGCAGACAACATCGGCGTCGCCCGCGCGAGCGTCTCCCATATTATCGCAGGCCGAAACAAGCCCGGATTCGACTTCGTGGAGAAAATGGCGCGTGCCTTCCCTGCCCTGAACATCGAATGGCTGATCACCGGACGTGGCAAAATGTACAAGAGTGCTTTAGGTGAACAACCACAAAAGCCGTCCACTAACGATGATTACGCTAAT
>JAEEGL015240552.1_pt1 | contig 11731 bp, 10 predicted proteins | sample 9134231 | NCBI WGS metagenome assembly JAEEGL01 (sample SAMN16246548, study PRJNA631951) | gut metagenome | biome: gut microbiome; feature: rumen; material: fiber-attached | host: Bos | place: Iran: Karaj | collected 2018-10
GAGAAAGTAGGTTAGTTTAATTATGGCTAAAGTTGCAAAGAAGACAACAAAAAAGCGTGTAAAGAAAAACGTTGAACACGGACAGGTACATATTCAAGCATCTTTCAATAATACAATCGTTACTATTACAGATGCTCAGGGTAACGCTCTTTCATGGGCAAGTGCTGGTGGTCTAGGATTTAGAGGTTCAAGGAAATCTACTCCTTATGCTGCACAGATGGCAGCAGAGACAGCAGTTAAGGCTGCATTAGTTCACGGTTTAAAGTGTGTAGATGTATTCGTAAAGGGACCAGGTTCAGGACGTGAAGCTGCTATTAGAGCAATCGATGCTAATGGCGTTCAGGTTCTTACAATCAAGGATGTTACTCCAGTTCCACATAACGGATGTCGTCCACCAAAGCGTAGAAGAGTCTAATTAGGAGGGAAATCTAATGGCAGTTAATAAGACACCAGTTCTTAAAAGATGTAGATCTCTTGATTTAGATCCTACATTTTTAGGATATGATAAGAAGTCACACAGACAAAAAAATAGAGGAAGAGGAAAGAAGTCAGAGTACGCACTTCAGCTTCAGGAGAAGCAGAAGGCTAAGTTTATCTACGGCGTACTTGAGAAGCCTTTCCGTAATTATTATGAGAAGGCAGACCGTATGAAGGGCATGACAGGTGAAAACCTTATGACAATGCTTGAGAGCCGTCTTGATAACGTAGTATTCCGTATGGGATTCGCTCGTACAAGAAGAGAAGCTCGTCAGGTAGTTGATCACAAGATGTTCCTTGTAAATGGTAAGCCAGTAAACGTTCCTTCATATCTTGTAAAGGCTGGAGACGTTATCGAAGTTCGCGAGAAGTCTAAGAGCCTTCAGAGATTTAAGGATATCACAGAGGTTACAGCTGGAAGAACAACTCCAGAGTGGGTTGATGTTGATGCTGAGAGCCTTAAGGGTACAGTTAAAGAGCTTCCTAACAGAGAGCAGATCGATGTTCCTGTAGACGAGATGCTTATCGTCGAGTTATATTCAAAATAATAAATTTTAGTGAATGTTTACAAAAAGCACTTATACAAGCTTGCTTGTATAAGTGCGATTTGTTACAATTTTACTATGCGGCAGTAAGCAAAGATACAGAATATTATTTAATATTCTGTTTTTTAGAGTCTAGTAAATATTTTAAGGAGGCAATGTAGTGTTAAATTTTGAAAACCCAAATATTGAAATCGTAGAGATTTCTGAGGACAAAAAATACGGCAGATTCGTTGTTGAACCTCTTGAGAGAGGATACGGTATAACACTTGGTAATTCACTTCGTAGAATTATGCTTTCGTCTCTGCCAGGTGCTGCAGTTAGCCAGATAAAGATTGAAGGCGTCCTTCATGAGTTCAGTGCTATTCCTGGAGTAAAGGAAGATGTTACTGAAATCGTTATGAACATTAAGGAATTAGCCATCAGAAATAACAGCAGTTCTGATGAGCCTAAGACAGCCTATATTGAGTTCGAGGGTGAAGGCGTTGTTACAGCAGCTGATATCCAGGTTGATTCTGATATTGAAATCATCAATCCAGATCTCGTTATCGCTCATCTTAATGGTGGTAATGACTGCAAGCTTTACATGGAGCTTACAATCACAAAGAATCGTGGATATATTTCTGCTGATAAGAACAAGACACCTGATACACCAATCGGAAAGATTGCTGTAGATTCAATCTACACACCAGTAGAGCGTGTAAATATGACAGTAGAAGATACTCGTGTGGGTCAGGTAACTGATTACGATAAGCTTACACTTGATGTATATACAAACGGCACAATGGGTCCTGATGAAGCTGTTTCTATGGCTGCAAAGGTACTCAGCGAGCATTTAAATCTTTTTGTAAATCTTTCAGATGCTGCACAGGATCTTAGCGTTATCGCTGACAAGCCTGATGATACAACAGGTAAGACTCTTGAGATGAGCATTGATGAGCTTGAACTTTCTGTTCGTTCATACAACTGCTTAAAGAGAGCTGGTATCAATACAGTAGCAGAGCTTTGCGACAAGTCCCCTGAGGATATGATGAAGGTTCGTAACCTTGGTCGCAAGTCTATGGAAGAAGTAGAACAGAAACTTAGTGAACTTGGTCTTTCACTCAGAATGCTTGAAGACTAGTTTTTAAGTTATAACCAGGAAATAATGCATGGATGATAAGACCGATGAGCACGTCCGTGTATACTTTCTATCACCAAAGTTGCGGGGTAAGACCGATGAGCACCTGCGGCGCGTTATTTAGGAGGAAAGCAAAATGGCAAAGTACAGAAAATTAAGCAGAACATCTTCACAGAGAAAGGCTCTTTTAAGAAACCAGGTAACTGAGCTTCTTTATCATGGCAAGATCGTTACTACTGAAGCTAAGGCTAAGGAAGTAAGAAAGCTTGCTGAGCACATCATTACTCTTGGCGTTAAGGAAAAGGATAACTTCGAAGAAGTTACAGTTCAGGCTAAGGTAGCTCGTAAGGATAAAGATGGTAAGAGAGTTAAGGAAGTTGTAGATGGTAAGAAGGTTACTGTTTATGATACAGTAGATAAGAAGATCAAGAAGGATGCTCCTTCAAGACTTCACGCTCGTCGTCAGATGATGCAGGTTCTTTACACACCTACAGCAAAGGGTACAAAGAAGTCTGAGACTCACAAGGTTGACATGGCTAACTTCGTATTCGATGAGATCGCTCCAAAGTATGTTGATCGCAAGGGTGGTTACACACGTATCGTTAAGATCGGACCACGTAAGGGCGATGCAGCTATGGAAGTTGTTCTTGAGTTAGTTTAATTATTGCTAATTTAGAGCTAAGACGTTTGTCTTAGCTCTTTTTTATTGCTTTTATACATTATATGCTAAAATAATTTATATTACTCTAAAAATATTACACTATCATTATCTTAAAATCTGATGTAATATAACAATATAAGTTAATAGAATATGAGGATATAATATGGCAGCTGATACAACAAAGAAAATGACAGAGGGAAACCCTCTTGGTTTAATTCTAGGATTTTCTATCCCAATGCTAGCAGGTTTACTGTTTCAACAGATGTATAATCTGGTTGATACGATAATTGTTGGCCAAACGTTAGGTGATAGTGCTTTGGCGGCTGTAGGTTCTACTGGCTCTATAAATTTTCTTATAAATGGATTTTGCATGGGAATATGCTCAGGCTTTGCGATTCCTGTAGCGCAGAGATTCGGTGCAGAATCTTATGATTCTATGCGTAAATTTGTCGGTAATTCAATAATAATGTCTGGTATATTTGCAGTGGCAATCACAACACTTGTAAGTATTTTCTGTTACCAGATTCTTGTAATTATGCAAACTCCTGATGATATTATTGATTTAGCATATTCATATATTTCCATCATCTTTTTTGGAATTCCTGTAACATTTTTATATAACCTAACGGCAGGTATTATGCGTTCATTAGGGGATAGCAAAACACCTACGTACTTCCTGATAATGGCCGCAGGCATAAATGTGGTACTCGATATAGTTTTCATCATAGTTCTTGGAATGAGTGTTGATGGCCCAGCTCTTGCAACTGTAATGTCACAGTTTATTGCTGGAATTAGCTGTCTAATATATATGAAAAAGAAATTTCCTATCCTTAAATTAAGTAAGGGAGATTTAAAGTTAGGCAAACATCATAGCCAGGTCCTTATATCCATGGGTATACCATTTGGATTACAGTATTCCATTACAGCCATTGGCTCTGTTATATTACAGACAGCTGTTAACGGACTTGGAACAATAGCCGTAGCATCCATGACTGCAGGTGCAAAGGTTTCTATGTTTGTAGTATGTCCTTTTGATGCGTTAGGCGGCACAATGGCTACATACGCAGGTCAAAATGTAGGAGCAAAGAATATTCCAAGAGTTAAAAAGGGGGTATGGACAGCCCAGCTAATTGGAACTATATATGCAGTCTTCATTTTCATAGTTCTGATTTTTGCAGGAAGATATATTTTACGTTTATTTACATCTACAGATATTGTAATAGAGCAAGCGATGATGTTCTTGCTGGCAAATGGTGTAACTTACACATTACTTGCTGCTGTAAATATCTTTAGATTTGCAATCCAAGGCATGGGCTTTTCGACCTTCGCAATCTATTCAGGTGTAATGGAAATGATTGCAAGAATCCTAGTGGCCTTTACTTTTGTTCCAATGATTGGCTTTTCAGGAGCGATTTGGGCTAGCCCAGTAGCATGGCTGTTTGCAGTAATTTTCTTAGTACCAGGATTATATTATTGCTGTAGAAAGTTAGACAAACAATTTAATGGGGAATATATCCATCATCTATAAGTAAGAGGAGTCGAAAGACTCCTTTTATAATATCAATTGACTTTAGCAGATGAAAGTGCTAAAGTGAACTCATTAAATATTCAACAAGGAGGGGGCAGCTATGAAAAAAATAGTTAGTTCATTAATAGCGCTATCACTTGCAATGTCTTTGGTGGCATGTGGAACAGATGCTGCAAAAGAGAAGGAAGCTGCAACAACTAAGACAGAAGAAACAGCAACAACTGATGATTCAAAAACATATAATGTTGGGGTTATCCAGCTTGTTCAGCATCCAGCCCTTGATACAGCTACTCAGGGATTTACAGATGCTCTTAAGGAAAAGCTTGGGGATAATGTGAATATCACAGTAGAAAATGCATCAGGCGATAATGCTACTTGTGCAACAATTGCCAATACATTCGTTTCAGATAACGTTGATTTGATTATGGCAAATGCCACACCAGCACTTCAGGCTTGCGAAACAGCAACAAGCACTATTCCAATCGTTGCCACATCTATCACAGATTACGCATCAGCACTTGATATTGAGGATTGGAACGGAGCAACAGGCGTCAACGTAACAGGTACTTCTGATTTAGCACCACTTGATGGCCAGGCTGAAATGCTTCATTCACTTTTCCCTGATGCAAAAGAGGTTGGCTTAATTTACTGCTCAGGCGAGAAAAACTCTTTATATCAGGCTAAGGAAATTACAAAGTATCTTGAAGAGTACGGATACAATGTTACTGATTATACTTTTGCCGATTCAGCAGATGTTGGTACAGTAGTTCAGTCGGCATGCGGAACAAGCGATGTTATCTATGTGCCAACAGATAATGTAGCCGCTAACGCAGCTGAAACAATCAACAACATTGCTCTTACTGCTAAGGTGCCAATTGTTGCAGGTGAAGAGGGAATCTGCAAAGGCTGTGGAATCGCAACACTTTCAATTTCATATTACGATATAGGATATAACGCAGGTCTTATGGCTTATGAAATTCTTGCAAACGGAAAAGATCCAGCAACCTATGAAATCGAATATGCAACAGAATTCACAAAGGAATACAATCCAAAGATTGCTGAAGAACTAGGAATCAAATTACCTGATGACTATGTTGCAATAGAAATGGATTAAAAAAATATAAAAAGATAGTAGAGCAAGGCACCTACGCCTTGCTCTTTGGAGTTTAATTATGGGAATTGAAACATTAATTGCAGGAATGCCGGGTACCGTAGCACAAGGCATAATATACGGAATAATGGCTCTAGGCATTTACATTACATTTAAATTACTTAATTTCGCAGATTTGTCAGTAGATGGCTCATTTGCAACAGGTGGAGCTGTAGCTGCCATGGTGATTATATCAGGCCACTCTTGGGGGTTGGCTTTATTGCTTGCCTTTATAGCAGGCGCATTGGCAGGACTTATCACAGGTGTTTTACACACTGTGCTTGGAATCCCAGATATTTTAGCAGGAATTCTTACTCAGCTAGCACTGTATTCTATAAATCTTAGAATCGCAAAGAATCAGCCAAATACACCAATTTCAGTTGATAAATTCAATCTTGCAATATCACTTAGATATAAGAATGATGCTCTTATTACAGTTCTTGTGTTTGCAGCAATCATTATAGCAGTAATGTATTGGTATTTCGGAACAGAAATGGGTTCTGCCCTTCGTGCCACCGGAACAAATCCAGCTATGGCAAAGGCGCAGGGAATCAGCGTCAACGTAATGAAAGCCTTTGGGCTTGTTATTTCAAATGCCATTGTGGCTTTTGCAGGAGCGCTATTTGCACAGTTTAATGGTAATGCTGATGTAAATATGGGAAGAGGTGCTATCGTAATCGGTCTTGCATCTATCATAATAGGAGACGTGCTATGCCAGGCACTGTTCAAAAAGAAATCGAATTTTGCATTATCACTTAGCTTCGTAGTAATAGGCGGAATTCTTTACTATATTTTCATTGCTATAGTTCTTTGGTTAAAGATGCCAGCAAACGATATGAAACTATTTACAGCTATTATAGTAGCAATATTCCTTGCAGTTCCTTATCTTAAAAATAAAGCAAACAGTTCATTCTCAAAGGCTGCAAAGAGAGGAGGTCAGCACAATGCTTAATGCTTTTAACCTACAAAAGACCTTCAACCCAGGTACAATAAACGAAAAGGTAGCTCTTAATGGTGCAACTCTTCATTTAGAAGAGGGAGAATTCTGTACAGTTATTGGTGGTAATGGCGCAGGTAAATCCACATTTCTTAATGCCGTTGCAGGAGTTTGGCCGGTAGATGGTGGAAAAATAGAAATCGATGGAATAGACGTAACAGGTCTTCCTGAGCACAAGCGCGCAAAATACTTAGGAAGAGTTTTCCAGGACCCTATGACAGGAACTGCTGCCAACATGCAGATAGATGAAAACATGGCTTTGGCTGCTAGACGTGGAAAGCTGAGAGGACTTAGCTGGGGCGTAACCAAAAAGGAAAGAGAAAGATATCATGAAATGTTAAAGGAGCTTGACCTTGGCTTGGAGGATAGACTTACAGCGAAGGTAGGATTGCTTTCAGGTGGTCAAAGACAGGCCTTAACACTTCTTATGGCAACTATCCAAAAGCCAAAGTTATTGCTTTTAGATGAGCACACAGCAGCTCTTGATCCAAAGACAGCTGCAAAGGTGCTTGAAATAACAGATATGCTGATTAAGGAGCACAATCTTACAGCGATGATGGTTACTCACAACATGCGTGATGCAATCACCTACGGTAACAGACTTATCATGATGAACGAAGGTCGAGTAATTCTTAACATCAGCGGAGAAGAAAAGAAGAATCTTTCTATCGAAGATCTCCTACATAAATTTGAAGAGGTTTCGGGAACAGAATTCACAAACGATACAGAAATTTTATCTAAATAATAACAGGCCATCTGGGGCGTTGAATCCTTCCAGATGGCTTTTTTATTTATATGTATTAAAATTTTATTAAAACCATTACTTTTTTTTTCATTTATGATAAATTAGAATATGTAAACTTAGATAAATGGAGGCAGATGTGAACGAAAATAATAATAACCAAAATGGTGGAGACAAGAAAAATAATCGTCAGCCTTTTTATACATTAGGAATATTAATACTTGTAGCGTTGTTCTTTACTAGTATGATGTATAAGGGCGCCAACACTTCTCCAAATCAGGAAATTACTTACACTGAATTCTTGAAATTGGTTGAAGAGGACAAGGTTGAGGAGGTCAAATTTAAGGATGATGTTATTAACATCACTCTTAAAGAAGGTGAAACCTACGGCCTTTCCGAGGAGAAGGCTGAAAAGCTTAATCAGCTCTATGAAAGCGCTGGTCAGCCACAGCAGACAAAGCTTTATACTGCTTACATCAGAGATGAGGAATTACTACCTCTCCTTAAAAAGCACGATATAGATATTGATGGAACAATAGCTGATTCAACAGCTGCTATCGTCTACAATATCCTTTCATTTATATTGCCATTAGTTCTTTTATGGGTGCTTTTAGGTTTCTTCATGAAGAAGATGGGCGGCGGTCCAATGGGCGTTGGCAAATCAAATGCCAAGCTTTACAACATGGAGCGCGCTACAGGCATCACATTTAAGGATGTAGCTGGACAGGATGAGGCTAAGGAATCAGTTCAGGAAATGGTTGATTTCCTTCACAATCCTAAGAAATATACAGATATTGGTGCTAAGCTTCCTAAGGGCGCGCTTTTAGTAGGACCTCCAGGAACAGGTAAAACACTTCTTGCAAAGGCAGTTGCTGGTGAGGCAGGAGTTCCATTCTTTTCACTTGCAGGTTCTGACTTCGTAGAAATGTTCGTTGGTGTTGGTGCATCTCGTGTACGTGACCTTTTCAAGGAGGCACAGAAGGTAGCACCTTGTATCGTATTCATCGATGAGATTGATGCCATTGGTAAGAGCCGTGACGCTCATTACGGTGGCGGAAATGACGAGCGTGAGCAGACACTTAACCAGCTCCTTTCCGAGATGGACGGATTTGATTCTAACAAGGGTCTTCTTATTCTTGCAGCCACAAACAGACCAGAGGTACTTGATAAGGCACTTCTTAGACCAGGTCGTTTCGATAGACGTATCATCGTTGATAAGCCAGATCAGAAGGGACGTCTTGAAATCCTTAAGGTTCATTCAAAGGATGTTAAGATGGATGAATCTGTTGATTTGGATGCACTTGCACTTGCATCAGTTGGTCTTGTAGGTTCAGACCTTGCTAATATTATTAACGAAGCAGCTATCCTTGCTGTTAAGGCAAAGAGAAAATACGTTACACAGAAGGATTTATTCGAAGCCTTCGAGCTTGTTGCCGTAGGTGGCAAGGAAAAGAAGGACAGAGCCATGAGCGAGAAGGAACGCAAAATCGTTTCTTACCACGAGGTTGGTCACGCTCTTGTATCAGCACTTCAGAAGGATGCTGAGCCAGTTCAGAAGATTACAATCGTTCCACGTACTATGGGTGCCCTTGGTTACACACTTCAGACTCCTGAGGAGGAGAAGTTCCTTGAAACAAAGGACGAGCTTATTGCCAAGATTGTTACTTACATGGGTGGACGTGCCGCTGAGGATATCAAATTCGGCACTTACACATCAGGTGCTGCAAATGATATTGAACAGGCAACAAAGATTGCCAGAGCTATGGTAACTCGCTTTGGTATGTCAGATAAATTTGGAATGATGGGACTTGCTACTGTTGAAAGCCAGTATTTGGACGGCAGAGCTTCACTTATCTGCGGCGAAAATACAGCAGCACAGATAGATGATGAAGTCCTTCAGATGATAACCGATGCCTATGCAAAGGCAAAGGAGCTCCTTACAGATAACATGGAATGCTTAGATAAGATTTCCGATTATCTGTTTGAGCATGAAACAATTACAGGTAAGGAATTCATGAAAATTTTTAGAGAGATTAAGGGAATCCCTGAGCCTGAAGAAAAGAAGGAATCAACAAGCACATTCTTTGATACAGATAACGATCCAATGAATGTGGTAACAGACAACATTTTTGATGAGTAATTTATGGTAACTGAAGAAGACCTTAGTAAACTCCCGGACCAACCGGGAGTTTATCTAATGCACGGGAAAAACGACGAAATTATATATGTTGGAAAAGCACTGTCTCTGAAACACAGAGTGCGACAGTATTTCCAGCCAAGCCATGATGAGGGGCTCAAGAAAAAACAGATGGTGGCAAATATTGATTACTTTGAATTCATTGTCACAGATTCTGAGCTTGAGGCTCTTATTTTAGAATGCAATTTAATTAAAGAATATCGTCCAAAGTACAACACCATGCTTCGTGATGACAAGACCTATCCATACATTGAGGTCACCGTTACAGAAGCTTATCCTAGGGTGTTATTCTCCAGAAGGATGAAAAAGAACGGCAGCAAATTCTTTGGCCCATTCACATCGGCAGGTGCTGTCCATGACACCATCGATTTAGTACGAAAACTTTACAAAATCCGCACATGTAATCAAAAGCTTCCAGAGAATTTCGGGAAGACAAGACCATGCCTTAATTATCATATAGGCCAGTGCCTAGGCCCTTGTCAGGGAAATGTGTCACAAGAGGAATATCGTAAAAACGTAGATAAGGTAATCGACTTTTTAAACGGAGATTACTTCGATACCATCAAAGACCTTAAGGAAAAGATGCTAAAAGCATCTGAGGACATGGATTTTGAAAAAGCAGCCATCTACAGAGATTTGATAGAATCTGTAAAGGCTTGCGCAGGCCGACAGAAGGCTACTCAGCTGGACGGTGAGGATAGAGATATTATCGCCATGGCTAAGGGTAAGGAGGATGCTGTAGTACAGGTATTCTTTATTCGTGGCGGCAAGATGATAGGCCGTGAGCATTTCTTCATTAACGTAAGAGTAGATGATACTGATGAGGAATTGCTGGAATATTTCTTAAAGGATTATTACACTGGAACACCTTTCATTCCAAGGGAGGTATTCGTTCAGTTTGATATGCAAGAGGCCAATTTGATAGAGACTTGGCTTACAAATAAAAAGGGCGCCAGAGTGTATCTTAAGGCTCCAAAGGCCGGCACCAAGCACAAGCTTGTTGAACTTGCGGCTAAGAATGCTCAGATGGTCCTTGATCAGGATAGAGAAAAAATAAAAAAGGAAGAGGGCAGAACTATCGGCGCCATGAAAGAAATCGCCGACCTTCTTAATCTTCCTGGGGCAAGCAGAATGGAGGCCTACGATATTTCCAATATTTCCGGCTTCCAGTCTGTAGGCTCAATGGTTGTATTTGAAAAAGGTAAACCTAAACGCTCAGATTACCGCAAATTCAAGATAAAAACAGTTGAAGGCCCAAATGATTACGCATCAATGCATGAGGTCCTTACAAGACGTTTTTCACACGGTATAGAGGAGCTTGAGGAAAACGGTGGCGTAATAGAAGACAGCTTCACTAAATTCCCTGACATTATCATGATGGATGGTGGTAAGGGACAGGTTCATATAGCAGAACAGGTTATGGCCGAATTAGGCCTCCACATCCCAATCGCCGGAATGGTAAAGGATGACCACCACAGAACCAGAGGCCTATATTACAAGGACATGGAGCTGCCAATCGACACTCATTCTGAAGGCTTCCAGCTTATCACCAGACTGCAGGATGAGGCACATAGATTTGCGATTGAATATCATAGAAGCTTGCGTAGTAAGGGGCAGGTTCACAGCTTCTTAGATGACATTACAGGAATTGGGCCAAAACGAAGAAAAGCTTTGATGAAAAAATATATTTCTGCCGAAAAAATGGCGGCTGCTTCCTTAGAAGATTTAATGGATACAGAATCCATGTCAAAAGAGGCTGCAGAAAATGTATACAATTACTTTCACCCTATTAATTCGGAAGAAAATACGCTACAATAGTTAAAGATTTCAATACTGATTGGAGGTTTTTATGGCAACTAACAAATTTGTTACTGTAGCAACAGTAAAAGAAAGATTTAATCTTACAAACTACACTCCAGATTTAAATCTTGAGGATTCACAGGTCACAGTTGCTGATGTCAACAGACCAGCTCTTCAGCTACATGGTTTTTACGAGCATTTCGAGCCAAGCCGTATCCAGGTAATCGGAAACGTAGAAACAGCATATTTAGCAAAGAAGAGTGATAAAGAAAAGGCAGAAAGCTTTGCAAAGCTTTTCTCATACGACATCCCATGTGTAATTTATTGTAGAGATGAAAAGCCAGAGGATGTGATTTTACAGGAGGCAGCTAAGGCAAAGATTCCTGTACTTGGAACAGATCGTGCTACATCAGAATTCATGTCAGCACTTATCTATTCCCTTAACATGGATGTTGCACCATACACCACTATTCACGGTGTACTTGTTGATGTATATGGTGAAGGTCTTCTGATTACA
>JAEEGL016333513.1_pt1 | contig 11731 bp, 7 predicted proteins | sample 9134231 | NCBI WGS metagenome assembly JAEEGL01 (sample SAMN16246548, study PRJNA631951) | gut metagenome | biome: gut microbiome; feature: rumen; material: fiber-attached | host: Bos | place: Iran: Karaj | collected 2018-10
GTATTTCAGGGAGTCTGGCAACTTCTTTGTCAGTAGCGGGTTCAGGGCGTGGATGCCTTCGATGATAAGCACCGTGTCGTTGCCCAGCTTCAGTTTCTTGCCGTTCATCTCGCGCTTGCCGGTCACAAAGTTGTATTCAGGAATCTCCACACGTTCGCCTGCCATCAAACGCATCAGATGGTCTTCCATCAGATGGTAATCCACGGTCTCGATATTGTCGAAGTCGTAGTCGCCGTTGGGCAGTTTGGGCGTGTCCAAACGGTTCACGAAGTAGTCGTCTGTGGAGAACGACACGGGCCGCAGTCCACAAGCCAGCAACTGTACGCTGAGTCGTTTGCAGAACGTGGTCTTACCTGATGACGACGGCCCTGTGATGAGTACGATGCGCACAGGGTCTTTCTCCTGGTGGAACCGTCGGTCTATCTCCTCCGCTATCTGTACGATCTTCTTTTCCTGCAGGGCTTCAGAGACTTGTATCAGTTCGGAAGCGTAACCTCGCATGATGGCCTTGTTCACATCACCAGCATTCGAGAGCCGCATGATGATATCCCAACGCGTCTTCTCAGCGAACATGCCGAAGGTCTTGGGCTGTGCCACTTTCTCTGCTACCTTCAGGGGATTATTCCAGTCGGGCACCCGCAGCAGCAGACCATCCTCGTAGCGCTCCAGATCCCACACCTTCAGGTAGCCGGCACTTGGCACTAACGGACCGTAGTAGTAGTCGACGGTGTCGCCCAGTGTGTAGTAGTCACTATAGATATGACCGCTGGTTTCCAGGAGTTTCACCTTGTCCTGGAATCCCCGTTCCGTGAATACCCGGATGGCCTCTTCGGTCGTCGCCTCCGTCCTGCGGAAGGGCATGTCGAGACTCACGATCTCCTGCATCCGGGCCTTGATCTTCGCTACATCCTCGTCAGTCACCTGACTCCTGTCGCCTTTCTTGAAGTTACAGTAGTACCCCCTCGACAGCGAGTGCTCGATAAAGAGCTTCGAGCCAGGGAAAACATCCTGTGTCGCCTTGTAGAGCAGGAAACTCAGTGAGCGCACATACACTCTGTGGCCCGATCCTTCGCGGGCATCGAGAAACTCCACGTCACGGTTCTGGTAGAGCCTGAACTTCAGACCCTGCGAGGTGTTGTTCACTTTGGCCGACACCACGGGGTAGGGTAACTGTATCTCGTCGGCAAACTCCTGATACACGTCGAGCAATGAGGTTCCCTCAGGGAAACTCTTCGTCACATTGTTGTTCTTGCAGCGGATCTGTAGCATATCTTATAATTTGGTTGGGGCAAAGGTACTCATTTTCTGTCAAACCACCAACGATTTAACCCTAAAAATGGTTATCAAATTAGGAGCGCGTTCGTTGAGATGCCTATTAACGGTTGTTCTGCAGCTTGCTATCGCTTGTTGAGCCGCCATCTAAGGGAGTAAGGACTGGCACTTTACACTGTTGGAGATGCCTTCTATACCCCCTAAAGTGCCATCCCTTACTCTGTTACAAGGCTTTTGTAACAGTCGTGCAAGGCATCAGAACAACCCTTAACTATATATACTTATAAACGTACCCCCGATTTTGCTATGTCGGGATAGCAGTTTTGCATGTAAAAAACGAGAGATTATCCAAAACACCCTAACACCTACCTCGATTGCCTGAAATACCTTTGTACAGAGGGCTTGAAGGCAGGTAGGTGTTGCTCAAACACCTAACCCAACACCTACCTGATGACCTACCCGACAAGCCTTGCTAAGCACTTTTTTGCCCTAAAACTTGTAAACATCATTTTTTTTTCATATATTTGCAACCGAATAATAATATTCACATCAACAACTAGAAACTTTATGAGTATGAAAAAACTAATGATGATGGCACTTCTGATGGTCATATCCGTCACAGCCAAAGCCCTGAGTTATGAAACGGCCCGCTCAGAAGCCCTGTTTTTGTCTGACAAGATGGCCTACGAGCTGAATCTCTCTCCTTCCCAGTACGAAGCGATCTATGAGATCAATCTCGACTATTTTATGTGTGTAGGTTCAAAGCTCGATCTCTATAGCGACCTGTGGAAACAGCGCAACTTTGAGATACAGAGGGTGTTGACGCCTTACCAGTACGAAAACTTCCTTCGATTGAAGTATTTCTATCGTCCGTTGGGATGGAGCGATGGTCGCTGGGAGTTCAGGATCTATCGTATTTATCCAAACCGCGGTCACTTCATGATGAATCGTCCTAGGGCATACGGCAGCTATCGCGGAGGTCGTCATTTCCGTGGACGCCCAGGTGGCCCTGGTCGTGTCGGACCTGGTCCTCGAGGCGATATTCGTCGTGGTGGTCCTGGTGGCCCAGGCCCTCGAGGCGATGTGCGTCGTGGTCCAGCCCCTCGTCCGAATCAGATGCGAGGCAATGGTCCAGGCCCTCGTCCCAATCAGTTCCGAGGCAATGGCCCTGGCCCTCGTCCGAATCAGATGCGAGGCAATGGTCCTGGCCCTCGTCAGAATCAGTTCCGAGGCAATGGTCCAGCACCTCGCCAAAATCAGATGCGAGGAGGCGGTCAGGCCCCACGTCCTAATCAGTTCCGAGGCGGAAACGGCGGTAATCGCCAAGGTGGTCCTAATGGCACTACTCGCAGGACGGAAACCCGTAGGATGGGTCCACAGAGCTATGCCACCCCTCAAGGCATGGTGCAGCGCTCTGGTAGAACCACCACTACCACTGTGACGACGACGCGTCAGTTCCAGAACCAGCGTCCCCAGCAGGCTCAGCGCCAGCAGCAGAACCGACGTCCGCAGCAGGTTCAGCGTCAGCAACAGAGCCGTCCGCAGCAGGTACAACGCCCACAAGGTCAGCGCCCACAAGGCCAGCGTTCACAAGGTCAACGCCCTCAACAAGGCCAGCGTCCTCGCCGCTAAATAGGACATAAAATGATAGATATGGAAGCAAGGGTTTGGAAAACAATCCGAGAGTTTAAGGAGATCCTGTTTGAGGAATATAATGGCATTGCGAAGATTACGATCAACAGACCGCAATATCGCAATGCCTTTACACCCAAGACAACGTGGGAACTGAGTCAGGCCTTCGCCATGTGTCGTGAGATGCAGGACATAAGTGTGGTGTTGCTGACAGGTGCAATGAGTGAGGTACCTGAGGGCAAGACCTTAGGTGATGTGAAGCATGCTTTCTGTTCTGGTGGCGATATGCATGTGAAGGGTCGTGGCGGCTATGTCGACGATGAGGGCGTGCCCCGTCTGAGTGTGCTCGATGTACAGATGCAGATAAGAAGGTTGCCCAAGCCTGTGATAGCGATGGTGAACGGCTATGCGATAGGTGGTGGACACGTGTTGCATCTGGTCTGCGACCTGACCATCGCTTCGGAGAATGCCATCTTCGGACAGACGGGGCCTAAGGTGGGCTCGTTTGATGCTGGTTTTGGTTCTTCGTATCTGGCCCGTATCGTAGGACAGAAGAAAGCGCGAGAGATTTGGTTCCTCTGTCGGCAGTATTCGGCCAAGGAGGCTGAGGAGATGGGGATGGTGAACAAGGTTGTACCCATCGAGCAGTTGGAAGACGAGTGCGTGGCGTGGGCCGAGGAGATGATGGAACGTTCGCCGTTGGCACTCCGTATGATCAAGGCCGGACTCAATGCAGAGTTGGATGGTCAGGCAGGCATTCAGGAACTGGCTGGTGACGCCACGATGCTTTACTATTTCCTCGACGAGGCACAGGAGGGCGGAAAGGCCTTCCTCGAGAAGCGCAAACCCGATTTCAAGAAATATCCCAAACTGCCATAGGGAAAGGTGAAATATAGGATAGAGGAGCGTGTGCTCCATTTCAAGCAGCCAGCGGGGACGTCACGTGGGGTATATACCACAAGGAAGAGCTGGTTCGTTCATCTGTATGATGGTGAGCGAGAGGGCGTGGGGGAATGTGCGCCGTTACCAGATTTGAGTTGTGACGCCCGACCTGATTACGGTGAAGTACTGGAGAAAGTGTGTGGGGAGTTCTGCCATAGGCAGGAATTGGATGGTGATTCGTTGCGCGATTATCCCTCGATGCTCTTCGGACTGGAAACGGCACTGATGGATTTACAGAGTCAGGAGAGGGGAGTATTGTTTGATACGGCTTTTACACGTGGTGAGGTGGGTATTCCCATCAACGGACTGGTGTGGATGGGCAGCTATGAGGAGATGTTGCAGCGCATGGAGGAGAAGCTCGAAAAGGGCTTCCGTTGTGTGAAACTGAAGATTGGCGCCATCGACTTCCATCAGGAACTCGACTTGATTAAGCGTATCCGTGAACGGTTCTCTTTTCACGAAGTGGAACTGCGGCTTGATGCCAACGGGGCCTTCCCCTACGAGGAAGCACTTTACAAGCTAGAGCTTCTGTCACAGTATGCCATCCACAGCATCGAACAGCCCATTAAAGCAGGCCAGTGGGCTTATATGGCGGAGCTCTGCAGAGAGTCACCATTGCCTATTGCCCTCGATGAAGAACTGATCGGTGTGAATGATCCTGATATGAAACGTCACATGCTCAATATCATCAAACCCCGTTATATCATCCTCAAACCCTCATTGCACGGAGGTATGCAGGGATGCAGGGAGTGGATAGAGACGGCTCGTGATATGGGCATCGGCTCATGGATTACCTCTGCTTTAGAGAGTAATATCGGTCTGAATGCCATCGCACAGTTTGCCTCAGATGTCTATGGTGACGATATCAGTATGCCTCAGGGACTAGGTACAGGACAGTTGTTTACGGATAATATCGAGATGGGCTTGGAGATTCGAGGCGATAGACTTTGGAGGAATGTTTAGTTTATAGTTTATCGTTTATAGATGATTACTCTGGAGGCGTTTTTGGAGGAGTGGCATAACGAAAGCCCGTACGTGAGGGTGCAGACGAGTGGTTCGACGGGTGACCCCAAACCGATGCTCGTGGAGAAACAGCGTATGTTGGCCTCGGCCCGTAGGACAAATGACTTCTTGGGTCTTCGGGAGGGTGATACGGCGTTGCTCTGTATGTCGCTCGACTATATCGCAGGCAAGATGATGGTGGTGAGAGCTCTTGAGCGCAACCTCAAACTTATTTGCGTGGAGCCGTCAGGGCATCCGTTAGCGATGACACAGAGGGGACTGTCCCCCTGTGTTACTTTTGCGGCCATGGTACCGATGCAGGTGTATAACTCGTTGCAGGTACCGGAGGAGTGCGAGCGCCTCAAACAAATCAGACATCTGATTATTGGTGGTGGAGCTATCGACGATCATTTGGCTGCAGAACTGAAGACTTTTCCGAATAATGTGTGGAGTACCTACGGCATGACGGAAACCCTCTCGCATATCGCCCTGCGTCGGTTGTCTGGGGCGGATGCCTCTGATTGGTATACGCCTTTCCCTTCTGTGAAAGTAAGCCTAAATAATGATAGTTGTCTTGTCATCGATGCCCCTGAGGTCTGTTCTGAACTTCTCGTCACGAATGATATCGCTGAGTTGGCGAATCATTCTTTCCGTATTTTGGGACGAAAGGACAATGTCATCTGTTCAGGTGGTTTGAAGATTCAGGCCGAGGAAGTGGAACGGCAGCTTCGTCCTCATCTTCGCGTACCTTATTTAATAACAAAGCGAACTGACGAGAAATTCGGTGAGGTGGTTGTGCTACTGACGGAAGGTGATCTGGAGACTGCGAGGACTGCCTGTGAAGTGGTGTTGCCAAAATACCAGCGTCCGAAGGCGTACGTCCATGTTAGTCAGATACCCTTGACAGAAACAGGAAAGCCTGCCCGAAGGCAGGCTGAATTATTAGCTAAGGGCGAGGGTGTGGTGTCTGTTTAGACCCCTTCTGACCTCCCCTAACTTAGGGGAGGAAATGCGGTCATTTGCCCCACCAACCGATCCACCAGTCGAGGTCGATGTCTTTGTAGCTCTCTGGTGCGATGCGCACTTTCGTATTCTGGTTCTCCTTACCCAACAGGAAACGGTCAATGTATGCTTCTACCTCTGGGAACTGCACCTCAGGCAGTTGGCAATGGCCGTGGTTGGCGACGATGGAATAACCTACACGATCGTCGATACCAAACTGTTCCCACACTTTGATAGCTCCGTTCATGGAAACATAGGCAGAGGGATCGGCCAGCCAGACGAAGTCGGGATTACCCAACATGAGAAGGGCTCGCGGACAGATCATCGCTGCCAGTTCGTGATGGTCGTGAGGCAGATAGGATACGCTGTCCCCGCTGTAGTTCTCACGCATACTCTCCATAAACCAGTTGTAGTCGGTCTTGTCAAGATTCTCCACAGGTTCAGCCCCTGGCTGTATATTCAGATAACGAGAGTAGCGCCAAGCTGCAGCTCCACCGCCACCAGGCTCTTGGGCAATGGTCAGTGCCACACGTTCGTCGAAGGCACCACAGAAGAGTGCCATCTTACCAGCATAGCTGCATCCCGTTACACCGATATGCTTTGTATCAATCTTCGTCACCTCTGGACCCAGCTGCTGGAGTCCGTCAATCAGGCGACTCAGACCCCAGGCCCATTCGCTATAGGCTCCATTATCTTTCAGGTCAGGATAGAGACGGTCGAAGTTATAGTTGCCTCGGCCTGCAGGTTTCTTGCCGAAGCGGGCACCAAACTGGCTGTAGTTGTTTACCTGCGCCTCACGGTAGATCATCGTGGCAATGGGTCGCCTTTCAAAGATGCTCTTTGGCAGGGCGATACCACTGGTACCGATCATTAGCGGGTAAGGGGCCTCGCCAGTAAAGGGGTAGCTGATGAGGGCACTGAGCTCGAGCGACTGGTCTCCGATGGTGACGACGACCTTCAAAGTGTCGCCATCCATACGTGCCTTCACGGCAGAAGGATCGACAGCAGGCTTCGTACCGATCTCATAGTGCTGGATCTCCTTGGCAATCTCACCACGACGCAGGCTCCAGTCCTTAAAGTCTGTGACACGTCCGCTACCGTCAGACCACATCAGGGGGTCAGGTAGGGGATCAACTCTACTGCCCTGTTCTAAGGTGGGCAGCACGGGGTTGGCATTGATACCTGTGTTCTCCGTCTCATAGACGAGTGGCAGTTGCTGTGCCTGGGTGCAGACGCTTGTCAACAACACTGCCGTCAGCATGAATAGTTTTTTCATATTCTTTATGTTTAATTGTTAGTGACTCTTCTTCTTTCAAAAGAGATAGGACTACTCTCGCGAGCCGTCCTATCTGCGATTAGTTAGTAATATGATCAGGTCAATTAAGTTGATTGGTTGATCATTCAGCACTCGCGGTAGAAGTCGAGCGCCTCGTATATATCTTCCTTCGTGGCGGTTTGGTTGATTCGGATGTCTCCGATGCCGCCTAAGAGGGTGAAATTGATCGTGCCAGCCACGTTCTTTTTGTCGTGGGTCATCAGCTCCAGAAGGGTGGGATAGTCGTCACATGTGATGGTCATCTTCCCGTAGTGCTCCTTGATGAAACTGACCGTTTGGTGCATCTTATCTGATGGGAAGCCCGTCTTGATGGTGCTGAGGTATAGCTCACTGATAAGACCGTATGCCACAGCGTAGCCATGTAATATCGATTTGTGTTTCAATGCAAACGACTCGAAGGCGTGACCTACAGTGTGTCCGAGGTTCAGTGCCTTGCGAATGCCTTGCTCCAAGGGATCCTCGATAACGATGCGCTGCTTGACGGCAACGCTGTCGGCCAGCATCTGGCTTAACTTTGATAAGTCCGGACTTTCAAGTTCATAGGTAACCAGTTCTGCCCACATCTGTTCGTTTGAGATTAACCCATGCTTCAGCATCTCGGCATAACCGGAACGGATGTTCTCTGCGTCGAGTGTCTTGAGGAAGATGGTGTCAAGGATGACGGTACTGGCGTTGCTGAATACACCCACCTCGTTCTTTAGTCCACGGAAGTTGATACCTGTCTTGCCGCCCACGCTGGCATCGACCATGGCGAGTAGGGTGGTGGGGATGTTGATATAGTTGATACCCCGCTTGAATGTTGAGGCAGCAAAGCCCCCCAGGTCGGTCACCATGCCACCACCTATATTTATTAATAAGGAGTGACGCGTGGCACCTCCTTCACCCAGTTTCTCCCACACATGGGCCAACGATTCGATGGTTTTGTTGGCATCTGTAGCACCGATGACGATGGGCTGGGCACCTTTGAGGCAATCAAGACCATCAACTATGGGCAAACAGCAATGCGCCGTCGTCTCGTCGACGAGGATAAAGGTTCGATCATGCTCACACTCAGCGATGGCTGCTGTGAGGACCTCTGTCAGATTTGGGGAAATGACAACCTTCTGCGGATTCATCTTTTGATGGTTAGGGGTCTTCTGTTTTGCATTTATGCTGCAAAGGTACGAAAAAAAGTGAAAAGTGTAAAGAGAATTGTGAAAAAAATGACTCTCACGTTAAACTTTTTCCTTTTTATCGCGTCAAAAAGGCAAAATTTAGCAAAATAGTCAATGAAGAAATTTGTGTTGCTGATTGTCGGTTTGATGATGACAATCGTTACATTCGCCCAGCGAACAGTTAGAGGTACAGTAGTAGAACAGGACACGCAGGAGGCCGTTATTCAGGCTACCGCAGCCCTGCTTAGTGGAGAAAAAGTGGTTGCCAATGCGGTTACCAATACAGAGGGTGGGTTCTCCATCAAGGCCCCAGAGGGATCTTACACCCTGCAGGTGACCTATGTGGGTTTCAAACCCTACACAAAGAAAATCACCTTAAAAGACAAAGATTATAATGCCGGTACCATTAAGCTCGAGCCCGATGCTATCATGCTGAAGGGTGCCACGGTGACAGCCCGTGCCCAGAAGGTGACCCTCAAGGCCGATACCTTTGTATATAATGCCAATGCTTTCCGTACTCCCGAGGGATCAGTGGCTGAGGAACTCGTACGTCGTCTGCCTGGTGCTGAGGTCAGCGATGACGGTACCATCAAGATCAATGGTAAACAAGTAAAGAAGATTCTCGTCGACGGTAAGGAGTTCATGACAGGTGATACGAAGACTGCCATGAAGAACCTGCCCACGAACATCATCGACCGCATCAAGGCCTATGACCAGCAGAGTGACCTTGCTCGTGTGTCGGGTATCGAGGACGGTGAGGAGGAAACGGTGCTCGATTTCGGTATTAGGGCTGGTATGAACAGAGGTATCATGGCCAATGCCGACCTTGCCGCTGGTACGAAGCACCGTTATGCTGGCCGTATCTTTGGTGGCGTGATGAAGGACGATCTGAAAGTTTTCCTCATGACCAATGCCAACAACACCAACGACATGGGCTTCCCCGGTGGTGGTGGCGGTGGTGGCCGTTTTGGTGGTGGTCGTCAGGGGCTGACTGCCAATAAGATGGTAGGACTGAACCTGAACTACGAGAAAACCAACAAACTGAAGATCGATGGTAGTGTACGTTGGAACCATAGTGACGGTGATGTCTTCCAAAAGAGCTCGACGGAGAACTTCTTTAGTGGCACCACTTCATCGTTCGGTAATAGTGTCAGTCATAACTTCTCCCGTTCCAATCAGTGGAATGCTCAGATGCGCTTAGAGTGGCAACCCGACTCGATGACGAACATTATGTTCCGTCCCAATGCCCGGTATAACTCCAATGACGGTGAGAATACTAGTGAGAGTGCCACCTTTGAGAAGAATCCCTACGACTTTGTCACCGATCCTTTATCAGAAATAGGCAAATTGATAGGGAATGGCATCGTTAAAAATTTCAGCATGGATGATGGCATCAGCTATAGCGATACGAAGAGCGTGGGGGGTATGTTGCAGTATAATCGTCGTCTGAACAATTCTGGACGTAACATCACGGTACAGTTGAACGGCAACTGGAGTGAAGGTACTAGCCAGTCGATGTCGAACAGTTATATCTATCTGTTCACCAATCCTGATACAACCATCACTCACCGTTATAGTCTTACTCCACAAGATAACTGGAGCTACAGTATCCGTGCAACCTACAGTGAGCCCATCTGGCGTCAGGTATATCTGCAGTTTAGTTACCGTTACAACTATAGTTATACCAAGAGTGACCGCGCCACTTATAGTCTGAGAGGCGTCGACTACTCAGACATCGAACCCCTATACCGCAACTGGGATGCCTATCTTAACCGGTTGCCCAATCCTCTCGAGACCTACGAGGATGAGGGCCTGAGCCGTATGTCTGAATATAAGAACTACAACCATACTCTTGAAATGATGTTGCGTATCGTTCGTAAGGCTTACAACCTGAATGTTGGTTTCCAGGTACTTCCTCAGAAGTCGCACTTCATCCAGGACTATCAACGCTTCCACGCCGACACGACGCGTACTGTGACGAATGTCACGCCGACGCTTGATTTCCGTTGGAAAAAGTCGGCTACCGGTCAGCTGCGCTTTACCTATCGTGGCCGTACTCAGCAGCCCTCGATGAGCGACCTGCTCGACATCGTAGACGATAGTAATCCGTTGCGTATCACTCGTGGTAATCCCGGTCTGAAGCCGTCGTTCACACAGAACTTCCAACTTTTCTACAACGACTACTTCCAGAAACACCAGCGGGCTGTGATGACCTTTGTAAACTTCTCTACGACGAGCAACTCGGTGTCGAACAAGACCACTTATAATTCCGAGACAGGTGGAACGATCACCCGCCCTGAGAACATCAACGGCAATTGGAATGGTAACCTCGGCTTCATGTTCAATACAGCCATAGATTCCGCGGCCTATTTCAACGTGAATACGTTCACCAACCTGAGTTACAACCACAATGTGGGTTACGTCAGCATTAACAATCTCAGCGACTCTCAAGAGAGTGTTACCAAATCTCTTGGCATTGGTGAGCGTCTGGCAGCCAGCTACCGTAATGATTGGTTGGAAATAGAACTTAGTGGATCACTCAACTACACCCGTTCGCGCAGTGAACTGCAGCCCAATAACGACCTCGATACATGGCAGTACACCTATGGTGGTATGGTGGGTATTACCGCTCCCTGGGGCACGGCTCTCACCACGAACCTGACCATGCAGAGCCGTCGTGGCTATGCCGACAACTCGATGAACACCAACGAACTCATCTGGAACGCCCAGATCTCTCAGAGTTTCCTCAAAGGCAATGCCCTCACGGTCTCGCTCCAGCTCTACGATATTCTCCATGAGCAGTCTACCTTCAGCCGCACTATCACTGCTATGTCGCGTAATGATACAGAGTATAACGCTATCACCAGCTATGGCATGATACATGTCATCTATCGTCTGAACCTCTTTGGAGGTCGTGGCGCCCGTGGTGGCATGTTTGGAGGCCCTGGCGGCCCTGGTGGTCGTGGTGGCTTCGGCGGCGGTCCTCGTGGTGGCGGTCCCCGTGGTGGTGGCTTCGGTGGTGGTCCCCGTGGCGGCGGTGGTGGCGGCTTCGGTGGTCCGCGTGGGTTCTAAGCAATTTGCTACCAGAAATCAATAATTTCTGTCATTTTGCGAAAATAATTCAAAATTTGCTTGCAAATGTATAATAAAAGTAATACCTTTGCAGGCAAAATTTGAATCAACTGTAAAAAATGGGACAAGTTATTAAACCCCTGCACTACGAGCCGTTGCTCGATACGAAGCAGACGGAGCAGGGTATCAAATTGATCAAGGAGTTTTTCCAACAGAATCTGAGCACAGAGCTGCGCCTGCGTCGTGTGACGGCGCCATTGTTCGTGTTGCAGGGCTTAGGTATTAACGATGACCTGAATGGTGTGGAGCGCGCTGTGAC
>JAEEGL017294507.1_pt1 | contig 11731 bp, 9 predicted proteins | sample 9134231 | NCBI WGS metagenome assembly JAEEGL01 (sample SAMN16246548, study PRJNA631951) | gut metagenome | biome: gut microbiome; feature: rumen; material: fiber-attached | host: Bos | place: Iran: Karaj | collected 2018-10
ATGGGTAACATCTGCATCTTCTGTTTTCTCATTGATTACTGTGTAATCATTCTGTGTACATGAGCTAATGGCAATGGCAGCAATGCCATACATAAGTGTTTTTCTGAACATAGATTTTGTATTTTTGATTATAAGGTAAAAATCACTCCAAGTCAATCACACCTGTGAACAGGTACGTGTCGTTGGATAGCTGCAGCGTGTAGCTGCCTGAGAGGGTCGATGGCAGGGCGCAGAACTGCACGCCTGCGGCGACATAGGTCTGATAGACGACGGTGTCGTTGTCGTCCAACAGTGTGAGCGTGTACCCGCCGTGCTGCGACCATATATATAAGGTATGGTCGTCGAGGGTGACGTACGGGGGCTGGACGGGGCCTTTATGCCCTCCTCCCAATACGCCTCCTGGGAAAACGATTCCTACTTGCAGGTCTATCTGCTGTCCTTGGTTTTGTTGTGCGGATGCCGTCAACGGCAATGTCAACGCACAAATTGATACTAATAGTTTTTCCATTTTGCGATGATATAATAATTCACCGCAAAATTAGGTTACTTTTAGTATTGCCGCCAAACAAAATCAGTATTATTTTTACACCTCATTTTGCACCTACACGCCAGAAACGCCCTATATAGTGAACCTCTGGCGTTTTTTACACCTTTTACACCTAATTGGCCTTTTTGATGGTTATAGCGACTTAATGTTGTTTTTCAGGCTCTTTGTCCCTTTGCAGTTGAACAGTTTCCTGTTGATCTTTGTTCTGATGTTCGTTACGCTTTGGCTCGTCTTGTCCAGCAGAATGCAGCATTCAGAAACGATAAAGTCGAGCCTGATGAGGATGCCCATCTTTATCTCGAGTTCTGAGAGATCCTTTTCTTTATCTGTTATGTACGAATAGAATGAATGCAGATTCTTGGACACCACATGCACCAAATCTTCCCAGTCTTTCTCTTTGGGTGCCTCTCCATTGGCTGCCATCTGATGAAGCCGCCTTACAATGACAAAATGAAGCGGAGCCTCTTCGTTGTGTTTTTCATCATCATGACAGTCTTCGTCCTGGAATTCCAAAAGGCGCAGATTCAGTGTCTCGATCTCTTTCTTTTTTGCTTCAATTTCCTTTTGGGATCTGTTTTGGGCATCTGACAGGTGTTTTTGACTGACGCGGTATTTGTCAACCATCGCCTTTAGCTTCTCATCGTTGGTCTTTTCCTGTCTTTGATACTCCTGAATATCAATCTCCTGCTGCTGTATTCTGTCAGACATTTCACTAAGACGGTCGTTTGCTTCTGCCTGAAGTCTTTCAAGTCTTTCATTTGTTTCATTATGCTGGTTGAGAAGGGTGATGTATTGAAGATTCATTCTCGTATACACGAGCCTTTTTTGCTTATTAACCTTCCAAATGTAAGCGTAGATGACTGTAAAGATGGCCGTCAGCAATGAGAGAACAAGGGCAAGGAGGAAAACTAAATTTTTGTTCCTTGCGGCCTCCAGCGATTTGGCATTGGCAACGCTCTCCAATCTGCCATAGTCATACATGGCCTTCGCTCTCACCATTTCACCTGTATAGATATGGCTAAACGAAGAATCATTGGCATTACAATAAAGTTGAGCGTATTTGGCAATGGAGTCGGCAATTTGGAGTTGCTGATACAGGTGGAAAAGACCTTTTGACGCTGCTTCAACATTATTGTTGTCATCATTGTGGGAAAACAATTTACGAAACTGCTGTTCTGCTTCACTATAACGACGGCAAGACAGGAGATACTCTCCCTTCATGTAGTAATACATCTCTCTGCCTGGCTCTATATCGCCATTTGAGTTGAAGAGACCGGATTTTTCTTCATACTCTTCCAAATAGTCGCCGACTGTTTTGATTTCCCCCTTGTCAGTCAGCACCTTTATCAAAAGAGGAATAGGATTATAGGATTCTCTTTGGAATCCATGATGTCTATATAAAGAGATGGACTGCTTGCAGACGGCAAGTATACTATCTGGCTCGTCCATCATATAATAAACCTCTGAAGAATGCTCATAACAAGAAATGGCTCTCAAGGTATCTCTTCCCCGATATGCGAAATGCTCAGCTTGGTGGTAGCATCGCAAAGCATCAGGAAGAATCATCTGGTATAAAAGCAATCGCGCATCCTGATAATAAATATTACTCAGGAGAATGAAGTCACAGTGCTTGTCTGTTGTATCCGCGATTTCTGTTGCATGTGTGTATTCTCTTAAGGCTGCAGGGGCCTCGCCCATGTCCGAATAGCAGCGGCCCAACAAATAGTGGGCGAGCATACGCTGGTTGGACACCCCTCTCTTATCTCCCCAAAAGGGGGAGGCCTTATGGTCGTAATAGTCGCAGACGCGGCGCATGAGGGCGGCGTGGCGGGCGGTGAGGACGGTGTCGCACTTGTTCTCAGCGTTGGTGCGCAGCAGGTGGAAGCGCATGAGATCGCCCTTCGACATGCGGGTGGTGTCGGGCAGCAGGGCGTTGAGGAGGGTCAGCGCGGAGTCGGGCCGGGCATTCATCAGGCTGTCGGCGCTGTCGAGGACGGCGCGGTGCTGTGGCGATGTGCAGGCGATGAGCATCATGGCCAGCACAACAATCATTGCCAAAGGAGCGGAACACGGTTTTCTCATCATAGTGCAAAGGTAAGAAGAAAGGCTAAATGCCCCAAATAATTAACGTGGATTAACGCGAGGGCAAAAGGAAAGAGCCTAAGAAAGGACGAAATTAATCAGTAAGTTTACAAAAAAATCCCCCGCCACTCTGTACAGAAAAGTCTGGTAGAGTGGGGGGGACGTTATGGATGGGAATCTGGATTACTTCAGTTCAAGAATCTGGCGAGCCGTGTCGTTCTCGGGCTGAATAGCCTGCAGCTTGCGGGCGTAGTCCTTAGCCTGGGCCATCTTGTCGTTCTGCAGGTAGTAGACAGCGAGGTAGTTGTAGGCCTCGGCCAGTGTGGTGTTCTCAGCACTGTCGCGATCGGTCTTGGCTTCCATCATCTGTGCGTATTTCTCGTAGAAGGGCTTTGCCTTACCAACCTTCACGTCGGAGTTGATCTGGTGCATGAGGTGGGCGCGCTGATAAGTGGCGAAGTCCTCGTTGGTGGGCATGGCGGCTGCCATGTCGGCATACACCTTGTCGGCCTTCATCAGGGCAGCTTCCTTCTCAGCATCGGTGGTGGCACTCTCAGCAAGGTCGCGGTAGATCTTGGCCATCGAGGTGAAGTGGCTGGCCTTCACGTCGCCCGACTTCTCGATGTATTGCTTCAGATAGGTCACGGCCTGGTCGTGGTCGGCATTCTCCTTCTCGAGGTAGGAGTCGGAGATAAGCTTCAGCACGTCGTTCTGGGTCTCGTCCATCTCGTAGGTCTTCTTGAACATCTCGATGGCCTGCTCGTATTGGCCTGCACCCTTCAGGGCGTGACCATAGTAGAGGTAGTCGCGCTGTGTGAACTTGGCGCTGTCAGAGCGGTTGAACAGAGCGTCGGCATACTCCAGAGCCTTGTCGAAGTTCTTCAGGTCGGTGTTGTCGTAGAAGGCCAGACGGTTCAGACCGGCACTGCGCGGGTGACGCTTGGCACCGAACTCTGCCGGAACGAGGCTCTCTTGCGACTTGCCAAGGAAGTAGGCCGAGAGTGCATACTCCGTCAGCTTGCTGTCGTCCATCTTGTCGAGGGCTACGCGCTGGTAGTTCTCAAGAGCCTTCGAGAACTTGTTGTTGGCATAGTACATATGAGCAATCTCGGCATCTACGGGGTAGGAGGGATCGATGCTGGTGAGCTTGCGCAGCATTTCCTCAGCGCCGGCAGCGTCTACTTTCTGATAGACGCGGGCATATTTGATGTAACCAGTGGGGTTCTTCGGGTCGAGCTGTGTAGCCGTCTGATACCACATGGCAGCCTCACCGCCATCGTCGTTCATGGCTGCAATGTCACCCTTGAGCAGGTAGCCGGCAGCATTGTTCTTACCAGCCTTGACAGCCATCTCTGCATACTTCAGGGCACTGGCCTGGTCTTTCGCGTCGAGGAAGGCGCGTCCCAGTCCGGCAAGGGCTTCGGGGTTCTTCTTGTAGAGCTTGACGAAGTCCTTGGCAGCAGCCTGCTGAGCCTTGAGGTTGCCCTGGTTTTCAACAATCACTTTCGATACGGCAGCAATCTGTGACTTCACGTCCTGTGCCATGGACTGTGCAGAGATGCTGAGCATCAGTGCACCTGCGAAGAAATATTTCAGTGTCTTCATAATCTTCTTTTTTAATGGATTAATAACTATGGTTAATACGCTCTGTCTGTTTTTTACCGTTTGATGTGGATGGTGACGGTTGGTTTAAAAACAGACAATATTAATTTCTCTTAATTAATTATCGTGAACCATCACGTCGCGAATAGCAATCTCTCCGCGAACGGGTAGCAGGCCCGACTTAAAGATAATCATCTGTCCCTGTGGCATCTCGATGAAGTGGGCGAAGCCCCAGGGCAGACCGTTGCGCGGGTCGTTGAGCAAGGCGTAGATGGTGCGCACCAGCGGGTAGCGACCGTTGAGCAGCCAGGCCTGATAGGGCTTCCAGCTATTCATGGGAGTGGCCTTGTCTTTCTTGCTGACGGACATGACGGTGATATTTTTCTTCCAAGTAGTATTGGTAGTGTCTCGCTTGTCGTTAAGCCAGTTGCTGCCAATGACGCCGATGGCGTTGGGGGTGCGCTCCACGTAGTCGATGACTTCCTTGCTCGTTTCTGCGGCAAAGATGTTGGGACTGTTGATGGGCTTACCGCCGAGGATGGAGTCGACACAATAATGGACGGTGCTCGACTGTTTGTTGTCGAAGCACACCCATATCTCGCCGCGCTTGGAGCCGGGTACCAGCTCGCTCCAGTCTTTCACCTCTCCGGAAAGCACACGCCGCACATCGTTCACGGTGATGCACGAGTCGGGGTTCTGGTTGTGGCAGATGAGTGCCAGACCGTCGTAGGCGATGGGGATGGCGCGTGGCTGGAAGCCGCGTCCGCGCAGGTTGTCGTACTCTTTCTTTGAGAAGTCGCGCGAGGTAATGACCAGGTAGATGCTGTCGCTGAGCAGCAGGTTCATGCCGTCTACCTCGTTCATGTAAAGGGGTTTGACCTTTGCCTTGGGGTAGAGGGCCTCGAACACTTCGCGTTCTTCCTCGATGATGGGGCTGAAACTCTCGTCGGCCGCAAACTGTATGTAGCCCGACGAATAGGTATCTGTTCTACCGTTTTTCGGTTTGTCCTCACAGGAGGACAAACCGAAAATCAGTGATAATCCTACGATACTGTAGAATAAGTTCTTTCGCATTTTACTTCTAATGATTACTGAAGTTTGAATGTTACAGGCACGGTGTACTTCACACGTACGGCAGAACCGTTCTGCTTACCAGGAATCCACTTCGGCATGGACTTCACCACGCGCTGTGCTTCCTTGTCGAGCGACGGGTCGACCGATTTGGCGACCGTTACACCAGAAACTGAACCGTCCTTCTCCACCACGAACTGGATAATGACGCGACCCTGCACACCATTCTCTGCTGCAATCACCGGATACTTGATGTTGCTGCTGAGCCACTGCATCAGGGCACCTTGTCCACCGGGGAACGAAGGCATCTGCTCTACGACGTCGAAGACCTTGGTCTCTTCCTCGTGCTTGGGAGGCTCTGGCTGGGCAATTTCTTCCTTGGCCTTGAGCACCTCACCACCCTTTTCGTCGTTACCTTCCACGTCGAAGGCACCGATGGTGATGTTGGTCTTCTCCACCTTCTCGAGGTCGAGCTGGTTCTCTTCCTTCACCTCTTCGTCTTTCTTAATGACAGGCGGGGTGAACTTCACAGAGCTCTTCACTTTCTCTACCTGCTTCTCAGGTTCCACTTTCACCACTTCTTTCTCCACTTTCTTGGCTTCCTTCTTCTTGTCGAGTGCGGAGAGCTCCACCACCTGTGTGTTCTCCAACTGGCGGTTAGCCTCGATGGTACGGTAGAGATTCAGTGCGAGATAGCCTAAGATACCTGCAGCAACCACTAACAGAATGGACATCACGTTTCTCTTGGAAGTGTTCGTGCGGAGCTGGTAAGCGCCGTAGCTTTGGTTTCTTCCTTCAAAGACGATGTCGGCCCAATCACGGGTAACCAAATCAATTTTTGCCATTGTTTGTTTCCTTTCTTTTCTTTAGTGATTACTTGATACCGCGCTTCTGGAGGAGGGCTTCGTCTTCCTCGCTAATCTTGTCGATCACGTAGGTACCAATGCTGCAAATAGTCATCTCGTCGAGAGCGTCGACCATGTTCTTGTAAGTGGCGCTGTCGGTACACTTGATGACGATGGTCATCGTGGGCACCTTCTCGTCGCCCAGGTCACCCTTCTTGATCTTGGCCAGTTCCTTGTCGTAGAGACTGTCGGGCCACTGATCGGGGTGCTCCAACTTCTTCTTGTCGAGCTCCTGCTTAGCCTTCATGATGTCGGCAACAGGTGTGGAACCGTCTTCCGTCTCATGCTCGATGAGCACTTTGCGGATACCGTCCTTACCCCATGTCGTCTCCTTCAGGCAGGTGGGATCGTCGTAGTTGGGAATACCGTCGATGTGATAAATCTTATCGTTGCCACATACAAAGATCGTAATGGTCTGAGAGGCCTTTGACTCATTCTTCTGATTGTCCTGAAGGTTCTTATCATTACTCGGCATGGTCAAGTGCATCGTCGATGGCTTGGCCAATGAAGTACAGAGCATGAAGAAGGTGATAAGAAGCATCATCATATCCACCATCGGCGTGAAGTCGACGCGGACATTCATCTTTTTCTGCTTGCTTTCTTTTTTCTTTGCCATAACTTATTCCTCCGAGTTTGTCTTAAGTGAAGTGATCAGGAAGTAACGGTTGCGGTCCATGTCCTGCAGCTCCGACATCATTTTCTTGACGGTCTTGTAGGGAGTGGCAGCGTCGGCCTTGATGGCCAGCTTCATGTCTTCGCCGTTTTGGTCGTAGGCGGTCTCCACCCAATCCTGGAACTCGCTTTGCTTGCCGTCAACACTGTCGGTAGGGATACCGCGTGTCTGCTGGTAGTCGTTGAGTTTCTCCTGCGGAAGGGCGAGGAATTCTTGCAGATCTTTCATTGCCACGCCGAGGTTGGCTGCCGCGCGCCCGTTCTCGAGCTGCACGTTGGTCAGAGTCAGGCCGTATTTTGAGGCCATGTCTGCCAGCAGTGCCTCCTGCTTGGCCGGTGTGTCGAGGCCGATAAAAATCTTACCGTCCTTGTCGACGAGCACCGTCATGACGTTCGTCTCTGGAATCTTGATCTCCGATACTGACATAGGTGTCATCACCTTGACTGCCTCATTCTTGACGAACGTAGAGGTCATCATGAAGAAGGTCAGCAAGAGCACCATCACGTCGGACATCGGGGTCATGTCAATCCAGACGTCGGATTTCTTAACTTTTACTTTACCCATAGTGATAAATGTATTAAAGGGTTAGCAAAGAGTTAAGCCTCATCCTTGTGATTTGCTTCGTAAGTCTGGGCGATGGTGTAGTTCACCTCGTCAAGTGCGTAAGTCAACTTGTCGATCTTGTTTGTGTAATAGTTGTAGGCGATCACGGCACCCCATGATGTCAAGATACCCGAAGCCGTGTTCACGAGGGCCTCAGAAATACCTTGTGACAGGGCGAGAGAGTCACCACCACCACCAGCTGCCAGAGCGGCGAACGAACGAATCATACCCACCACAGTACCGAACAGAGCGGTCAGCGTACCGAGGGTAACGATGGTTGCGAGAATCGGCATGTTCATCTGCAGCGTCGGCATCTCGAGCTGAGTAGCCTCGTCGTAAGCAGCCTGAATCTTGGCGATCTTCTCTTCCTTGCTGATGCCTGTTGTAGCTTCCATCTTCTTATAGGTGGCCAGAGTGGCACCGATGACGTTTGCTACAGAACCGCGCTGGTCGTCGCAAAGCTTCTGGGCCTTGGCGAAGTCACCTGCCTTGAGGGCGGCCTTGATGTTTGCCACAAACTTCGGGAGCTTGCCCTTGCCAAATGCGGTGCGCAGAGCGAGCCAGCGCTCGATGCTCAGAGCAATCACGGTGAACAACAGCGTGATGATCACAGGCACGACGATACCGCCTTTGTACACGAGACCGAGAAGACTACCGTCTTTCACTGCATTTTCGGGATTGCCGTCAACGAAGTTGGCGGGGTTACCCAACACGAATTTGTAGAACGCTACAGCTGCGATAAAACAGAATACGATGATCCAAATCGCTGCTTGAACACCCTGGAATCCTTTTTTCTTAGGATTTGCTTGATTAGTTGCCATAATTCTTTAATTTTTAAATTTAAGTTATTAATAATTTAGGTTAAAAACAATAATCATTATCAATATGTTAGCAGAAAGCTGAAATCTGCTTTCAGGGCACACCCCTTTGTTTAACTTCGCAAAGTTACGAAATCTTATTGAAACAGCATGCTATTTAAGAAGTTTTAACTACGTCTTTTTTGTTTTTTTTGTTTCTCGCTTGCTTTTTCTTCCTTTTTCTTGTTCCTCAGCATGCTTTTTCGCAAATTGTGGTCGTGGGCAAGTCCACCCCTTTGCAACCTCTTACCCTATATATATAATAAGGTGTGGTCACACTGTTCCCTCCTGGTTGGTAGTTTACAGGTGGAGTTGGTGGCCCATACGGTCACGTTTGGTTTCGAGATATCGTTTGTTGAAGGGGTTGGGTTGGATTTCGATGGCGATGTTCTCCACGATTTCCAGTCCGTAGGCCTCCAGTCCGACGCGCTTCACGGGGTTGTTGGTGAGCAGGCGCATCTTCTTGACGCCCAGCTTGCGCAGGATCTGCGCTCCGCAGCCGTAGTCGCGCTCATCGGGCTTGAAGCCGAGGTGCACGTTAGCCTCCACCGTGTCGTAGCCTTCTTCCTGCAGTTTGTAGGCGGCAATCTTGTTCATCAGTCCGATGCCGCGCCCTTCCTGTTGCATGTAGACGAGCACTCCTTTTCCTTCCTTGTCAATCATTTGCATGGCCTTGTGGAGCTGCTCGCCACAGTCGCAGCGCATGGAACCGAGGATGTCGCCTGTGGCACACGAAGAGTGCACACGCACCATGACAGGCTCTTCCTCCTGCCACTCGCCTTTGATGAGGGCGAAGTGCTCCAGTCCGTTGCTCAGCTGGCGGAAGGGAATCATGCGGAAGTGACCGTAAGCCGTAGGCATGTCCACCTCTTCGCCCATGTCCACGAGGGAGTCCTTTCGTAGACGGTAGGCTATCATGTCCTTGATGGAAATGATTTTCAGTCCATGCTTCTGGGCGAAGGGTATGAGTTGCGGCATGCGGGCCATGGAACCGTCGTCGTTCATGATTTCCATGAGTGCGCCGGCGGGGTAGAGTCCGGCCATGCGGCAGAGGTCGATGGCTGCTTCAGTGTGTCCGCTGCGTTTCAGTACGCCGTTTTCTTGGGCATAGAGTGGGTTGATGTGTCCGGGGCGGCCAAAGGTTTCCGGTTTGGAAGCCGGGTCGGCCAAGGCACGTATGGTGGCGGCGCGGTCGTGAATGGAAACCCCTGTGGTACATCCTTCCAGCTTGTCGACAGTCACGGTGAAGGGCGTTCCGAGCATGGAGGTGTTCTCATTGACCTGGCGCGGCAGGTTCAGTTCTTCGCAGCGCGACATGGTGATGGGCACGCAGAGCACACCGCGCGCGTTCTTCAGCATAAAGTTCACCATTTCCGGAGTGATTTTCTCGGCGGCGCAGATGAGGTCGCCCTCGTTCTCGCGGTCCTCGTCGTCGACGACAATGACAAACTTTCCTTCTCTGAAGTCTTTTACAGCATCTTCAATGCTGCTGAGTTTGAATTCTTCCATGGTAGTGTTACGTTATGGCGTTATTGTTTTATTCATTAATAAGTTGCGTGCGGCTCTACGTTATTTCGTCGTTTTGCCGCTTTGCATTTCTTCGATGCGATCGATGATTTCTGTGTTTGTATGCTTGATGGTCTTCAGGTCGCGATACAGACGCAGGCGGAATCTCCACATGCGCAGATAGATGATGATGCCGATGGGCACGATGACAGCCGACAGGATGTTCAGCCATCGCCGGTTGAACACTCGAGTGTGTGCTCTTGTGGACACGATGGGATAGTTGTTCAGCTCGGTAATGATTTTCTTGTCGCGTGTGTTCTGCAGGTCGTCGATGGTGTTTTCCAGCACTTCCACGATGCGTTCCATCTCGCGGTCGTCTTCATAGCGGAAGAACACCTTCACCACATTAGGCATGCGCATCAGCTTGTGTTCGTGGGCATAGGCCGTGATTTCCTCGTTGATGGTCATCAGACGCAAGCGGTCGGTGGTGTAGTCCGGATCTTGGATGATTACCTCCTTGCCAGCGACGTAGCGTTTCAGGCGCAAACCGAACAGCCTCATGAAGAAGGTGCGGTAGAGGTCGATGTTGAACACCACAGAGTCGTTGTTGGCCTTATAGGTGAAGAACACGGCCAGGGGAGTGAGTACGGCGGTGGGCAGGCTCTTGCCAAACCACACTGCCCACATGCCTCCGCGTGCCATGCGGTAGCCTGTGTTGTCGAAGATGTAGTAGATAATGAACACCAGCACGCTGATGATCACGGGTATGCCCAGTCCGCCTTTGCGGATGATGGCTCCGAGGGGTGCGCCGATGAAGAAGAAGAGCAGGCACTGCAGGGCGAGCGTGTATTTGTTGAGAGCCTCGATGCGGTGCTGTCGGATGAGGCGGTCGCCTTCGCTGGTGATGAGTTCCTTGTATTCCTGGTCGGCCACGCTGCGGTTCACGCGGCTCAGGGCCGATGTCATGGAGCGCTGTTTCTGTTCTGGAGCAAGGCGGTTGAACACGGTGTCGACGTTCACGGCTCTCGTCGCCGCCATCTTGGTGGCGCGCAGGGAGTCGCTCTTTGAGATGCTGTCGCGGCAGAAATAAAATGCCATGACGTCGCGGTAGAACACGCGACCGATGCTGTCGTACTCGTGGTTCATCGAGTCGATGTCTAAGCGTATCTGCTCCAGGCTTTTGGCCTTGGCGTTGTTGGAGAGCAGGCCAGCATCGGTCAGGTTGAAATCGGCGTCGAAATCGAGCAGGATTCTCTTCTTTGCAAACGTTTCGCGGCGGTAGGGCACGCTGGCAGAGGCCACGTCTTGTCCGCGCATGTTTTCAAACCACTCGCCGCTATGGAGGGTCAGCAGCAGGTGCTTCTTCTCGGCGGTCGACTGCATCATGCCCGAGTCGGCCAGGATGATGGCTGCATCCTCGAAACTCTCCGTCTGGCGGAAGATCATCATGCCGTATAGCATGCCCGTCTGCGGGTCTTTCTTCTGCACGTAAAGGCTGGTCTGGGGAATACCGTCATAGAAGATGCCTTCGGGTATTTCGAGTTCCGGGCTTTTCTGCTTCATGGAGATGAGCAACTGGGCGAACGACATGTTGGCGTTCGGCCCCACCACGTTCTGGAAATACATCGAGCCCAGCATGATGCAGACCGTCAGAAATATCAGACTGCGGAAAGCCCGCATCAGCGAGATGCCGGCGGCCTTGATGGCCGTCAGTTCAGAGCTTTCCCCGAGGTTGCCGAAAGTGATGAGCGACGAGAGTAGGATGGCCAGGGGCAATGCTTGCGGCACAAGCATAAGCATCATGTACCAGAAGAATTGTGCCATCACCTCCATGGACAGTCCCTTTCCGATGAGTTCGTCGATGTATCGCCAGAGGAACTGCATC
>JAEEGL010647351.1_pt1 | contig 11730 bp, 10 predicted proteins | sample 9134231 | NCBI WGS metagenome assembly JAEEGL01 (sample SAMN16246548, study PRJNA631951) | gut metagenome | biome: gut microbiome; feature: rumen; material: fiber-attached | host: Bos | place: Iran: Karaj | collected 2018-10
AAATGGCTCTTGGTGTCCTTGTGGATGACCTCCTCGTCGCTGACGGCAGTAAGTCCTTCCGGATCCCAGTTGACCATCCTCACTCCCCTGTATATCAGGCCTTTCTCATAGAAGTACACGAAGGTGTTGATGACGGCTTCGGTAAGTTCCGGCTCCATGGTGAACCTGGTCCTGTCCCAGTCGCAGGACGAACCGAGCTTGCGGAGCTGCTTGAGGATGATTCCTCCATGCTCCTCTTTCCATTCCCATGCGTATTTGAGGAACTCTTCCCTGGTCAGGTCCTCCTTGCGGATGCCCATGTTCTTAAGCTTCGCTACGACTTTGTTCTCGGTAGCGATGGATGCATGGTCAGTACCCGGAACCCAGCAGGCGTTCTTTCCGTCCATGCGGGCCTTGCGGATGAGCACATCATTCAGGGTATTGTTGAGCACATGGCCCATGTGAAGGATACCGGTTACGTTCGGCGGCGGGATTACGATCGTGTAAGGTTCACGCTCATCCGGTTCCGAATGAAAGAATTTATGCTCAAGCCAGTAGGAGTACCACTTATCTTCTACCTCTGACGGATTGTACTTCGCTGATATTTCCATTTTAAATCTAAATTTCGTATAAACATACAAAGATACATATTTTTAGTTAAATTTGTGGAAATAATACATTCTGAATATGGAAAACGAGAAGAAACAGATAAGCCTCGAGCTTAAGCCCGAAGTCGCAAAAGGCACTTATTCCAACCTTGCTATCATAACGCACTCCCGCAGCGAATTCATCATTGATTTCGCGACCATGCTCCCAGGCCTTCCGAAGCCGGAGATCGGCAATCGACTGATCATGACTCCGGAGCATGCAAAACGTCTTCTCAATGCGCTGCAGGACAATATCATCAAGTACGAGAACCAGTTCGGAATGATCGATCTGGACGGCCAGCAGAAAGGCGGCACCTTCAACATCGAGAACTTCGGTCCTTTCAATGGTCCCAAATCGTAAGTGATGGATTCCAGCAAGATCAAAGCATTCGCTTTCGACATTGACGGCGTCTTCACCAACGGCGGGATCCTCTGCGACCTTCAGGGAGAGCTCTACCGCACATTCGACGCCAAGGACGGATTCGCGGTCAGAATGGCCGTAATGAACGGCTACCCTACCGCAATCATCACCGGAGGCCGATCCAAGTCGATCCAGGCCCGTTTCCTTACAAGCGGGCTTCCAGAGGAGGACATTTATCTCGGATCCCGCATCAAGATGGATGAATTCGATGATTTCTGCCGTCGCCATGGACTCAAGGCCGAAGAAGTAATGTATATAGGTGATGACATTCCGGACATCGAGGTCATGGAGGCCTGCGGAATAGGCGTATGTCCTTCTGACGCCGTCGAGGAGGTCAAGGCTGCAGCTGACTGGGTTTCTGATTATCCGGGAGGCAGAGGCTGCGTAAGGAACTCGGTCGAGACGGTAATGAAGGCCCAGGGACGCTGGGTGTTCGACCAGAAAAAGTACAAGAAACTGTTCTAGGATGGATCTTCACGGGAAAAAGATTATACTGGCAAGCAATTCTCCGCGCAGAAGGGAGCTGCTTGCCGGTCTTGACATAGACTTCACTGTCGATACCGACACTTCTTTCATTGAAACTTACTCCCCTGACACACCGCACGAAATGGTGCCAGTACTGATGTCCGAAGGCAAGTCGCAGTTCTTCCACCGTCCTCTTGCGGATGACGAGATTCTTGTCACTTCGGACACGATGGTCCTCTGCGGGGATGAGATCATGGGCAAGCCTGCAGGCCGCGAGGACGCCGAGAGAATGCTGAGGCTTCTTTCGGGGCGCGAGCATCAGGTAATCACTGCCGTGACTCTGCGAGATTCTTCCCGGATGGAGACCGTGACTGACACTGCCAATGTCTGGTTCAAGGAGCTTTCTGCCGAAGAGATTTCATATTACATAGAGAATTATAAGCCGTTTGACAAGGCTGGGGCCTATGGCATCCAGGAATGGATCGGCTACATCGGAATCACAAGGATCGAGGGATCCTATTTCAACATCATGGGCCTTCCCGTCCATGCCCTCTACTCCCTTCTCCTGAAATTCATCTAACCCCCACCCAGCATCCGGCACTGCTGTCCTGCTTTCGCGTCCGGCTGGCGGGCCGCCTACGTCAGGTTCGGAAAAGCTGCTCAGTCGCTGTCGCCGCCTAAACGGCTAACTCAGTCCTTTTACGCCTCCTTCGTCGCTTCGCTCGAAGTCGACGTAACGTCCTTCATACACACGCCGTTTTTCACGGCGCCGACGGCCGCTCCCTCGCTCTCCGCTTTTCCTCAATTCCTCCGGCGTCTCCGCCACCCGTCCGCATCAGGCCTCATCCGGCCTTCCGCCGCATTCAGTTGATGGGGCGCTTTCGTCAGATTCGAAGTAAGAATCCGGATGGAGACAGGAAGTGTGCTTATTGGGTCTTTGTATGCGCCAATAAGTACGTTTCACCCCTATTTTTGTATCTATTGGGTCACATTTAGCACCCAATAAGCACACCGGATTGTCAAAATATCTGAATTGTAATTGGCACCGCCTCCGGTGACATTGGCCCTCGCGGACGGTGCTGGCCTGGTGGCCAGGGGGCCGGGGGCTTGTCCATCCGCGGACAAGAGTAGCGGAAGGGGCCCGCAAGATACGAGTTCTGCGAAGCAGGACGAAGTAGATTGTGGGAAGGCCGGAGACGCGAAGCGTCGGAGTCCCCCGGCCCCTGCGTCAGCAGGCCAGCGAAGCGGACGGAGGCGGCCCGTCAGCCGGACGCGATGGAAGGCGTCAGCAGGACAGATACAGAGGAACAGGGACGTATATAAAAGAAAAAAGAAGTCCTTCAGATCAGACTTCTTTAATTCCATGAGCACTGACGCTTCACGCGCGAGGCTCATACTAACCACATAATTAATAACACTAAAACTAATAACCAATGAGCTGTATGTGAGAGAACCTCATCATCAACTCGATACAAAGGTACTGCTTTTTTGCTTCTCCACAAATTATTCCGTATAAAATTTAACTAAAATTTTAATAAACATTTTTAGATTATTGATTATCAATGATTTAAAATGATACAAATTTTTATTAAAATTTTAAGTAAAAAAGTCAAATATGCCGTACAACGTTTTAAGAGGCCGATTGGAATCTATTAAAACGATAAAGCAATTATAAATCGTAAGGTTACAGAAAAGCAGTAAACTTTACATTTGTAAGGTAAAACAAATATTGAGCCGCACCGTAAAAAATTTTTGATAGTCCGAAAAATAAAGCTATATTTGCATTCCATTTGAGGAAACGGTGCTTTGGCCGAGCGGTTAGGCACAGGTCTGCAAAACCTGCTACAGCGGTTCGATTCCGCTAGGCACCTCCAAAAAACTCCCGAGGAAGTCCCCGGGAGTTTTTCGTTTATATATATTGCGGAATATTACTCGACGTAGAGCAAAAGACCCTTGAGGTACTCCCCTTCCGGATGATAGATGTTCACCGAATGGTCAGCCGGCTGGTTAAGCCTGTCAAGGATACGCACAGAACGGCCTACCTGAGCTGCAGCCGAGAACACGGCAAGCGCGAAGGCCTCCTTGTCCACGACCTGGGAGCAGCTGAACGTGAATACGAGACCGCCGGGAGCGACCTTGGCAATAGCAGCGGCATTGAGCCTCTGATAAGCCCTGAGAGCATTCTGCAGAGCTCCCCTATGCTTGGCAAATGCAGGAGGATCCACGATCATGAGATCATACTTGTCCTCCGGAGCCGCCTTGAGGAAATCAATCGCATCTGTACAATAGCTGGTATGGCGTGAAGAATCGAAACCATTCACGGCAACATTCCTGTCCACCATGTCCATCGCCCTCTGGGAGCTGTCCACAGAATCCACATGGACGGCACCGGCACCGAGAGCATAGATCGAGAATCCTCCGGTATAGCAGAAAAGATTTAGCACGTTGCGTCCAGCGGCATATCTGCCCACAAGGGCGCGGTTCTCCCTCTGGTCCAGGAAGAAACCCGTCTTCTGGCCTTCAGTCCAGTTCACCATGAACTTGTGGCCATTCTCAAGCACTACCTGCTCGTCGTCATTGAAACCCTCTTTCTTGTAGAGATATCCATCCACAAGGTCGAGACCGGCCTTGAACGGAGCCGTACCAGAGCTTTTGTCATATACAGCGCGGAGAGAATCCCCATATACTTCCACGAGAGCCTCGCAAATCTGCTTCTTGGCCCTGAACATTCCTACTGAATGGGCCTGCATCACGCAGACACCATCATAATAATCTATGATAAGTCCGGGCAGGTTGTCCCCTTCTCCATGCACAAGCCTGTAGCAGCTCGTAGTGGCAGAAGAAGCCAGTCCGCAAGCCTTCCGCACTTCCAGGGCGCGGGAAATCATCACTTTCCAGAAATCAGGAGAAAGGGCAGGAGCATCGAAACTGAGCACGCGAACCGCTATCGACCCGATCTGGTAATGTCCCGTGGCGAGGAAAGAACCGTCGGACGCATATACGCCCACGACATCTCCTTCCGCAGGAGAGCCGTTGATCTGTGCGATAGCGCCTGAGAAAACCCACGGATGGAAACGGCGGAGAGACTCCTCCCTTCCCTTCTTCAAAATAACCTTTATCATAACTGTACTTCTTCTTCTAAGGGATGTTTCTTGCTGCGCATAAGTTTCTTGTACATCTCACGACAGATCCACGCATCCGTGGCCGCATAGGCCTTCTGTGAATCCGAGAGCTGCTCAGCCTCCCAGTTGGAGAGCTGCTGAGTCTTGGAGATGCGGACTTTCAGGATGATGGCCGCCATTTTCTTGACGCTCTTGTCCTTGATGCCATATTCGCAGACAATCTTCTGGAGGTCAATGAAACCTCCCGGAGTAAAATCGGCATATTTCTGCAGACCCTTGATGTCATCATTCACGGCCGCTCCGACCTTGATGATATTCTCATTAGCGAGCAGGTTGCAGAGCTTCTTCTGCATACCAAGGGTCTTGACACGGAACAGGAAAGCCTTCTCGGAGCCAGAAAGCTGGAGAAGGGACACCCCATAATGGGGCTGGTTCGCACTGAAGCATGGACGGGATTCCGTGTCGAATCCTATCACCTTCTTGTTCTTGAGATACCTCACGGCATTGTCAAACTCCTTTCCGGGCTGGTCGATGACATGGATTTCACCTTTAAAGGAGGCAAAATCCAGTTTCTCTATCTCTTCCGGCGTAATACTCTTAGCGAACATACAACGAGAAAATCTTAGGAGTGTTAACAATCATGAAATCCCGGACATCCGACGGGAGATACTTATCCTTCAACTCGACGAATGAGTAAGTGACCTCGTCGGAATTCTCTTCCCTGCCGAACTTGAAGCTGTCGGAAAAACTGCCGTCACCATTGTATGCGGCGTTTCCGAAACCACGGCATGGAGATGTCACATATGCATAGATATCAGGATATGCGATCCTGTGAGTAAACCTGTTGCTTTCCCTGAGATAAGCCTGGCACGAAGCAGCCACGGATGAATATGCATCCACGACCTTGAAACCATCCTCCAGGGACATCTTGTACAACAGATATTTGTCATGGTCCATGTTGACTATCGAAGCTACGGCAGCGCGAAGGGAATCGACGTTGACCGAAGGATCATCCACCACTACTGCGGAGAGTTTGGTATCGCCGCCGACAGCCTTGTACCTGTCCAGGAACTCCAGGAAACGCTCCATGACGGAACCGGATGATTCAGGGCAAAGGACCTCATAAGATACAGATTTCACGCCCTTAGATGCGGCGACGTCAGGAATCACTGTCGAATACACTCCGGAACCAAGGATATCCTTGGACGCCCAGATTCCCAGGTTGGCGCCTTCCTGACGGCCATCCAGAGCCTGCGAAAGCATGGAATGGACGGTAGAGAACACCGGTATTCCGTCTGCCAGAGACCTCGAAAGCGAATCTATCTCATAATATCCGTACGCGGCGGCATAAGATGATGACAGAATAACCACCTTCGCCCTGGCCTTGCGCACGATCTTGTCTTCGTCGTATGCGCTCAGATAACATGAGGAATCAACGGCCGCGATGAAATTACGGACGTTGATCTCGCTGAGATAGTCTTCCCTGCCGGCTTTGACATATCCTATATAAGGAGCATTGGCAATGTCCAGCAGAGGAGATATCACCTCCCCGGAAAAGTCCGGGAGACCATCGGCAGAGGCGGCCCCGTTGATGTTGTTGACAAGGTCGCACCCCAAAAGATACTCTGAAAGGGTCAATGTCTCTTCCGGCTCGCCCAATACCGCAATCGTGCCGTTGACAGACCGGCGGATGTCATACGTGGACAGAGTGCGATACTCGGCCGAAGACGTATCAGACATCACTTTCCCTACATAAGGAATCACATAGCGTCCGCTGACCTGGCGTTCCCTGCAGGAAACGGCAAGCAGCGCGACGGCAGCAATATAAAAGACTGTTCTCAGTTTTATCTGCATAATCTAGAAAAACAAAAGCTCCCTGTACTTAGGCAGAGGCCACAATTCGTCGTCGACCAGCATCTCCAGATAATCGGCGCTCTTGCGGACTTTCATCATGTAGCCGAGCACCTCGGTGGAATAGAGCTTCGCTCTCTCGGCCATGTTCTCGACCTTGTTGGCCTTCTTTCTCGCATCTACGAGAGAAGCCACATCGGCGGAAAGCTGGTTGACATGGTTTGATATCTTTTTATATGTATCCATATCCGCGCGGCAGAGGCTCTTGTATTCGTCGCCGAACACATCCTTGCTGCCCTGGATACTCTTTATAAGTATGTTCTGATAGCTTACAGCAGCCGGGATCACATGGTTGAGACAGATATCTCCGATGAGTCTGGCTTCAATCTGTAATTTCTTGACATACAGCTCGTTGAACACTTCATATCTGGCTTCCACCTCTGCTTTGGAGAGAACTCCTATCGAGCTGAACATCTGGATGGAATCCTCCTGGAGGAAGGACTTGTAAGCTTCAGGTATATCATTGACGGACTTGAGACCGCGGCGTGCCGCCTCCTCTGCCCACTCCTTGCTATATCCGTTACCTTCGAACATTATATCCTTAGATTCGCGGAGGAACTTCCTCACGGTAGCAAGTATGGCGGCCTGCCTGTTCTCTCCGGCAGCCTCAAGCTCATCTACCTCAGCCTTGAATTTCCAGAGGCTTTCGGCAACGATGGAGTTGATCACATAAGTAGCGCAGGCGCAGTTCATGGAAGAGCCCACGGCCCTGAACTCGAACCTGTTGCCGGTAAATGCAAAAGGCGATGTTCTGTTCCTGTCGGTGTTGTCCTGCATGATCTCTGGTATCGAACTGACCATCTTGATGGAACTTGCAGCCTTAGGGTCGTCGACGTCCTTCATGTTCATGATTCCCTCGAAAATCTGCGAGAGAGTCGATCCGGAGAAAATGGACATCACTGATGGCGGAGCCTCGTGACCGCCGAGTCTCCAGGAGTTGTCGAGCGTGCAGATGGAGCTCATCAGCAGGTAATTATGATCATAGACTCCCTTTGCGACAGCTGCGTAGAAGGTAAGGAACTGGAGGTTCTTCGTAGGGGTCTTGCCAGGTGAAAGCAGATTGACTCCAGTATTGGTCATCATGGACCAGTTGACATGTTTTCCGCTGCCGTTGACTCCGTCGAAAGGCTTCTCATGGAAAATCACCTTCAGATGGTGCTTCTCGGCTACCTTATGCATGACGATCATAAGCAGCATGTTCTGGTCGATGGCTTTTGTAGCCTCGCAGAAAACAGGGGCGCACTCGAACTGATTCGGGGCGACCTCGCTATGTCTTGTCGAAAGTTCGATTCCGAGTTTGTAGGCTTCGGTCTCGAAGTCTTTCATGAAGCAGGCCACGCGGGAAGGGATTGCTCCGAAATAGTGGTCGGAGAGTTGCTGGTCTTTGGCGGAAGTATGGCCAATCACTGTCCTGTCGCAAAGGCGAAGGTCAGGACGGGCATTGTAGAGAGCCTCGTCGACCAGGAAATACTCCTGCTCGATTCCAAGGTTGACCGTAATGGATTTCACGCTGCTGTCGAAGAGTTTCGCTACTTCCGTGGCAGCGGAATTGAGGGCCTGCAGAGAGCGGAGATTCGGCACTTTCATGTCAAGAGCCTCTCCCGTGTATGATACAAAGACTGAAGGGATACAGAGGGTCCCGTCAAGAATGAATACCGGGGAGGTCGGGTCCCATGCGGAATAGCCTCTGGCCTCGAAGGTGTTGCGGAGTCCGCCGCTAGGGAAACTTGACGCGTCAGGCTCCTGCTGCACGAGGGCGCTTCCGCTGAATCTCTCGAATGGCTTGCCGTTCTTTACCGTGACGAATGCTTCATGCTTCTCCGCCGTAGTACCGGTAAGTGGCTGGAACAGATGGGTATAATGGGTGGCTCCCATTTCAATCGCCCAGGTCTTCATTGCCGTGGCGATTTCATTTGCAATAGGCCTGTCAATCTTCTTGCCCTGGTCTACCGCGGCCTGGACTGCCTCGAAAGCTGTCTGGGATAAATACCTGCGCATCTTTTCGAGATCGAACACGTTCTGTCCGAAATACTCGGAAACAGGTCGTTTGTCTTCATAGAACCGGGCGGGGAGATGGGTTGCGGCCTCCTTGAGTGCCATCTGTCTGAAATTAGCCATAAATACTTAAATTTGTTAAGTTAATTAATCTTACAAATATAGGAAAAATCAGTGTAAAATCGTCTCCATTATCTTAGGAATGAGCAGTTTTTCCACATATTCCTCTTCCATGAAGTGAGTCCCGTCATATATCGAATATGTGTCTCCGAAATATTTCCTGTACAGCCTGACGCTCACCACTCCGGTCCTCCGGTAATGGTCCTTCGTCCCGAAAAATGCGAAGAAAGCATCCTTTCCTCCGTTCAATGGGGCGTTCGCCAGGGCTTCGCGGCGGTGCCTGATGTATCCGCGGAGGTTGGAGAATGAGAAGTGCAGCGGCTGCCTGTCACCTTCCCTCGGCCTGTATATGCGGTCGAGCAGCAGGGTCACTCCCGGAATGAATGTGAGAAATGAAAGGTAGCCCAGGAATAGAGGGGCTCCGAGGGACGGCGAAACGAGGATATGCGGCAGTCCTTTGACCCTTATGGCCTGTATGGAGCCGAGGGACTCCCCTATGATGAGCGCAGGCTTGAGTTCATCTACCCAGCCGCGGATCTGGGCCGCAGCTTTCTCCGGTTCGAAGTCATATGTCCTGACTATCACATGGATGCCGGCAGAGGCCGGAATCCGTTCCTGAAGGATTGACGGGATCCGGCTGTCTCCGCCGCCTCCCATACCGTGTATATATAATACCGTTGATCCGTCCATAATTGCAAATGTACGAAGAAATGGTTACATTTGTCTAATTAAAAACGATCAAACTGTTATGAATTTAAACAGAACCATACTCTGCGTTTCAGCCATCGCGCTGGCGTTTTCGGCTCCTGTTTTCGCGCAGGATACCGATATCCTTGAATTTAAAGTCATTAAAGAACTCCCTGTAACCTCAATCAAGGACCAGCATCGCTCAGGTACCTGCTGGTGCTTCTCCGCGCTCTCTTTCCTTGAGTCCGAGGCTATCAGGATCAACAATATCAAGGACGAGTCCCTCTATCCGGACTTTTCCGAAATGTTCGTCGTCAGCCATTCTTACCAGGACAGGGCTGACAAGTTCATCCGCCTCGACGGCAACCTTACTTTCAGCTCCGGCAGCGAGTGCGACGATGTCCTCCATATCATGACAGATTATGGTCTCGTTCCCCAGTCAGTGATGCCAGGCACCAACTATGGCACGGAGCTTCCTGTCCACGGAGAGCTTGACGCCGCTGCAGCCGCCTATGTCCACGCTATCGTCAAAAACCCTAACAGAACCCTTTCTACCGCTTGGAAGAGAGGTTTCAAGGGCATCATGGACGCTTATCTCGGAGAATGCCCTGAGGAGTTCGAATACAACGGAAAGACTTACACCCCTGCCTCATACAGGGATTCATATAAGCTCAAGGCTTCAGACTATGTTACTCTGACCTCATTTACCCATCATCCGTTCTACACCAAGTTCGCCATCGAGATGTGCGACAACTGGAGGTCTGACGAGGCTTACAACGTTACGCTCGACGAGTTGATGGAGGTTCTTTATTTTGCCCTCGACCATGGCTATACCGCCGCATGGGGCGGCGATGTCAGCGAAAAGGGCTTCACTCGCAACGGTACCGCCCTTCTTCTCGACAGTGATGCCGCCACTTCCGGTTCCGACAAGGAAAGATGGGTTGGCAAGGCCGATGAGAAGGTTGATTCCGTGAAGGCCAAAGCTCCGAAGGAGATCAAGGTAACCCAGGAGAGCCGTCAGGCTGACTTCGATTCCAAGGCTACCACCGATGACCATGGCATGCATGCCTATGGTATCGCCGAGGACCAGTTTGGCAACAGATATCTTATGATCAAGAATTCTTGGGGCAAGAGCGGCAAGTATGAAGGTCTCTGGTACATGTCCGATGCATTTGCAAGGGGCAAGACCATCGACATCATGGTACATAAGGACGCCGTCCCTAAGAATATCCGCAAAAAACTCGGTTTTTAACTGATGAAGATCAAGAAATACATTCCTAACACAATCACCTCAATGAATCTCCTGTCGGGGCTCATCGGGGTGATTGCGACTTTCGGCGGAAGGCTTGACATCGCCTTTCTGCTGATGCTGGCTGCCGCCGTGTTCGACTTCTGCGACGGTTTCGCCGCAAGGCTTCTCCATTCTTATTCCGATATCGGAAAGGAGCTTGACTCTCTCTCCGACATGGTTAGTTTCGGAGTGCTTCCGGCCCTGATGATGCATAAGCTGATGTCTTTCCAGCAGACTGGCTGGGTGATTTACATCCCGCTCATCATTGCGGTATTCTCCGCTCTCAGGCTTGCGAAATTCAATGTTGACGAGCGCCAGCACTACAGTTTCATCGGACTTCCGACTCCTTCATGCGCGATAATCTGCGGTTCGCTTTGCAGTTTCATCTACAGCGAGCAGTTCTCCGGCATATCAGGCTGGGCCGCCTCGCCATACATCATTCCTGCAATAGCCGTCATTCTCAGCCTGCTGCTTGTTTCGGAGATTCCGATGTTCTCCATGAAGGGCAGCAAAGAAGGTAAAGACACTGTCTTGTCCTTCAAGCGCATCGCCTTCCTGACCATCGTGGTACTTATTGCCATCGCAGTATTCGTAGCAGGTCTCCACTGGACATTGATTCCGCTCATGTCCTTCGTGACCTACGTGCTCATGAACGTCCTGTTCATGCTCTCCCCTGCCACGGCATCTAAGTAGCCGCGCATTTCACAGACACCGACACGGAGGTCCGCACACGCAGGCCTCCGCTTTCATTTGCCCCCACTTGCCGCAGCCCAGCTGGACAGGCCCGCGGGGGACTCCGTTCGCTTGCGCTCACTCCGGACCCTCCCACAATCTGCTGCGTCATCGCTTTGCGATAACTTGCATCTTGCGGGCCCCATCCCGCTATACTTGTCCGCGGGTGGACAAGCCCCCGCGGGCCTGTCCAGCTGTTCTGCGGCCGTTGTGTGTGGCTGGCGAAGGAATTGAGGAAAAGCGGAGAGCGCAGGAGCGCCCGTCGCTGCCGTGAAGAACGGCGTGTGTCTGAAGGACGTTACGACGACTTCGAGCGAAGCGACGATGGCGGCGTAAAAGGACTGAGTTAGCCGTTTAGGC
>JAEEGL011650791.1_pt1 | contig 11730 bp, 7 predicted proteins | sample 9134231 | NCBI WGS metagenome assembly JAEEGL01 (sample SAMN16246548, study PRJNA631951) | gut metagenome | biome: gut microbiome; feature: rumen; material: fiber-attached | host: Bos | place: Iran: Karaj | collected 2018-10
GGTCTTCCGGGGAGTCCTTCGATGGGCTTGCAGGCGGGCTTTTCAGGGAGTCCCAACTTTGTAGCGATGAGTCCCTGTGAGAACTCGTCGATAAGCGGGAAGATATCCTTGCCTGTTACTTCAAGACCCAAAGTCTTGCAGTGTGTCTCGATGATGTGATCGAGTTCTTCTACAACAACAAGCTTATCTACATTAGCTGCGAAGTCCTTGATCTTCTTTACGGGAAGCGGATTGATAAGACCGATCTTCAATACCGGATACTTGTCTCCGAATACTTCCTTAACATACTGATATGAAGTGGAGGAAGTGATGATACCCATTGAATTGTCAGATCCTTCTTCCAAGCGGTTAAGAGAGGATTCCTCGGCAAAAGCGATGAGTTTCTGTGTTCTCTCCTCAACGATGGGATGACGTCTCTTTGCATTAGCCGGAACCATGACATATTTACCTGCATCCTTTTCATAAGGCTTAACAGGGATATCAGCTCTTTCGCCTGTTTCCACGACAGACTGTGAATGAGCAACTCTCGTGCACATCTTGATGAGAACGGGAGTATCGAACTGCTCGGAAATGTCATAAGCTTCAATGACAAAGTCCTTTGCTTCCTGTGAATCAGCAGGTTCGAGCATAGGCATCTTGGCAGCGATCGCATAATGTCTTGAGTCCTGCTCATTCTGTGAAGAGTGCATTCCCGGATCATCTGCCACAAGGATCACCATTCCGGCATTTACACCTGTATAACTCATAGTAAAGAGCGGGTCAGCGGCAACATTGAGTCCGACGTGCTTCATAGCACAGTAAGATCTTTTGCCTGCTCTGCTTGCACCGAAAGCAGTCTCCATTGCTACCTTCTCATTTGGTGCCCATTCGCAGTAGATCTCTTCGAATTTAGCGGCTTCTTCAGTCGTTTCTGTACTGGGAGTGCCGGGGTACGAACTTGCGACTGCTACGCCTGCCTCATAAAGGCCTCTGGCAATAGCCTTGTTTCCAAGCATTAGTTCTTTCATGGTCAATTCTCCTCAAACTGTATACATATAAATCAGTTCGCTAATTATACGACAAAATCGACCGCCTTTAAATAAATATATAAAAAACAGGAATAATGACTTTAATCGGCATTAATAAAATGTAATGCCGGTTGCCTCTATAGTAGGTCCGAAATGATTTGAATACTTGTATTTTGTGCCATTGCATTTCGGAAGTCCTGTCGCCATATTTATCCTGGCATGATAGATCAGATCCGTATCGGTAAGGTTGAAAAACGGATAGATCAGACTTCCGTATACATCACTTGCAGTGTCATCCCAAAGACAGTCCACATTATAGAATTCATTTTCCAGAAGCACTATGTTCCAGGAGTGGCTTCCGTCACCGTCACTTCCGCCGGAAGTGCTGCTCAGTCCATCCGTTCTTCCGGTGACATAGTAGCAGACCACACCGGATTTCTGCATCAGATACTGAAAGCTCTTTGCATACCCTGCACATACTGATGAGTGCTTCACAAGAGCCGAATAGGCAGTCTGGTTATAAGGACAGTCCTCATCATATTCAGTGTTGTTGCAGATATAATCGTGGATAAAGAGCTCGCGGTCGACTGTCGACTGATATGTCATAGCCTGGGAAACTATGGCATTTGCCACGGCTTCAAATTGAAATCTTGCCGCTGAAAGTTTTTCCGGCGTATCCGCGAAGTCAAAAAACTTGAAATTTATCTCCTTAATGCTTCCGTCAGAAGGATCGTATGTAAAGCCATAGTTATTATCGACCCAGAATATCTCCGGGTGATCGTTAAGCACACAATCGATAGCTTTTGAAAGTTCTGTTGAAGTTAATAATATAGTGCATTCAAACTTATCATTCCCCTTGGACAGTTCCTCGTAGATCAGGGAGTATGCATTCTTTTCCGTCTCGGAAAGCATTGCAAAATAAGGATTTCCCGACGGGTTAAAATCCTGCCTGACATAAGGGGCTGTTGAAGATGATGTGGCTTTTGTGCCCGCGGCGACCGTGCCCTCAAAAGAATGATCTGTGGTCACTCCAAAGCAGCCGGAAAGCGTGACAACAGCAGCTGCCATAAAAACAGATATCAGTTTTGCAGGAGTCCTCTTCATAAATTAATCCCTTCAGGTCATTTCCTAAAGGGATTATAAGTTAAAGCTCGTTATTATTCTATCTTTAAGTTCAGGCTTTAAGGATCAGTTCCTTCTCTTCCTTCTCGATAAGATCATCAGGGGTGGAATCATCCAGTTCCTCCGGAGATACTGCTTTTCCTGCACGGAACTTAAGACCGATCATCACACAGCCGATGAGAAGGAGTATTATGCCGAGACCGGCGATAACATAATCGTAGAATAACCTCTCCTCAGTCATCTGGGCTGCAGTCTCCCAATAAGGGAATTCATAACCCAAGCGCTCCTTAAAACTCTCACCTAACGGGAATACCGTGTCGAAAACCCTGTTAACTCTGAAGCGTCCCGTGTTATTGACCACATATACCTGAGGATTCAATACTGAGTAATTCGGTATTGCATTCTTGAAATCCGTTATAGCAACACCTTTTACAAGTTCGGGGAGCATCGCTTCATAGCACTGAACCGCATAATCGACATAGCCGTCCCTGATTCCGGTACTGTATCCGGGATCGCCATATTCGTCATCTCCTCCGGTGCTGCCTGATCCGGTACTGCCTGATTCATTGCTGAATAATGACTCCATGGCACCGAAATAGATAAATGCCCTGTATTCCTGTTCGCCGGCAAGCTCCGCAACCTTTGTGTTCTTTTCCTCAACGACACCAATGATGGTGAACATCTTACCGTTGATGATCAGCCTGTTGCCTGTTACATCGTAGGAACGGTAGAACTTCCACGCAAGAACATCGTTGATAACTATCTGGTAAGTATCGACAGGAGTCTCGGGCAAAAAGCCTCCGGATAAGAATCTGAAAGGGTGAAAAGCTCTGAAGTTGCCGCCTACGGCCACGATCTGAGATTCTTCAGAACCGATTTTAACCTCAAGACCGTCCCTTACCTCAATGCAGTCTATCTGAGCTCTTATTGTGGATGAATAGCAGTCTGTCCAACCTTTGAGATTATCTTCACGGAAATTGATGTTTTTCGATGCTGCCTCAGAACCAGACAAAGCTGTGCTCTGAAGAGTTTTTCTCATATCCGTAATGTCAGCGAGCCTTATGGATTTCCCGCCTTCCACGAAAGTCATGGGGGACTGGTCACCTGATGCCCTGATACCGCCGGCATATACCGTCATATGTCTGAATGCAGTATCCGAACCGTTCTGCCAGGCCTCGGCAACATACTGATCAGGTCTTGTGTCGGTAAGATATACCGCACGCCCTATGCCAAACCCGATACAGACGAGAGAAGCAAGAATGAGCCAGAACGGAACGGCAAGGATCAGTTTCAGGAACTTCCTTCTGATTTCCCCCTTTTCCTTATTCAGGAATTCCTTTGTCTTATCTATTAAACGCATTACTGTTTTCCTTACGAATCAAATACACGAAAGAACTCTCAAGATCATTTCGCCTTATAATCTTCAAGTCTTACTCTCTGACCGTCTTCCAACGGCTTTTCAGATCTTATTACGATCATTACATCATATTTATCCAGGTCATCACCCTTAATTGCTTTGATCGCGCTAGCGGCTCCATCAGTTGCTTCGACGGTGACATCAACTCTTCTTACAGTATACTTGTCACCCAAAGGAGTGGATGAGCCTTCGATCAGATATATGAAATCTCCGGTGTTATCCTTATTGACCGCACTGCTCGGAACAACACACTTGTAGTTGTCATTGCCCCTGCCCGCATTGACCGTTATCTCTTCTCCCGGCCAGGCGTCATTGCCGTCAACAACACATTTAACGATCCTGCTTCCTCTCGGATCGTTAGGATCCGGTTTTATTGAAGATACGGTACAGCCTTCGATAAATCCGCTTGTGACCTCTAACGGCATTCCGATCCAGATATCCTGTGCAGCTCTGGTGGTAAAATTAAATGTTACCGAGCATAATCTGTCTTCCTCGGGAAAAATGTAACCGATTACTCCCTTGGCCGTCAGGGCATCACCCGTAGCTACGGAGAGATTATATACATAGCCGGATGCAGGAGCTTTTATCTCAGTGATCTTAGCCTGTTTCTCGAGCTCGGCAATCTCCTTTTTAAGTTTTTCTATCGATTTGTTACGGTCTTCAATAGTATCATTTGCCTTATCTTTTTCGATCCCGGCCCGGGTATATGCATCATTTAAATTCTTCTGAGCCTTATTGAGCGCATTCTGCGCCGAAGTGACGGCATTCTTTGCCGCCTGCTCCGAAGGAAGCTCAGCAAGACCCTCTATCTCCGACTGCGCATCCCTTATCTTTCCCTGGCACTCGGCAAGTGCTGCGGAAGCTTCATTAAGACGTGCCTGAGCTGCTTCGAGCTGTGAATTAAGAGCTTCTTTCTCCTTTTCATACTGTTCTATCTTAAACAGGAGCTTATCCATCTCGTATGTCGGAGAATCCTTGTCAAGTCCGTCAGCATCCAGATTTTTAGCTGCAGGTGTCGTTCCAGTACCGGGATCAGTTGAAGCCGATGAAGTATCTTCAGAAGTATCTGCTGTCGTGTCATCGGAAGTCTCTGAAGAAGAATCTTCCGGAACATCAGCAGGATCTTCTTCTCCCGGTTTGGTAGTAGGTGTCGGCGTAGGAGTTCCAAGCGCAACAAACACATCGATCTGTGACTGGAGCGGAGCGATCGCTGCATCTATCGCATCGATGTCTTTATTGATCTTCTCAACAGTTTCAGCAGCTGCCTTTACTGAAGCATCCAGAGATACTTCCTTAGCGGATTCCTCATCAATGATCTTTTTATTTGCCTCTTCAACAGATGCTTTGTTCTGAACCTTTTCCAATGTCTCCTTAGCCTGTGCCAGAGTCTCTTTATCCATGTTTATCGTATCGTAATAGCTGGAATAGTCATCCGCTTCGGAGGGGGATCTTGATTCATATTCTGCCGTACGCTCGTATGACAGAAGTTCTGCCTTCTTTGATTCAAGTTCTTCCGAATCCTCAATGGACTTAAGTGTAAGTATCGGATCACCTTTCTGAACAAGATCATAGCTGCCTACCAGGACCTGATCGACTGTCCTTCCGTCAAGACCTTTTATCTCGGTCTGGTTATCAACGGTAATATAGCCTCTTGAACTGTTGGAATATGAGAGATTTCCTCTTGATGCATAAGAACCCATAACCTTAGGTATAGTAAGGTTCATTATCGTATTCGAGAAGAATGTCAGCAATCCGAGAATAAGTACAAAAGCGATCATTGCTTTTATTACGCGTACTCTTCTTTTGCTTCCCTTAGCCATTTTATTGTTCCTCCGTATCTCTTGCGTATGCTTTTCGCGCTTGTTAATTACTTAATGCCTGATCTTGAGATTCCCTCAACAAGATAATCCTCACCCCAGAAGAATATCAGAAGCGGCGGGATCATATAGACGCTCGATGCCGCAAATGCTATTCCCAGTTCGGGCTCGTTTATCTGCGAAAGGAAAACCGACAAAGGCTGTTTATCAACATCGGTCAAGAGCACCAAAGGCTGCTCGACCATGTTCCAGTAGTCAATAAATAAAAGTATCGTCAATGCGAAGATTGCGTTCTTACATAACGGGAGAGCGATATTCGTGAATATCTGCCATTCCGTAGCTCCGTCAAGGGTTGCCGCCTCGATATATCCCGAAGGGATCTGACGCATGTATTTTGTCAGAAGGAAAATCGCGAATGTCGAGAATATGCCCGGCAATATGATCGCCCATATCGTATCAAGGATGCCTAAAGTGTCCGCGATCATATAGTTCGGAACAAGAGTGACCTGGAACGGCATGAGCATAAGGATGATGTAAGAAAAGAACAGGACCTCTCTTCTTTTCCTTCTGTATCTTGCAAACGAATAGGATGCAAGACAGGCTACGACCATCTGACCTCCTACGATAGGAAGCGTCAGGATTATCGAGTTCCAGTACTTGAACAGATACTCGGGATTCATAAAGAGCAGCGTCGTGTACTGGCTGATTGTTACTTCTTCGGGAATCAGCTTGAGCACAGGCGTCCTGGACATATAAGTCGCGCCCTGTGAAGCATGTCCCGACATACTCTGGAATACAACCTGGTAATTCGCTACGATCTCTTCAGAAGACATAAACGAATTAAGGAACGTGAAGAATATCGGCACAAGTGCCAGAGCAGAGATGAGGATCGCGGCAAAAACGCCTAATCCCGTAAGGATCTTTTTTCTGATCCTGCGTTTTCTTAAGTTAAGCTCGATCCTTCTTTTTTCGCTTGCGAAAAAGTTCTCTCTTGCCTCATCTGAAAGCGAAGTGATAAATGTCTCCGGCTTTTTAGTCTCCGTATATATGTTACGGCGTGCCAGAGTAGCCTGTTTTCTTCTTTCAATGCGCTTTAGCTCGTCCATCTTATTCCTCCACATCCGAGTCGAACTTGGATTCTGCGAAGAACAGACCGCCGACGATAATTATCATTACTATACACATTACGATCGCACCGGCAGAAAGCTTGCTGTAGTCCAGGTGCGTGAACGAGTTGTTCATGAAGTGCTGAAGCATATAAAGGTTATCGAACGGATAGTCACCCGTTAACAGATAGACCTCTCTGAATATCTTAAATGAATTGATAAGCGACATTATTCCGACAAAGAAGATCGTCGGTGAAAGATAGTGAAGTTTAATAGCGAAAAATCTCTTAACCGGACCTGCTCCGTCCATCTCCGCCGATTCAAGTATCTCATGAGGGATACTGTTGAGCGCTGCCAGGAACAATACCATGTTGTATCCGAGGTTCTTCCAAAGGAACAGGAGCATGATTACCACCTGGGCATATGACGACTTCAGCCAGTCGATCTTCTCGGCTGAATCAAATAATTGCTCGGTGATACCGTTGATGACACCGTTGTAACTGAAGAATACCTGCCAGATAAGTACGACAGATGCTACCGGAACCATCATAGGATTTAAAAGAAAACTCCTGAAAAGGCTCTTTCCCGGAAGTCCCGTGTTAAGGAGCAGCGCTACGAACAATGCAAGAACAACTGCCAGAGGAACCGATATCAGAGCAAACGTAAGCGTGTTCCTTGATGCATCCATAAACGCATCATTGGTAAGAACACGCGCATAGTTGCGGAAACCTACAAAATCAGAATTCGTGGGTGATTTCTGAAACGAGGTCTTAAGCAGCATGATCAAAGGCAGAAAGAAAAATACCAGAACGCCGGCAAAACTCGGAGTCAGGTATCCGGTAAAGATCCCCCAGTCACGAAGCTTTCTCTTGAAATGTCTCTTTTTGCGGATTTCAAGCTTCTCGATCCGTTCGGGAGTCTGTTCGAAGACCGGAATATCTTTAGGAGTCAGTTTCTGATTTGCAAGAGGAGTGACATTCTTGGGCTTAGGTCTGTTGATCAGAGCAAGCTCATGTTCTTCCTCAGAAAGAACGACCTTCTCCTTTTTTGCCTTGACCGGCTTTTTGACCTGTATCTCGGGTTGAGCAATCTCAGATCCCGGCCTCATGCCGGTAACTTCCCCTTTGTCATCTAAATTGTTGCTTTTAACAGTCCTATTATCCATACCAATAAACAGTGTCCCCACACCTCACGAGAATTATACTATTCCGTACAATTATATCTAATCCTAATTTTGGTGCAAACTGTGGCAAACCGGCATCAAATCGGCATCAATTAAGGATTTCCGGCCTTCGAATAACAGTATATCTTTTGTCGGGGCATAAATAGTATAATTATCAGATAAGTTTTAGTTAAGATTTGCGGAGCAGGGCATGGATCACAAAAAAACGATCAGCTACAAACACGGAAAAGCCATAGATGCCAGGAAAGTATTCCTGCTCTGCGCTTTTATCCTCATTTACTGCCCGTTCCTTTATACCGACATGATCGGTAATTATGTCGGAGATGCTGCCATTCAGATCAAGATCGGTCTTGACTGTTTATCAGAAGGCAGGTTTATTCCCGTTGAGATATACAGCTGGCATGAAGGTCTTAACTGGTGGCCTCACGAGATCGGATGGTATTACATAATCGGCATAGCTTACAAGCTGATGGGGCTTGCCGGAGTTATCGGTGTTGCCGCTTTGTTTAATTACGCCATAGCAGGGATCGTATTCAAGAGATACGAGTCTACTGTCCATCCCCTGATAATCGTGGGTATAGCTGCTGCTGCAAGGCTTTTATCCTTCCCTAATTACAATGCAAGACCGCACCTGTTCTCTGAACTTGCATTCCTTTTGGTGATCTATGTGATGCTCTCATCGAAGAGCACTCTGTTCAAATCACTGTTTTTCTGCGGAGCAGCCTTCCTTCTTGCATGGATCCACGGAGGCATGGTACCTCTCCTGTTCGTTGTATTCCTGGTCTTTATAGTGATCGAACTGGTATTTAGACAGTTCAAGACCGCACTTCTCTATGTCGCAGCGGGAGCAGGCGCTCTTGTCTGTTCTCTCATGAATCCTCTCGGGATCAAGGTCTGGACTTACTACCTTTATCAGTCACAGGGCGAGGAGGTCTGGAAATACAATATCGAGTGGGCTCCGAAGACATTTGCGATCTGGGAGATAACCATAATTCTTATCGTGATCGTCGCATTTATTGTTGACGGCCGCGTAAGAAAATTCGATAAAAGCGCAGTTACCAGGCTCTGCATTTTCTGTATGTTTATCATTCTGTCATGCAAATACTGCCGCTTTATGAATTTCACTGCCCTTTTTATACCGGCTTTATGTGCCGAAGAGATCCAGAGCCTTATATCATGGTTTAACGATAATGTTTTTAAGATCAATAAAGAGAAGATCAGATTCAGTGATATTTCCTATTATATTCTGGCAGCCTTCTGCATCCTCTTCTTCAGTTTTACAACGGTGTTCTCTATCGTAAAGTTTGTCCCTTATAACACCATGTCTACAGCAAGCGCCATCGCCGCTTACGACGAGGGTGTCATATCCTGTGTAAAGCAGAACGGATATAAGAGGATATACAACTCCTTCAATACCGGAACATGGCTTGCCTTTTATGGTATTCCGGTCCATATCGATAACCGCTCTGATCTTTATATGGCAAAATTCTCCGGCACTGATTATATCTCCGGTCAGATGATGATCGACAATATCAGCGATATTGACAAGTTCGTGGAGAAATACGACTGTGACGCACTCGTTTTAGATCTTCTTCCGGGAACTACAGACGAATGGTTTGCAGACGACCTTTATGCTGCATCAGACAGATACAGGGTCGTATACGACAACACCGTGACTTCCATCTATAAACCTGAGGAAAGCTTAAGATGGTTAGTCGTCGAGTGCATCAGTTAACAGTCTCCACCTTGATCGTATTGGTGTTTCCGGCCTTGCCGTTGATAAGGCCGCCTGTCATTACAACATTATCATCAGTTTCAAGTGACAGAACTTCTTTTGCAACGTTCAAACCGTGATAGAACATTACATCCGTTGAATTGAATTCCTCGTTAAGGATCGGAATAACACCCCATGAAAGGTTCAGTCTTCTCCATATCCTCTCGGATGTAGTCATTCCTATGATATCGATAGGACATCTGAAGCGTGATACCATTCTTGCGGTAACTCCGCTTCTTGAGTGAACAACGATCGCCTTCGCACCCACATCAATAGCCATCTGACATGTTGCGTGAGAGATGGCATCAAGATTATTGCGGATCTTGAACTCCTGCTTTGCAAAACGCTCTTTGTAATTGATATGTTTTTCCGTATACTCGGCAACCTGGGACATAGTCTTTACCGCCTCAACAGGATACTTGCCCGCAGCGGATTCGCCGGAGAGCATGATGGCTGAAGAACCGTCATAAACGGCATTTGCCACGTCTGAGATCTCGGCTCTGGTAGGCCTCGGATTGTTTATCATTGACTCGAGCATCTCGGTAGCTGTGATAACTCGGCGGCCAAGGAGTCTGCAGCGCTTGATGAGCTGTTTCTGCACACTCGGAACTTCAACAAAAGGAATCTCAACTCCGAGATCGCCTCTTGCGATCATGATACCTGCACACTTTTCGGAGATCTCGTCGATGTTATCAACTCCGGCACGGTTCTCGATCTTAGCAATAACTTCAATATTCTCACCGCCGTTTGCATCCAGGAATTCACGCATCTCGATCATGTCTTCCTTGCGCGATACAAAAGATGCTGCGACAAAATCAACATCATTCTTTATGCCAAACAGCAAGTCCTTCTTATCCTGCTCGCTCAAAAAATCTCCCTGCATGATCTTGTTCGGGAAATTCATCGACTTCTGATCCGAAAGAGTCCCGCCGACTACAACAGTGCAGATAACGTCGTTGCCCTTTATCTCTTTAACTTCAAGGATAACCAGTCCGTTGTTGATCAATACCCTGTCCCCGGGATTAAGCTGTTCAGGCAGGAGTTTATATGTAACGGATACGCGTGTCTCATCGCCCTCGATCTCATCTGCTGTGAGGATAAACTTTGCGCCGTCCTTTAACTCGACCTTGTGATCCTTAAAGGTCCTGATCCTGTACTCCGGACCCTTGGTGTCGAGCATGATCGCGATCGGAAGGTTCATCTTCTCCCTTACCCTCTTGATCAGATCGATCTTCTCCTGATGCTGCTCATGTGTTCCGTGCGAGAAATTCAGTCTTGCGACATTCATTCCGGCTTCGCACATCTTAGTCAGTGTCTCTTCGTTATCCGAAGCAGGTCCTATAGTACATATTATCTTCGTCTTGCGCATATCAATTAAATCTCCTTAACATCTCGAAAAGTTTTGCCTGATTGTATCATTTGTATCCCTAAACTTCTGCACAATATTGTAAAATGTTTAAGTCAATAATTTATACAATGGAGGCTTGCATATGGCAGACACAAGACCGGAATCCCTTAAAAGAATCACTACAAAAGAAATGGCTGACGCATTTATTGCAGATCAGATCGCGGCTATCAAGGAACAGGTAGGAGACAAAAAAGTTCTCTTAGCTCTTTCCGGCGGCGTTGATTCATCTGTAGTCGCAGCCCTCCTTATAAAAGCAATCGGTACAAACCTCGTTTGCGTCCATGTCAACCACGGACTCCTTAGAAAAGGCGAACCCGAGATGGTATGCAAAGTATTCAGAGATGAACTCGGTGCAAACCTCATCTATGTTGATGCCGTTGACAGATTCTTAGATCTCCTTGCAGGTGTAACAGATCCCGAGCAGAAGCGTCACATCATCGGCGAAGAATTCATCAAGGTCTTTGCCGAAGAAGCTGCCAAGCTCGACGGTATTGCATTCCTGGCACAGGGCACGATCTATCCTGACATCCTCGAGAGTGAACAGGGCATCAAGGCTCACCACAACGTCGGTGGCCTTCCTCCGGAACTCGATTTCGAACTCGTTGAACCGGTTAAGTACCTCTATAAGGATGAAGTCCGCGTAGTAGGTTCCGCATTGGGTCTTCCCGACAAGATGGTCTTCCGTCAGCCCTTCCCGGGTCCCGGTCTTGGTGTAAGATGCCCCGGTGCCATCACAAGAGACAGACTCGAAGCAGTAAGAGAATCCGATGCTATCCTTCGAGAGGAATTCGAGAAAGCAGGTCTCGCAGGCAAGGTATGGCAGTACTTCACGGTAGTTCCCGACTTCAAGTCCACAGGAATCAAGGACGGCAAGAGAGCATTCGAGTGGCTCTGCA
>JAEEGL011804307.1_pt1 | contig 11730 bp, 9 predicted proteins | sample 9134231 | NCBI WGS metagenome assembly JAEEGL01 (sample SAMN16246548, study PRJNA631951) | gut metagenome | biome: gut microbiome; feature: rumen; material: fiber-attached | host: Bos | place: Iran: Karaj | collected 2018-10
AAAACCGACAACTCTATGCCACTTAGATATTCCTCAATGACAACCGTGTTGCCAGCATCGCCAAATTTGCCGTTGAGCATCGATTGGAGTTCCTTCTCGGTTTCGGCCAAATCGTTGAGGATGAGCACGCCTTTGCCAGCTGCAAGGCCGTCGGCTTTGAGTACGTATGGAGCTTTGAGCGTACGTAGAAAAGCTACGCCCTCTGCAATATTTGCTTTAGTTACCGACAAATAGCGTGCAGTAGGAATGTTGTGACGCATCATGAAGGCCTTCGCATATTCTTTGCTGCCTTCGAGTTTTGCGCCTTCGGCTTGAGGACCAATAACAGGAATTTTAGCAGTGCGGTTATCAGCAAGAATAGCATCATGAACACCTTTTACCAGTGGTTCTTCAGGGCCGACAACAACCATATCGATATTATTATCGACTATGAAATTGCAAACCGCCTCGTGGTCGTTAGGATTTAGAGGCACATTAGTACCAAAATCGGCAGTACCGGCATTTCCAGGAGCAATGAAAAGTTTCGTGAGTTTTGAACTTTGCGACATTTTCCATGCGAGGGCATTCTCGCGACCTCCGGAACCTATTAGAAGTATATTCATGGTTATAAGTTTGTTGTTTCTATTTCTTTTTGAATGCGGCATCAACAGTAGCGAATGAGTAGCCACGTTTGAGAAGCATTTCTATGCTATTTTGCAAAGTGTAGCGCATACGTTCGCCAGCTTTTATGGAGTCGTGCAAGACAATCACCGAGCCATTGCGCACATAACGCTTGACGTTTGCAAACACCTCTTGCACGCTTAACGTGCTATCGTAGTCGGCGGGCATGACGTCCCAAAAGACCATGTTGTGAGTGCGCTCTATCTGAAGTGCACGCCAAGGTAGCATTTGCCCATGAGGAGGGCGAAAGAAGCTAAGCTGACCACTAACCTCATCGCATTTTCGAATATTGTCGACGTAATCTTTCCACGACGATTTGAAGAGCTGCATGTGGTTATAGGTATGATTACCGACAACATGTCCACGGCGGCGAATCTCGGGTAACAAGTCGGGATACTTATGCACATTATCGCCGACGAGGAAAAAAGAGCCTCGAACATGGTAACGGTCGAGCACATCGAGCACCCATGGCGTTTGCTCGGGCACGGGACCATCGTCGAAAGTGAGGAAAACCCTTGGCTGCTCACCTTCGACAGATTCTGACCGCCAAAGGGAGTTGCCAAAAAGTTTATGCACCACTGCAGGTGGTTGATTGATAACACTCATTGCTGCTTTATCGCATGTATTTACTGAAGATTGCCTCCACCTTATCGAGTTCGGCGCTATACATATCATGAATATCGGCAGCAGCAGAGTCGAGATTGTTCTGTTGAGCCGTACGCATAATATATTCATATATAGCAATACTACGCTGAACATCAGATAGTTGATTCATCATACGCGCTTCGTTGAGCGACATGTAGAAATGCAACTCTTGGAAATTTTCTTTAGCAAAAGTCTTGAGTATGCGCGATGCTTCATCGTAGTTGCCAGCTCTGCTATAGCTTGTAACCATACTTAGGCTAAAGTAATTATGTGGCACGAGGCTATCGGGGAGTTCAACTTGAATCTTATCGAGCACTTTGAGAGCACGCTCACGTTTGTCGAGAGCAACGGCAGAATCGCCATTCGAGGCAGCCACATCGGATTCGTTGAGCAAAGCAGTTGCAAGGCGAGCGAGGTTGTTGCGCAGATTGCTTGCCATGCGAGTTTTGTTTTCATCGAGATAGATGCCTGGCTTGTTGTAGAAGCCCCAACGGAACTTATTCATCATGCGGTCGTACATCTTTTCAGCATCTACATGACCCACTTGTCCACTCTCCGACTTAGCGTTGTCTTTGACAGGCGCAATACGATATGCAAGACCTTCGAGCTGGAAGTAGTCCGACAAGCCGCAGAAATTTTCTGGGCCAACGGTCACCGCGTAGTAGAGCGGTCTGTCCCAATTGGAATTTAGGAGCATATCGAGCACCATAAGCTCGTTCTTGAGTATGTAACGTTTGCCCGAGAGGTTGATATTCATATCGGTAATCTTGTCGAAGTGGTTTTCCGACACGATGCCTTTTTGCTTAATAACCTCAGGGTCGACGGTGAGTTTAATCTTTCTACCTGGTATGTAGTTTATAGGCTGCCCATCGTCGGCACGGAGTTTAGTGCGAGCATCGGAACTTGCTATGAACGAGATAACATCTTTCAACTCCATAGGCGACTTAACATCTTCGGTGATGTAAATAACATCGCGATCGGCGGTGTATTGGTCGTGAGAGAAGGAAATTGGCAATGGGTCGCTCTCGTAGGCTTTGCGTTTCATCTGGTCGCAATACCACGATGTTTGTAAGTATGAGAGGTTACATACACGAACGTCGGTACGTATGCCTTCGACTTCTTGAGCATACCATAGAGGGAACGTATCGTTATCACCATTGGTGAATATGACAGCATTCTCGTCGCACGAGTTGAGATAGTCGTAAGCAATATCGCGAGCAATGGTACAACCCGAGCGGTCGTGATCGTCCCAGTTTTGCTGCGCCATGACACATGGCACGCAAAGCAAGCAAACGACAGAGGCAGCAATAGCAGCCACACCATTTGGCAATTTTATCTTGCGTAGGAACTCAACCACAGGCAACACGCCAAGACCAATCCAGATGGCAAACGCATAGAACGAGCCGGCATAGGCATAATCGCGTTCGCGAGGCTGAAGTGGCGTTTGGTTAAGATACATAACAATAGCCAGGCCCGTCATGAAGAATAGCAGCATAACTACCCAGAAACCTTGCACACCATTTTTACCACGACCGAATTGGAAGAACAATCCAGCCAAGCCGAGCAAGAAAGGTAGCATGAAGTAGCGGTTGTGACCTTTGTTGTTTTTGAGCGAATCGGGCAAGAGGTCTTGATCGCCGAGCATGAAATTGTCGATGAACGAGATACCCGTAATCCAGTTGCCGTGCGTCAGTTCGCCGTGACTCTGAATATCGTTTTGACGACCACTGAAGTTCCACATGAAGTAGCGCCAATACATGAAGTTCACTTGATAAGAGAAGAAGAACTTCAAGTTGTCGAGCACAGTAGGTATCTCGACATGCTCTGTAGTGCCATCGGCATTGCGAACAAGCACGTTGCGTCCTTCGTAGTTCGACCACTGTTTATATTGTTCAATATGGTTACTCTCGGAGCTATACATTCGAGGGAAGAGCATACAAGCCTTATACTTAGTATCGGGTTGATAGTCGGCCACAACGTAGCGGTCGTTGCCTTTATCGTCGGGGCGTTGTATGTAGATAGCCTTGCCCTTGCTGTCGGAAGCTGCTCTATCGATAGGCGAATTGAACGTACGACCATAGAAGAGCGGACGATCGCCATACTGCTCGCGGTTCAGATATGTCATAAGCGAGAAGACATCTTCGGGCGAGTTCTGATCCATTGTTGGGTTTGCGCACGAGCGAATAACCACCATAGCGAACGACGAGTAGCCGAGAATGATTACTGCTACGGCCGTCATAATTAGGTTCATGATGCGATGCTCGTTCTTGCGCGTGTAGTATATAGCCCAAACAACTAAACCAATAAGTAGGAACGCATAGAAGATAGCGCCAGAGTTGTAGCCGAAGCCTAAGCTATTTACGAAGAAGAGTTCGAAGTAGCTTGCTATCTTCACTAAACCAGGAATGATGCCGTAGAGAATAGCTATAACTATGGCGCACGAAATTAGGAATGCTGCTATGGTGCGTTTGGTTGTCACTTCATATTTTTTGAAGTAGTAAACCATAACTATAGCAGGAATAGCAAGCAAGTTGAGCAAGTGCACACCGATAGAAAGACCCATCAAATAAGCTATGAGGATTATCCAACGGTTGGCGTGTGGCTCGTCGGCTACGTTTTCCCACTTGAGTATAGCCCAGAAGACAACAGCAGTGAACAACGACGACATTGCATAGACTTCGCCTTCGACAGCCGAGAACCAGAATGTATCGCTGAAAGTATATGCCAATGCACCAACTACGCCAGCACCTACAACAGCCCAACCGCGCCAAGCTTCGCCTTCGGCGCCTTCCATAAATATGCGGCGTGCAAGGTGAGTGATGGTCCAATAGAGGAAGAGTATGGTGAATGCCGACGCAAGAGCCGACATAACATTTATATACTTAGCTATAAGTTCTACATTGGGCGCCAATACAGCAAAGAAGCGACCAACAATCATAAAGAATGGTGCTCCGGGGGGGTGACCAACAAGAAGTTTGTTTGCTGTAGAAATAAACTCACCACAATCCCAGAAACTTGCCGTATCCTCGGTAGTGAGAATGTAGGTTATGGCTGATACTAAAAACACCACCCAGCCTGTTATGGTGTCGATAATGTGGAAACGTTTCATTCGCTTCTTTTGTTTTATTTGATTCTAACGATGTCTTTTTTAGCAGACATATTTTTACACGAGCGCAAAAGTAACATAATTAAGAAGTTCAAACGGAAAGTTGGCTGTTGATAATTGAAAATTGTTTATTTATTGTCATTCTACGCGCAGCCAAGAATCTTATCGCAAAAGAGATCCTTCGCATTACTCAGGATGACAAATGACGCATTTCTACTTTCAATTCTCAATTTTCAATTTACTTTCCCAGCAAGCTTTCTATTTCATGAGTATCTATCGGGCGAATGTCGGCATTCGACGGCCTGTATGTGGAGACGTTCTGCCTATGCCTCATGGCAGCTATAAAGGCAATTATTCGCATGGGCGAGATACTTATCATCTGATTGGGAGCTATCATGCCGCGGTTGACTTGCTCGCTCACAAAGGCATCAATCTGCCTACTTTGCGCCATCTGGGCATCTACTATTTGCGGTGCGGCGCTGAGCGCTATCAACGTGGCTTGCGCGAAATTCATTTTGGCAACCTCATCTTCTTGACGAATTTTTAGCGGCATAGTGCGTGCAAGTCGTTCGAGGTTTACTTCGCGCGGACGGACAATAACCTCCGATAGCATCAACGTATCTTCCACCATCATAATACTGAAGATGCTCTGATAGGCAAGCGTGTCGGTAATACGCATACGCGCCATCTGATAGCCAACGTGGGTGAACGCCACCACATCGCCAACTTTCACCTGCGCCGCTATGCGTCCTTGTTCATCGGCTATATAACTACATTCGGCAGTGTGCATCACCGCGTTGCTGAGTGGCTTATGGGTTTGTTTATCGACTATTACACCCGAAATGATTCGAACATCGTCTTGCTCCAACGCGATTTCGGCCAACGATAGTAGGCAGAAAAGGCAAAGCGCTATTGTTTTCATAATTGCTGCGTTTTTCATAATTACACGCAAATCTGTATTGCAATAACATGTTGACAAACAGAATTATACATATGTATGATTATTCTCTATCAAATGAAACTTTTAGCAAAAAACAATTGCCGCTGCCATTCGTTGAAGAAAATCGCAAGTTTGATGACTAACTTATTCATCAGCAACAAATAAGTTTTGCTATTACGGGGGAACACACATATTTTTACGATAGATATTAATAGTTAACATCAAACACATAAAGAAAATGAAGACACGTTCAGAACTAAAAGATTTAGCTATTGCCAACTTGAAAGGCAAGTGGGGCGATGCGGCTGTGGTAACTCTTATTTACTTGATTATTTGTTGCGCTGCTGGATGGATTCCATTTATTGGTCCTTTTGCTGGACTAATAATCTTACCCGTTATTGCTTGGGCATATTATTCAATATTCCTTGGGCTATCTCGTGGAGGCAACGCAAGTGTTGGCGACCTATTCGAAGGCTTTAGCAATGGCCAATATGGAAGAATATTAGGTACATCACTTCTTATGGCTTTGTACATTCTTCTATGGTGCCTCTTGCTATACATTCCTGGCATCATAAAGGCATTGTCGTATTCTATGACTCCATTCATCTTGCGCGATACCGACCTTAGCTACAACGCAGCTATCGAGCGCAGTATGAAACTTATGGATGGCCACAAATGGAGACTTTTCGTGCTTGAACTAAGTTTCCTCGGTTGGGCTTTGCTATGCATACTTACTTTCGGTATCGGTTATTTGTGGTTAGAGCCGTACGTTGCAACAACCTTATCAGAGTTCTATAATGACCTTCTCGAAGAAGAGAAAAACAGCGTGCAAACTGCATAAAGCATAATACATAACTATTTATAATGCCCGACTGAAGCGCAATGCTTTGGTCGGGCTTTTTTTATGATGCTTTTTATTGTAGAGAGCTTACTGACATTGTTTTCGCACTGAGAACACAGATGACACAGATTTAGATGGATTTTCAGGATTGTTTTTTAGAGTTTGTTCGAAGGGATTTGGTAACACCCTGTTCTCCGTAGGCTCTGCCTACGGTGCTGCCTAAAAGCAAGGCTCAAGCCTTGCATATTCGCTATAGCATTATGTTGCGCTTTCATTTTGCTGTTTTGTTTCTGCAAGGCAGAAGTCTTGCTGTTATATCCGACGTAGGCAGAGCCAACGCCGAACGGAGGCTTTTCACTCCTATGTAAGGTAGATACAATACGCCATAATTGCGACCTTGCAATACGTGGCCGTATTCGTGCATATAAATGCCATTATGTGCAGTTGTCACGTAAGTATTGAACGAGCCGTTGATTTCACTGTTCAATCAACACATCAAATTCTCTTATTAATTCTGGCAAAAATGATTGATCTAATCCAAATTCTATATGCAAGGATGAATGATACATTTCGTCTGCCAAATCATAATGGTCAACATGCAGCGCACAAAAAATCTGACCATATTCACGATATTCAAAATCAAGACATAACTGTCTTTCTGTCAAAGCAAAACTAACTTTAGTCCTCTGACACACATACAATTCCTCTAATTCGTTTCTGAATTGTTCAAAAAGGTATGGATAATCTTCAATTACAGCAGAATGTAAAAAACTATCATATGAGATATTTACAGAGAAAGACATCATCACCTCTTTCTTTTGCTGTAAGGTAAAATGGGATATAGACATTACTAATCGTCTGTGTTTGTCGTAGAAGTGTATCATTTCATTTTGCATATGGATAATAATTTGTGAAACATCTATGAAAAATAGTTCCATTAGGAGAAATACCTATTGAATACCAACCATTAGTCGAGTTGATCGAACCTTGCGTTACATACCAATAATTTCCTCCACTTCCATTCTCCGTAGGCTCTGCCTACGGTGCTGCCTAAAAGCAAGGCTCCTGCCTTGCGCGTTCGCTATATCGTTTTGCTGAGCTTTCATTTTGCTGATTTGTTTCCGCAAGGCTGGAGCCTTGCCGCTATATTCGGCGTAGCAACATGCTACGCCGAACTAAGGGACTTACTACCTCTCCGTATCCTTAATTTTGTCCATTATACCTAGTTTTTCTATAAAAGAATAACAAGCAGCTGAAATGTCTTTATATACATCTACTGAAGAGATGATTCCTCTGTCCGTAGTGTATACAATCCATATTTTACCATCAACAACTTCTTTTATAAAAATCTCCATGTCGACACTTATTTCAGTACATTTCCATGGTATTATACTCCAACCATAGTAGATGTATTTAGAGTTAGAATGCTTCCTAACAATCTTCAAAAGTTCATATAACGATTTCATGGTATTAGAAAATTGGTTTTATGTAACCATTTTGCAATAGATATTTAACATCATATGGCAATAGATATTGAGTTCCACCACCTTGTGTATTAAACCAAAATGATGGTGCTGTCGTTCCTGATTGTACGCCACTAATAGGCTTGATTACTTCATATACATTGTAACTTTTATTTTTGTAAGCATAAGGTAATGAACGAGCATCGAAAGGTGTACCTTCGGGAGCGACAAATAATCCATTTTCAGGATCGCCATATCTGTTTTTATGAAACAATTCTTTCAAATAAGAATACATTAATTCGGAATACGAAATAAATGAAAGACTACGATATCTTATAGTTCCTGTCTTGGGGTCAAATGAAGAGACGTCATTATCATCTTCAACATACCTCCCCTCAAACCCAAAGTAATCCAATGCTTCTTGATATTTTCCAGCATCAACAAACTGCAGCAACACATAGTCGTTATCGTGAAAACCTTTGCCGCGCACAAGATTTGTTGTTCGTTCGGGGAATATCATTACTGATGCTATCTTGTTGTAGTTTATTGGATAATTCAAACCATATAGGTATGGTAAAAGAGAATGTTAATGGTTTCTTTTTATATTTGGCAGGACTCTTAAACTTAAGACTACGAATGACTCTTAATGCTTCATCATCCAAATCTTTTCTAACACTTTTTACAACTTTTGCATTTGCTACACATCCGCATGTATCTACTGTATAAGAAATTAATACACATCCCTCTATTGTATCATTAATAGCAGAAATCGGGTATATTATTGACTTTTGAATATAATCATACATATACAAAAGATCATGTTCGTCAGTCTCGCTCACAAATACTGGAAGTTGTTCGTATGTACGACCAAGTTCAACCTCATAATCATTATTATTAACTTCTTGTGCTATTACTACAATATTACAACTTAATATAAGTTGCATAATCAGTACTATCCTTATCATCTTTACCATCTTCGAGGAATTTTATAAATGAAATGATACCACTTGCGAGTAAAAGGAGTGTAATGATACTTTGTATTGTATATGCCAGTATTACATAGGTCTATCACACTCCGTTCGAGGGGATTTGTAATCCCCGAGCGTTGGTTTGCGGATTTCAAATCCGCTATTCGCAGACGGCGGATTACAAATCCGCCTGAACGGATGAGTGTGGGTTTGACTTTGCACATAAGCTATCTAATATCTCAATTCTTCTATCATTTGACACTTCAAGAAAATCATCAGAGAAGCATTTGAAATACGAGTCGACATTTTTCGCTTTATGCAACTGAGAACTTGTCATCCAAAGTTTTTTTGTATTTATCAAGTTGGCTGTATCAAATGGTTCTTTATAGCGTAAGGAACAGTGTGCTTTATTGTTTCTTATATCAATGCTATATGAATATCCTATCAATTGATAATTTCCATCATTGTATTTCAAAAATTGCATATGCCCGTGTGTTATTATTTTGCTATATATAAAGATGAGTGTTTCTTTTTGAGCTTCATTATATGTCGCATATTCTAATTTGTTGATTATAGAACAATTGCACAAACATAATAGCAATATGTATATCAGTCTTTTCATTAGCTATGAAGATTAGAATTGTTGAGATGCAATAATGTTGTATAAACCTGTATTATAAATGCCCAAACTTCCATGTAAGAGGAAAGGATGTATTCCGATACTTGGGATACTATTGCTAATACAAAAGCTAAGATGAATGGTTTCATAATTAGGCAGAACTAATCATTGCGAATATATATGCACAATTTCGCCAAAGCAAACAAAATTTAACTAATGTTTACAAATGGGCTCGGTGCAGAAAGAAACACGATGTAAGCACATCCTAAGCCTCGCGTAAGCCCCTCGCCGTCATTTCGCTGTATAAATGCCATATAGCGCACTCTGTCGCGTTTTATCGCGTTGTAGAGCGCACTAAGCGCATCTTTTGGCGTGCTAGCGCGTTTTTTGACTCTTTTTCGCTATCGAAAGTGTTTTTTCGCAAACTCGTATAGGAAAAAAGCAAGGGAGAGCATCCGCTGGAACGAATGTTTGTGTGTGGAGACGTTGCGCGCAACGTCTCTACGAGCAAACATGCCGTTTAAGGCAAAAAGAGTGCGCACTGACAAACGCAGCGCGCACTCGGGCAGTTGTATGTAGACTGTTGAAAAAATAGAACACTTAGCGGCGCCAATTGGAAGAGCCACTGTAAGTGCTGAGAGAGACCGAAGAGCCACCAGTTACTGTGCCATTTTCGACAATGGCTCCGACACCGCTAAAGTGAGATGTGCCTCCACTAACGGAAACGCCTGATTTCAGTGTCGGTGCAGAGGCACCGCTGAATATCATGCCACTGCCAGCCGAAGCGCTCGGCGTTGTAAATACGTATGTATCAGAGCCGACTGTGAGAGCATATTTAGTATTCTTGCTCCACGAAGAGGTTTGGTAGCAACTTTGCGTCAGCGAAGCGCCACTTTCGAGTGGACCGACAGTAATAATTGTTCCACCTTGCACATAGAGTTTGTATCCACCTTCGGTGTTGGCATCAATAGCTACTTCGGGCGAAGAGGCACCAACGGCAAATACCACACCGCCTTTGATATATAGATTTCCATTGGCGTCGAGGCCATCGTTGGCTGTGGTGTAGGCACACACGAAGCCATCGTTAATTGTCATAGTAGATGAAGCGTTGATAGCATCGTCTTTGTCGGATTGTCCATAGAGTTCGCCGCCCGAGATGTCGAGCGTACTCTTGGTTTCGAATGCTTCGTGAGTTTTAGAATATGCCGTGAGATAGCCTCCACTAATCTTGACAGCACCTGTTACTTTCATACCTTTTGCTCGCGAAGTGTATGACGAAGAGCTTCCCCATCCATTATTCGCCGATCCGAGGCTCGATCCTGATGCACTTGCCGTTACATTTCCATCTGTTTGCTTGTATGTACCTGCCACTTTTATAGCTTTAGCACCTGAGCCCGTTACGTATGCTTCAATTGTGCCACCGCTAACAGTCATATTGCCACTAACTTTTATAGCGCCAGCGGTATTGTAATCTTGTCCGCTCTGCTGCATGTAAGTACCTGTGGCTTTGAGCGAAAGCGTACCTCCGCTTATGTTGGCATCGCCATTCACCTTTATGCAACGTCCTGCGGTGCCAGTAGCCGTAGCAGTAATGTAGCCATCGGTCATAGCGAAAGCGCCAGAGGTTTTTATACAAGAAGCATTCGAGTAGTCGGCTTCGGTAGAGTCCCATTCGCCGCTACCGCTATTGTCGAGAGTAAGCGTACCGCCATTGATAGTAATATCGCCAACGGCCTTTATACATTTACTTGTAGATGCTGTAGTAGTGATATTTATATCGCCTCCATTAATCTGTATAGCACCTTCGTCGCTCTCAATGCCATCGGCTCCGCAAGACTTAATGGTGATGTTCCCTGTTTCTATAACTATGTAATCATTAGTATGTATAGCATCTTTTACAGAGCCGTTGATATTAAGAGTTACGTTCTGATTGATAGTGAGATAGTCGTCGGTAGCGATGGCATGTTTGTAGTTACCAGTGACGTTCAGAGAGCCCGTGCCGCAGAGCACAATCTGTCCTTCGGAGAATATGCAGCCTTTGCAATCTTCGCTATCGTCGGTTGAAGTATAGCTGCTTGCATCGGCGAGAGTGCTTGTAGTTTCGGGTGCGAGATAGAGAAATAGGCTCTTCTTGCTTTGATTGTTTATAGCTGCCGTAGTTTTAGAGGTGAGCGTCAAACCATTGAGCGTGAGTTTGTATTTATGGTCGCTATATAGTTTGATATTGCCATCGGTAGACGAGCCTTGAAGCACGTATTCAATCACCGATTCGGTGGTGCTTGTAACTGTTACGGAACTTCCGCTGATGGCCACATCGACATTATCGGCAGAGCCTTCTACAGAAGCCGAAGAGCCACTCCACGTTATAGTTATGGTGCCTTCGGTTGTAAGACTATCTATTTGATTCTTTTCCGAATCGTATTCCGAGATAGAGTTGTTGGCTTCCTGAACCTCCTCTTCGGTAGCATCGTCGGATTCGCTTGAATCG
>JAEEGL012150009.1_pt1 | contig 11730 bp, 9 predicted proteins | sample 9134231 | NCBI WGS metagenome assembly JAEEGL01 (sample SAMN16246548, study PRJNA631951) | gut metagenome | biome: gut microbiome; feature: rumen; material: fiber-attached | host: Bos | place: Iran: Karaj | collected 2018-10
CAGGAACCCCCTCTGTCTGGTATAGGAACCAGAGCTTTTCAAAATCCTTGCTACTGAACATAATCGAAAAATTTAAAATTCAGTGCAAAGGTAAATTTTTGTCTTAATCGCCGCAATACGCCATTTTTGGACGCTTACGTTTTTTATCAGGCCGCTTGCGGTAAAAATATTTTATTTAATCACGACCTTGTTGCCGTTCTGGATAAACAGGCCCTTCTTGTTGGTGTTCACCACGCGGCGGCCCTGCAGATCATAGATGGCATCATTGCCCTTCACCTCACTCTCAACCAGACTGATGCCAGTAGACTCGCCGTCGCCAAAGTTCAGGGTGAACGAGCGGGCGGTGCTGGCCGCACCAGCGAACGTTGACACTAATTGGAGTGCAAAGGTATCAATTTTTTTCTTTCTGGCCAAATTATCTTTCACTTTTCTTTCCCTTGCCCCCAAACAATTGACAATCTGCACCAATCCTATAAGCCAACGGGGGCTTGTTTCCTCGTGGGACATCGGGCTGGCACAGGGCCAGCCCCTAAATTAGATTGCAACACAAACTAAATTAGATTGCAACACAAACTAAATTAGTTTGGAAAACAAATCAAATTAGATTGCACGGCAAACTAAATTAGATTGCTAAGCAACGTTTACTGAACACAAAGACACAAAGACACGAAGATAGTAAAAAACAATTTAGTAACAAAAGTTTTACTAAAATATTTTTTACTAAGCACGCCTCATCCCACGACTTTCAGTTTCTGCCACGCACCAATCATTCGGCCACGTCCTGCCGGGCTTCCTCCGGCGTTACGTCATATTTCTCACACAACTTCTCGGCAAGGGCCTCGTTGGTGAAGTCGCCCATCTCCTGGGCCTGTTGCCACAGCCATGCAGCCGTCTTGTTCAGGGCTACCATCTTGCTGAAGTCGATGGTACCGAGGCCTTCAGCCATTATCACTTTCCTGCCGCACACATCGCGCAGCACAAATCCTTCATTAATTCTCATGTTGTTGCAATGATTATACGCTTCGCGCCATTTAAAAAACAAAAGAAAACAAGAAAAAACAAGAAAAACAATTGAGGTCATATCTGGTTTTATTTTGTTTTATTCTGTTTTATTTTGTTTTTTATCAGGCCGCTTGCGGTAAATTATTAACTTTAAAGGCTGTCCGGTTGGCAGAGCATCAGCGCGGGGTCTAAATGCAGCACCTTGCCGAGCACCCACATCAGGACTGCCGCCGTATGTTGCAGTCCGAAACCCTTCAGGCACTCTGCCACACGTATATGGCAGGTTTACAGAAGCCTTCACCCCTCCTACGAAAGCGAAGAAGAGTAGCATCATGAGCAGTCGTCTGCCCATCGCAGTCCATTGGCCCGACACCGTCCTCAACGGTTCTAAGCCTGATGTGTAAAATTGTTTCATAATAATTGAATCAAAATTAAAAATATTTGGGGCAAAGATAATCATAATTTTATACAATAATAATAACAAAAAAATCCTAAACAACACAAATTAGCAAGCATTTAATGCAAAAAACGCCTCCAAAATAACAAATCAGCAATATCGGTAAAATAAATGAATCATTAAAATAGTTTAAAAATGATGAGGAATGTAGAAGGATTATCGAAAATGTTGTATTTTTGCAATTGAAAAGCCTATCTATGCTGACACTACCGAGAATAAGGATTCCACATATATCCGACAGATTAAACCTGCTGATGGTCTGCCAGATGGTGCTGCTGCTTGTCCTGTCGCTGACCGTGCTGCTCTATTTCTCTCGCGAAACGCTGAAGGATGAGGCCCGTAACCACGCCGAGCAGACATTGTTGGGCACGGAGCAGCATATCGACAATATGCTGATGACGGTCGAGCAGACCGCATATAACAACTATCAGGATATTGTGTGGCATCTTGACCAGCCTGACCGTATGTTTACATACTGCCGGAAGATTGTGGAGACCTATCCTTATATCGTAGGATGTGCCATTGCCCTCAAGCCGAATTACTATCCGGGCCGCGAGTTGTTTATGGCCTACGTTCACAGGTCGGGCAACGAGCAGGGTAATGCCACCTTGGTGACTGCCGAAACATTCGGCCACCGTCCTTACACCGAGCAGGTGTGGTATACGCTGCCGATGTCGACGCGACAAGCCTGCTGGACCGACCCGCTGCCAGAGGATGAGGACGAAGGGGTGACGCTCTCTTTCTGCCTGCCCATAATAGTGGGCAACGCCATTCCCGAACTGCGTTCGCCTACCCGCCTTTCCGAGCGTTACGACGATTGCGTGGGCGTCATCGTTGTCGACCTGCCCGTCGACCTGCTGTCGCAGATAGTCCATTCCGTGAAGCCCTCTCCCAATAGTTACAGCGTACTGCTGAGCAGCAACGGCTCGTATATCGTACATCCCGACACGGAGAAGTTGACTAAGATGAAGACCGTGTTTGAGTTGGCTGACAGCGACAAAGACGCCTCGGTGCGCAAGGCTGCCGAGGCGGTGCTGTCTGGCGAGACGGGGTGCAAGTCGTTCCGGATGAACCAGAAAGACTGGTGCGTGTTCTATAAGCCGTTTAGACATGTGGCGGGCGGGACGACCGCTGGGGCTGGGCCGCTGGAGTGGAGTGCCGGGGTGGTGTTTCTCAAGGATGATATTCTTGGCAGTTACAATTTCCTCGTCTGGGTGGAGTTGGCCATTGCCATCCTCGGCGTGCTGCTCTTCTTCCTAATCTGCCGTATGCTCCTCCGTCGCCAACTGAAGCCTCTGCGCCTGCTCACCCGTTCGGCCCAGCGTATTGCCGAAGGCCATTACGACGAGACGGTGCCCAGCGCGCAGAGTGACGACGAGATAGGTCAGTTGCAGGACTGCTTCCGGCGCATGCAGCAGTCGCTGAGAGCCAAGTCCACCGAACTCGAAGAATTAACATCTATGCTGAAAAGACGTGGCGAAGCGTTGCAGAAGGCCTACGGCAATGCGCAGGGATCCGACCGCATGAAGACCGCCTTCCTGCACCACATGACCACTAAGATGACGCTTCCTACCGACCTCATTGAGCGCAGCGTGATGAAACTCTGCAACAACTGTCAGGACATCACGCCGCAGGAGGCCGAGGCCGAGGTAAGTATCATCAAGACACAGAGCGAAATTGTGCTCGACGTGATAGAACAGATGATTGAGGCTTTGCAGAATGAGACGGAAGAGGCGGAAGATACGGAAAAGGAATTAAAGGCAGGAAAGGAGGTCCACCATGAATAGTAGTCTTTCCCGTAAACTCAGCATCAGAATCTCGCTGATGGCCATACCCATTTTCGTCCTCTCGCTGGGGCTGTTCTATCTTCAGTCGAGTTATCTGATCCGCAAGGAGGCCAACGAGCGTTCCAACAGCACCCTGCGCACCGTCATACAGCGTGTAAGCAACTACATGAGCACGATAGAGGTGTCGACCAATGCCAACTTGTGGTTGCTTGAGGAGAACTTCCGTCCCGACTCGCTGCTGTCTGTATCGCAACGCATCGTGCGCCTCAATCCCCGCATTCTCAGTTGCTCAGTCAGCGCGCAGCCCGGCGTGTTACAATCTGTAGGGGCAGGCCCCTATGCCAGCACGAACGGGAAATTTTTCTCCGTATACACCATCCATGAGGGCGACACGATTACTTCCGTGATCGAGACCGAATATGAATACACCGACAAGCCCTGGTACAAAGAGCCGTTGAAAAAGGGCAAAGCCTGCTGGATAGAGCCCTTCAGCGGACATACCGAAGGGTCTATTGACTATAACAAAGCCGTTGCCACCTATTGCTGCCCGCTACGTTCGGAGCAGGGAGAAGTGCTGGGCGTCATCTCCACAGATTTCTCGTTCAGCCGCCTGGCAAAGACAATCATCGACACGGAGCACCCCTACCCCGGCGCCTACTTCGTATTGGTGGGGAGCGACGGCCGCTACTTCATTCATCCTGACACATTGCGGCTGTTCCGAAGGACCATCTTTACCGATGCCGACCCACGTCAGGATGCCGACCTGATAGCCCTTGGCCACGAAATGACGGCCGGCAAGCAGGGCACCATGCATATCACGGACAACGGCCAGCACTGCCACGTGTGCTACCAACCCGTGCCGGGCACCGACTGGAGCCTTGCCATGGTATGTCCTGAAAGCGAGATATTGACGGGCTACAACCACCTGGCTTACGTCATCATCATTCTTATCCTCGCAGGACTGGCGGTCATGCTGTGGATGAGCCAGCGGGTTGTTCGCCAGAACATACGTCCTATCAACAAGTTGCTGGACTACACCAAACTGATTGCTGAGGGCCATTATGACCAAGTGATTCCACAGACTAACCAGAAAGGCGACGTATGGAAACTCCAGAACAGTTTTGCCACGATGCAGCAGGCACTCAGGCAGCATATTGGCAGCATCAGCCAGACGGCAGAGGAAATAAAGAAGCGCAACGAACAGCGGGCTCGCGACATGCGGCTGGCAGAAGAGTCAGTAAAGAAAAAGACCGTTTTCATCGAGAATTTATCGCATCAGATACGCACGCCGCTGAACATCATTGACGGTTTCTCCAACGTGCTGTACGAGATGATTGCCGCGCGCAGCAAGGCAGCCCCAGCCGGGGGCTCCGGAGTGTCCGGGATTTCCGGAGATTCCGGGGTATCCGGGACTTCCGGGGGTTCCTCCGATACCACTGCCGACGAAAACCTGAATGACATCACAGGAATGATGAAGCACAATGCCACCCACCTTAAGCGCATGGTGCTCATGCTCTTCGACAGTTCGTCGGCCGGCGGTGCCGAAACGTTGATGAACAACCGTTTTGAGGAGGTGTCGTGCAATGCCGTGGCACGCGAAAGCATCGCCACTACCGAGCAGGTCTTCCTGGGCATCAAGGTGAAGTTCGAGACAGAGTTGGCAGACAATGTCAAGATTATCACCAGCCACCTCTACCTGATACGCATCCTGCGCGAGTTGCTCTTCAATGCGGCCAAGTTTTCCGATGACAAAAACATCAGCCTCAGCGTAACGCAGACCTCCACCAACATTATCTTCACCGTCGAAGATACGGGTGTAGGACTGCCAGAAAACCCGGAAGAGTTTCTCTACAAGCCCTTTATGAAAAGCGACGACCTCTCTGAAGGTCTTGGCCTTGGTCTGCCGCTCTCCAAGCGCCATGCACTGTGTCTTGGCGGCGACCTCATCTACGACAAAGACTACAAGCAAGGCTGCCGTTTCATAGTGGAGGTGCCAAAGTAGCGCGGCTCTCTATTAAGTTGTTTGGACGATTTACTCGTAGGGAAAGGGGACTCCCTAAACTTGAATTATTTCTCTTTGTATATAACCTTATTGGCACCGCTGGTGATCTTGAGAGCTTCGGGATGGTCTTTGATGAAAGAGTCGATGTGGCGCACGCGCTTCTCTTCAAGCACCTCGTCCATGGCAATGAGTATACCCGTTTCCTCCACGTCGCCAAAGCCGTAGTTGATGGCTGTACCGAAGAGCCGCATGGTGGGCGAGAGGCTCATGTAGGCATTCACCAGCGGCGGTATGTTGTAGCCCAAGGCACGTATGCGCTGGTTCAGTATGCGGTAGTCGCCCTTGAAGTCATTGGCGGTGAAGATAGCGGCCAGTTCGTGCTCGTCGGTTTCAATTTTCAGCGGTTTCATCGGTATTACCAGCCCGTCCTTGTCACTGAAATGCTTTTTCAGGAAGTATAGGATCATGTCGCGCCCCTCGCGTATGTAACTAGGATACATGGTCATCTTTCCGAAGAAATACTTGACGTTGGGCATGACCACAGTCAGCGCTCCCAAGCCGTCCCACAGGTTATCGAGCGCGAAGAGGCTCTTGGCACCCATGCGGCTGCTCTGGTATGGCAGGCTTACAAACGAGCGTCCCAGTTCGATGGTATAGGGCATATACTCCTTGAGGAACTTTTCCGAGAAATGGAACATGTGGCTGGTGGCCAGTTTGGGCTGTCCGTTCTCGTCCAACTCCCATTTGGTGCCTTCCAGATAGCGGTAGCCGCCGATGATCTCTTCGGCATCAGGATTCCACACGATGAGTTGCTTGTAACAGTTGTCGCAGGTGTCAAACTCGTCGATGTCCACTTCCTTGCCCGTGCCGCCTCCCGCCTCGCGGAAGGCTATTTCCCGCAGGCGTCCTATTTCGCGCATCACGTTGGGAGCGTTATGTGCTGTAACGACATAGATCTTGTTGTTGCTCTTGTTGGTCATGCGCAACTGTAGGTCGGGCGTGAGTTCTTTTTTCAGCACCTCTACAGGAATCGGATTGATTATCGGCTGTTCCATTCTTGCACTTTGATAGTTTTTTAAGGCTTTTAATTGCTTTTAGGGTGCAAAGTTACTAAAAATCGAATAAAATGCAAAAGAAAACGGGGAAAAGTTTGTTTTTAACACAGAGAATAATGAGATTCAGAGGTTAACTCCAAAACTCAAAGCCCTCTGTGTTAAAATAGGACGAACCGCGAAGCGGCCTTACAAAAACAAAATAAAACAGAAAAAACAAAAAAAAACAATTCAACTTTTACATACAAAGATTTCATTGCACAAAATAAAGCAAGTGTGTAAAAAGGAGGGGGTGAATGTTGCGATAAAAGAAAAAAATCATGGTTTTGAAAAAAAATGTGGGGAATTGTGGGGAATTGTGGAGAGAAATGATTACCTTTGCAGGCGAAGATGATTGAAGAATGAAAATTGAAGATTGAAGATTGGAAATTGAAGACTGAAGACTGAAATGCGTTTTTTAGGAAACATAGAGGCCAAGACCGACGCTAAGGGTCGCGTTTTTCTGCCCGCCACCTTCCGTAAGGTGCTGCAGGCGGCCAGCGAGGAGGTGCTTGTGATGCGCAGGGATGTGCATCAGAAGTGCTTGGTGCTCTATCCTTTAAGCATTTGGAACATTCGCATGGATATGCTGCTGCAGCATGTGAATCCGTTTGACGACGAGTCGCAGATGGTTTTCCGCGAGTTCGTGTCGGCGGCTACCGAGTTGACCATCGACGGCAACGGGCGCCTGCTGCTTCCGAAGAGTGCCCTTGAAGAGGCTGAGATAATACAGGCGGTGCGTTTCATCGGCATGAACGATACAATAGAGATATGGGCAAGCGAAAAGGCTTCGCAGCCGTTCCTATCGCAGACCGACTTCGCGGCGAAGATGAAAGCCATTATGATGGGGAGTAAAGGCTCGGGAAGTAAAGAAGAGAAGGAGTAAAGGAGAAGAAGAGAAGGAGTAGATGAGTAAAGGAGTAAAGGAGTAAAGTAATAAAGGTTGATGATAAAGACGGCGGGAACATACCACGTATCTGTCCTTTTAAAGGAAAGCATCGACGGGCTGGACATCCAGCCCGACGGCATCTATGTAGATGCCACCTTCGGCGGCGGCGGCCACTCGAAGGAAATCCTCAGGCGACTGGGAAAGCACGGACATCTGTTTGGCTTCGACCAGGATGCCGACGCGGAGTTAAATATTGTAAACGACGATAGATTCACCTTCGTGCGCACCAACTTTAGATACATGAAGAATTGGATGCGCTACTATAAACACGGTTTCCTTGATGGCGTGCTGGCTGACCTGGGGGTGTCGTCGCACCATTTCGATGATGAGACGCGGGGATTCTCGTTCCGCTTCGACGCGCCGCTCGATATGAGGATGAACCGGCGGGCAGGGATGACGGCCGCCGACGTGGTGAACAACTACACGGAGGAACAACTGGCCGACATCTTTTACCTCTATGGCGAACTGAAGAACGCCCGCAAACTGGCCGCCGCAGTGGTGAAGGCCAGACAGGAAGCACCCATAATGACTACGGGGAGACTACTGGAAGCAATAGGAGCCCCCCTTTCGCCCCCCGAGGGGGGTACAATAGACCCCTCCGCCAGCAAAACTATAGAAGCCCCCTCGGGGGCCGTAGGGGGGGCTTCGCCATCGGGGGCCTCTTGGAAGAAGGATGCCGCGAAACTCTTCCAGGCCCTGCGCATCGAGGTGAACCATGAGATGGATGCCCTGCGCGAGATGCTGATGGGAGCCTGCACACTGCTGAAACCGGGAGGAAGGCTGTGCGTCATCACCTACCACTCGTTAGAGGACCGAATCGTGAAGAACGTGATGCGAGCGGGCAATGCCGAGGGAAAGATACAACAGGACTTTTTCGGTCGCGTAACATCGCCCCTACACCTTATTAATAATAAAGTGATAGTGCCCTCGGCCGAGGAACAGGAGGCGAACCCGAGAAGCCGGAGCGCAAAACTGAGAATAGCGGAGAAGAGTTGAGAGTTAAGAGTTGAGAGTTGAGAGTTAAGAGTTGAGAGTTGAGAGACTTTAGTTGAGAGTTCTTGGACGAGCCAAGCGGCAGAGCCGAGCGGAGAGAATTTAGTTGAGACGTATAAGATGAAAGAGCCGGAGATGATAATTGAGATTGCTGGAGAAGAGCCAAAGGCAGATGAACAGCGAATGAATGAGCCTGAGGAACAGAAAACTGAGGGTGATGATGGACAGGGAAAGGCCGAAAGGCCGAAGGACAATGCACCTTCGACCTTGCAACGCATGAAGGAGTCGGCCAGCGAGGACGATGATGCACCCGTGGGGTCACTGACCCTCAAGCAGATAGTGGGCGGCGACTACCTGTTTGCCGTGGTACGCCATCATGTGGCACTCATCATGCTTATTGTGCTGATGCTGGTCATCTATGTGGGCGTGCGCTATCAGTGTGAGCAGGATGTGCTGGAAATAAACCAGTTGGAGAAAGACCTGGTGGATGCGAAATATAAGGCTATGTCAAGTTCGAGCAACCTGACCGAACTGTGCCGCCAGAGCCATGTGCTGAATGTGCTGCGCGAGAATCAGGACACACTCTTGCAAATCAGCGACCAGCCGCCGTTTATCATTGAGGTGCCGGAGGAGTGAATGGGTTGAGAGTTGAGGGTTGAGAGTTAAGAGACTTTAGTTGAGAGTTGAGACTTTAGTTGAGAGTTGAGAGTTGAGACTTTAGTTGAGAGTTGAGAGATGAGACTTTAGTTGAGAGTTGAGAGATGAGTAAGTTTAAGAAAGATAAGGTGTTGCCGCGCTATCTGACTATTGCGGTGTTGCTGACGCTGATAGGGGTGGCAGTGGTGTTTAAGGCAGGCTATACGATGACTGCCAAGAAGAGTTATTGGGAGACAGTGGCCAACAAACTGAAGAGCGACAGCGACAGCGTGCGTCCCAACCGGGGAAATATCCTGAGTTGCGACGGACAACTGCTGGCCAGCAGCATACCTGAGTATAAGATATTCATGGATTACCAGGCCGGTGGCAACAGCGATACGGCGTGGGTACGCAAGCGCGACAGCATCTGGTATGCCGACCTTGACAGCCTGTGCCGCGGGCTGAACGTCATCTTCCCCCAGCGTTCGGCCGAGGAATTCAAGGCACGTCTGGAGGAAGGCAAGCACAAGGTGCAGAAAAACGGCACCGTGGGTGCGCGCCACTGGGCCGTGTGGCCTCGCCGCATCAGTTACAACACCTACCGTGAGGTGCAGGAACTGCCTTTCTTCAACCTGCCCACCCATAAGGGCGGCTTCCACGCCGAGGAGTTCCAGGCCCGCCGCCGTCCGTTCGGCTCGCTGGCCGAGCGTACCATTGGCGACATCCGCTCGTTTGAGGGCGGTAAGGATACGGCCCGCTTTGGCATCGAACTCACTTACGACAGCATCCTTCGCGGCAAGTGCGGCATAGAGCGCAAACAGAAAGTGCTCAACAAGGTGGTGCCCTTCACCGTGACGCCACCCATCGACGGTAGCGACATCGTGACCACCATCGACGTGGGCATGCAGGACCTGGCCGAGCAGGCTTTGGTCGAGGGTCTGAAGAAATGGGACGCCTCGATGGGCGTGACCATCCTGATGGAGGTGAAGACTGGCGACGTGAAAGCCATCGTGAACATGCGCCGCAGCGAGAATGGTGAATACTACGAGCGCTTTAACGATGCCATCAGTTACCGCTGCGAGCCCGGTTCGGTGTTCAAGGTGGCCTCCTTCCTCGTAGCTCTCGACGACGGTGTGGTAGACACCAGTTACGTAATCCATACCGGCTGCGGCATCATGAAGATGCACGGTGCCAATATGAAAGACCACAACTGGCATCGCGGCGGCTACGGCGACATCAACGTGGCACGCGCCTTGGAGGTGAGTTCGAACATCGGCGTGAGTTATGTCATCGACAATTTCTACGGCTCCAATCCCACGAAATATGTGGAGGGCCTCTATCGCGTAGGCATCGGCCAGGACCTGAAACTCCCCATCGTGGGCTACCTGCCGCCGAAGATCCGCATGCCGGACACGAAGACCACCAACAAAGCCCTCTACTGGAGTAAGACCACGCTGCCGTGGATGTCGATAGGCTATGAGACCCAGATAGCACCCATCAACACCGTGACCTTCTATAATGCCATTGCCAACAACGGCCGCATGATGCGCCCGCGCTTTGTGAAAGGTTTTATGAAGGACGGCGTGATGCTGGAAGAGACGCAGCCCGAGGTCATCAAAGAGCAGATAGCCAAGCCCCAGACCATCCAGACGATGCAAACGGTGCTGCGACATGTGGTGAGCCAGGGTTTGGGCAAGAAGGCCGGCTCGCACTCGTTCCAGGTGTCGGGCAAGACCGGCACGGCGCAGGTGGCCAAGGCCGGCGGCTATAAGACAGGTATCACGGAATACTGGCTGTCGTTCTGCGGCTACTTCCCCTCCGACGACCCGCGTTACACCTGCATCGTGTGTATCAAGAAGTCGGGCCTGCCCGCCTCGGGCGGTCTGATGTCGGGCGGTATCTTCCATCATATCTCCGAGGGTGTGATGGCCAAGAACCTGAAACTCAGCGTGGAGGATGCCCGCGACTCGCTGTCGGTGTTTGAGCCCGAGGTGAAGCGTGGCGACCAAGCCGCCGCATCCTACGTGATGAACGCACTGGGTGTGAAGGGCGTTAAGAATAATGCGGAGCAGCCCGCCTATGGAGACAAGCAGATGCCCAGTGTGGTGGGCATGGGTGCCCGCGATGCCGTGTATTGTCTGGAGAGTCGTGGTGTGAAGGTCCACATTCACGGCACTGGGCATGTAAAGCGCCAGGACATTGCGCCGGGCACGGCGTTGAGTCGTGGCATGGTGTGTAACTTGGAGTTGAATTAAATCGTAAATATAATGAGGCTGAGTGAATTATTAAAGAATATAGAGGTGAAGACCCTGACGGGGTCTGCCGATGTGGAGATAAGCGGCGTGGACATCGACTCGCGGCAGGTGAAGCCCGGCCATCTGTTTGTGGCTATCAAGGGCACGCAGACCGATGGGCACCAGTATATAGCCAAGGCAATAGAACTGGGGGCAGCGGCGGTGCTGTGCGAGGAAATGCCGGTGGATGTCGGCGGGAAAACCGCCGACCACACTGCCTTCGTGCAGGTTGCCTCTACCGAGGCGGCCGTGGGACCGGTGGCAACGGCTTTCTATGGCGACCCGACATCGAAACTGACGCTGGTGGGCGTGACGGGCACCAACGGCAAGACCACTATCGCCACCTTATTATATAATATGTTCCGTCGGCTGGGGTATAAGTGCGGCCTGCTTTCCACGGTGTGCAACTATATCGAGGACGAGGCCGTGGCCGCCAGCCACACCACGCCCGACCCCATCGAACTGAACCAGTTGCTTAGCCGCATGGTGGATGCCGGCTGCCAGTATGCCTTTATGGAG
>JAEEGL013425778.1_pt1 | contig 11730 bp, 9 predicted proteins | sample 9134231 | NCBI WGS metagenome assembly JAEEGL01 (sample SAMN16246548, study PRJNA631951) | gut metagenome | biome: gut microbiome; feature: rumen; material: fiber-attached | host: Bos | place: Iran: Karaj | collected 2018-10
CCGTATTTTTTGGCCCCGTAATTCTGTCCGCAGAAGGTGGCGGTCGTGGTGCCGAAGGCGCCGAGCATCATCCAGAACAGGCCATCGAGCTTGCCGAAGGCCGTCCAGGCGGCCATCGTCTGCGTGCCGAAAGAGTTGACCGTGGCCTGAATCAGGGTGTTGGAGATCGCGTACATAGAAGAAGAGAGGCCGGCCGGGATGCCCAGGCGGATGATCCGCTTCAGGGTCGGCCCGTGGAAGCCAAGCCGTTTCGGAACCAGACGGTAGCAGTCGTCGGAGCGCATCAGGATCAGGATGACCAGCACGGCGCTCACCGACTGCGACAGGATTGTAGCGAGCGCAACACCCGTCACGCCCCAGCCGAACCCGCCGACGAACAGAAGGTCGAGCACGATGTTGGTCAGGCACGAAGTGATCAGGAAATACAGAGGCCTGCGGGAGTCGCCGATGGCGCGCAGGATGCCGCTGCCGATATTGTAGATCAGGTTGAACACGGTGCCCGCGAAATAGATGCGCATATAGGTGCGGGAGAGCGGAAGGACGTCTCCCGGCGTGCCCATCCACAGAAGCGCCTGATTCGAAAGAGCAATGCCGACGACGGTGAGCACCAGTCCTCCGACGAGGCCGAACGCGATGCTGGTATGGACGGTCAGGGATACGCCTTCCCGGTTGCCCGCCCCGAAATGCTGGGCGATGATGACCGTCGCGCCGCCGGACATACCCACGAAAAAGCCCACCAGCAGATTGATCAGCTGACCGCTCGCTCCTCCGACAGCCGCCAGAGCTTCTTCGCCGACGAAGTTGCCGACGATGATGGCGTCCGCGGTATTATAGAGCTGTTGAAAGAAAGTGCCAAGCAGGATCGGGAAGAAAAAACGGAGCATGTTCTTCCAGATGACTCCTTCGGTCATATTGGGACGGGTCAGGGAGTGCAGATGCATGATGGATCCTCTTTTCGGATATGTTTCGGCAGGCCGCCCGGAAGGAAGACGGCGGCCCGGCCGCGTGTTTTTCTACAGAGAGAGCCGCTTCAGCAGCGGAAGCGTAAAATGGGCCGCAAGCCCGATGAACAGGCCCGTCGCGCACGCCGAGAGCGCGAGCAGCGGAACATAGGAGAATACGCCGGGGGTCCCGGTGAAGATGACCGCGAGCACGAGCTGGGCCGCGTTGTGCGCCAGAGCGCCGAACAGGCTGACGAGCGGAAGCGCGCGGCGTTCCAGCAGGCGTAGCAGCAGAAGCATCATCAGGAAGCAGCAGACGCCGCCGGCCAGACTGTACAGGAAGCCCATCGCCTGCCCGAGCAGCAGGCTGCCGATCAGGATGCGCACAAGGAGCACCGCGAAAGCTTCGGCGGGCGTGCAGGTGACCATGACGAGGAGCGTGACCGCGTTGGCGAGCCCGAGTTTGACGCCCGGAACCGGCAGGGGAGGAGGCAGAAAGCCTTCCGCCCAGTGGATCGCGACGGCCAGGGCCGCGAAAACGGCGAGTACCGCGAGGCGGCGCGTGGAAAACGGATGGTTCAGGCGGGGATCAGCCGGCATAGGCGCCTCCTTCCGGAAGGGGCGCGAGGCCCGACGAAACGGGAGCGCTCTTCGACGGGACGATCTGGATCACCACGCGGTGAGGCAGGCAGGTGATCGGAAGCGCGTCGGACCGGATGAACCCCATATGGACACACAGAAGATCGGGGCAGTCGGCTTCCTTCATCCCGATGGATCCGGGCCGCACCTCGACCACGTTGTAATGGCCGGCTTCGTCTTCGATCCGGAGGGTATAGGGCTCCTTGACCGCGGAAAGATCGATCTCGTAGAGTACGCGGCCGTTTTGCGTGATGCGCGCGATCTGTCCCGAGGCGGGAGCCTTGAGCTGCATAAAGAGCGCCAGCGCCGCCAACAGAGCGAGGACGGAGGCCAGGACGGACAGCAGAATGATCCGCTTCTTGATCGTCATCGCAATGCCTCCTTTCCCAGTCTACAGAGCATTTTAGCATTATTGAATGCTTTTGTACAGCCGAAACGACGAAAATTGATCCCGGGCACGGAGAAACGGCATCCTTTTTCGCCGGAGAAGAGACCGGAGCCTGAGGGAACCCGGGCGAATCGAAACCCGCCGGCCATTCTGAAAAAAAGTATTGCATAAATATCCGTTTTTCTGTAGAATATAGAAGTAAGATAATGGGGGAGTAAGCCGTTTGAAGAGGCATCCCCAAAAGAGGAGACGGCTGAAGAAAGAGAAAGATCGGCCGAAGAAGATCTTGTGAGGTTTTTATGGAAGTCGTTTGGGATATCGTGAAAGACGGCGTGCTGGATACGCTGAAGCTGCTGCCGTTTTTATTTCTGGCCTATCTGCTGATGGAATGGCTGGAGCAGAAAGCCGGGGAGAAGAGCCTCGGCTGGCTCAAAAAGCCGGGTGCCGGTCCGCTCGTCGGCGGAGCGCTCGGCGCGGTGCCGCAGTGCGGGTTCTCCGCGGCGTCGGCCAATCTGTACGCCGGCCGCGTGATCACGCTCGGTACGCTGTTCGCGGTGTTTCTGTCCACGTCCGACGAGATGCTGCCGCTCATGATCTCGCACGGTATCGGCGCGGGGCGCATCTTCGGCATCATCGGCATGAAGGCAGGCGCGGGCATTCTGTGCGGGTTCGCGATCGACGGCGTCCGGAAGCTCGCGAAACGCGCGCAGGAAGGATACCGGATCGAGGAACTGTGCGAACGGGAACACTGCCACTGTGAAGAAGAAGGCTCGATCTGGAAGGCAGCCCTCATCCATACGATGAAGGTTGGTCTGTTCATCCTCGGGTTCTCGCTGGCGCTGAATGCGCTCCTGGAGCTCGTCGGAACGGAGGCGCTCCAGAGTTTCCTGGGCGACCGTTTTCTGCTCCGGCATATGGCGGCGGGCCTGATCGGCCTGATCCCCAACTGCGGCGCGTCGGTCTTCCTCACCGAAATGTATATCAGCGGCGTGCTCTCGTTCGGAGCGCTGATGACCGGCCTGCTCGCCGGGTCCGGCACCGGTTTCCTGGTGCTCTGCCGCGTCAACGCCAACTGGAAGGAAAACGTATGCATTGCGCTCGGCCTTCTGGCCATCGGCCTCGTGCTCGGCATGGGGATCGACGCGCTCGGCATCGTTCTGTAGATCGTTCGTTTGGACAGGGCGTCCGCTTCCGCGGGATCGTCCTCCCGTGTTCTGCTGTACGGAGAATAGTAAAGGAGGAATGGTTTATGGATCATCAGGCGGCTCTCCGCATCGTGGAGGAAGTTCAGAAGGCCGTGATCGGCAAGGAGACGTGCGTGTTTCGGGTGATGGCGGCCGTTCTGGCGAAGGGGCATGTGCTGATCGAGGACATCCCCGGCGTCGGAAAGACCACGATGGCGATGGCTTTTTCCAAAGCGATGGGCCTTTCCGGCCACCGCATGCAGTTCACGCCCGACGTAATGCCCTCCGATATCACCGGGTTTTCGCTGTACCGCCAGGAGAGCGGGCAGTTCGAGTACCAGCCGGGAGCCATCATGTGCAACGTGTTCCTGGCCGATGAGATCAACCGCACTTCGCCGAAAACGCAGTCCGCTCTGCTGGAGTGCATGGAAGAAGGACACGTCACGGTGGACGGCGTGACGCACGCGATCCCGAGTCCCTTCCTGGTGATCGCCACGCAGAACCCGTTCGGAAGCGCCGGCACGCAGCTGCTGCCCGAGAGCCAGATCGACCGCTTCATGGTGTGCGTGGAGATGGGCTATCCGACGCTCGAGGACGAGATCCGCATCGTCAAAGGCCGCGAGCGCGGTTCGCTGGTGGAGACCGTGCAGGTCGTTTCCTCGGCGGAGGAGATCCTTCGCATGCAGGACGAAACCGAACAGATCCATCTGGAAGAATCGATGTACCGATATATCAGCGAGATCGTGCGGGCTACCCGCGATAATCCTCTGGTGCAGCTCGGCATCAGCCCGCGCGGCAGCATCGCGCTCACCCGCATGACAAAGGCCGTGGCGTATCTGCGCGGCCGCGATTACGGGATCCCCGCCGACGTGCAGGAGATCGTGTCCGATACGCTCTCTCACAGACTCCGCCTGTCGGCCAGAGCCAAAGCGGAGGAACTATCCGTACAGACGGTAATGGAGCGCATTGCCGGATCCGTTACCGCACCCAGTCTCAGAACACGCGTGTAAAGGGGAGATACCGTGAGGCTTGTCATTCATCTTGCGATCGGCCTGTTTATGGGGTATCTGGCGGTTTTTTACGGCAATCTTCCGCTCTCGGCGGTAACGGCGGCATGGCTCGCCGCGATACCGGCGGGATTCTTGCTGTGCCTCCGCCTTCGCAGGATGATCACGGTACGGATGCACGCGGCCTCGGTGGCGACGCTCTCCCGAAGTGCATCGGAGCTTGCTCCCGAAAGCGAAACGAATAAGAATGACGATACCGGCGAGCCTCTTTCGCCGGAAAAGAATATGCCCGAAACACCCCCTAAGACAGCCTCCGCCGAGGTTCCGGTGGAGTTCCGGTTTGACAACGCTTCCTTCCTGCCGCAGCTCGCAAAGATCCGCTGCGTCTGGGAAGGACTTTACGACAAACATCCGTATACCGATCTCTTTGAAGAGAAACTGGGAGCTACGGCCCTGGACGTCCGGAAACGGGAGTTCGGCGTATCCGCGGTCGGTTTTTATACCGCGAAACTGGAACAGGTGACGGTCTCCGACCCGCTGCGGCTGTTCTCGCTGAAGGTCCCGGAGATCGAAAACCTGACGGCCGGGTTCAATATCTGGCCGGAGACGGATTTCGTGTACGTGCTGTGGCCCTCCGACGGATACCATCCGGGCATGCGGGGCGACGTTACCGGCAAGATCGGCGGCGAAGATACCGACGAGATATTCCAGCTGCGCCCCTACCGGCCCGGCGACCGCGTCAACAGCGTGCACTGGAAGCTCACCGCGCGCGAAAATGAGCTGATCGTGCGGGAATTCTCCCGCGAAGAGGAGCCGATCCTGTATCTGGCTCTTGAGCCCAGACGCGTGCAGGAAGGAACGACCGAAGAGGACGGTCAGGCGGTGGGCAAGTATCTTTCGTGTATGATCAGTGTCGCGCGGGGGCTCGTCCGGGAAGGAATTCCGTTCTTTCTGGGATGGCAGGAAGCCCCGGGCGGCGCCTGGGAGATCCACGATATCCGCAATGAGGAAACCTTATATCAGGCGCTGGGATTGTTTTATCAGGTGCCCTTGTTTCACGCGCACATCGTGCGCACGCCCGAGGAAATGCTTCCCGGCGGCCACTGGCTCCGCCTGAACAGCAAGCTGGAATTCACGCTGGACGGCCGGAAAGTCCGGGTGGCGGGGAATCCGGAAGGGGGGAAGAGTCATGGATCGTGACCGCATCGCCCGTCTTCTTGCCGCGGAGGAAAAGCGGCCGGCCCCGAAGAAAGCCGGTTTCTGGGAGAGCCTGAAGCTGGATCTTTTGTGGCTCGTCTGCGCGGCTCTGTTCGCGTTTTCACTGTATTTTACCGTCGTTCTGTTCCTGGAGCTCTGTCCCATTCAGGTGAAGACGGACGTAACGCCGATCCTGTTTGCCGCGTTAGTGCTGTCCGCGCTGTCCGCTCTCGTGTGGCTGCCGGCCAAGGCGTCGAAGTGGCTGGTCCCCCTGCTGACGATCGGTCTGGCGGCGCTTGCATGGTTCTGCCGCGACTGGTTCTGGCGCGGATTCCAGACGCTGGCCGATGGCATCGCCGTCCGCACGAACGCCTATTACGGTACGGATTACGGCTCATGGAAGGCGGAGCCCGTCTCCATGGAGCTTTTCTTCAGTGCGCTTCTGATGCCTATGGCTCTGTATCTGGGATATTTCGTGTACCGCCGGCCGAGAGCGGCCGCGTCGGTGCTTCCCACCGTGGTGATCGCGCTGCTGGGTCTTATTGTCGGACGCCTGATGAGCATCTCGCTCGCAATCATCTTCGTGGGGATCTACTTTACGTTCAAGGGGCTGGAGACCGGGAAGGGAACGGTTCTCGGGCGGCCCGATTCCGCCAAGCAGTCGATGGCCTGGCTCGGCATCGGTATGATCGCGATCAGTCTGTTTTTATGGTTCGTTTCGCCGGTGTGGCAGAACAAGCTCTACGAGTGGCAGGCGGCGGTCCGCCACTGGAACGGCGGAGAAGAGGGCGATGAAGGGCTTTTATACCGCCGGTCCGAGGAGCTGGACAATCAGGCGCCCGTGTATTCGGGCCGCCGGATGCTGGAGCTGTCCGTGTCCAGGTATTTTTCTCCGATGCTCTACCTGAAGGGCTTCGTGGGGAGCGTCTACGAGGAGAATACCTGGCTTTCCGTGGAACCGGAGGATTTTACCCTTCACTGGGATCAGCAGAGTTCGAGGAGCATCCAGGAGTACGGGTACAACCGTCTGCAGAAGACGATGCCAGAGACCGTGATCCGGGTGCGTCCGCTGCAGGACGAAGAATCCTGCGCGTACGTTCCGTATTACTCGCGCGCGATGGGTGACTGGACGCCTTTCCTCGATTCCGGAGCGGTCTCGAACATGCAGGAATATACCTACAACGGGTACCCCGACGTCCAGTACCGTCTGATGGAGTCCGGGCTTATTCAGGCCCTTGCGGGGAAAGAGGACCCGGAACCGCTCTACGCCGGAACGCAGCTTCGTCTGCAGGGCGCCGGGGCAGTGCTCGAAGCGCTGCAGGAACGGTACCGGCAGTTCGTATATACGCTCGATCTTGAAGTCCCCGAGGAGGTAAGGGCGGCGCTCGAAGAAATGATCGCGCCCATTCTTGAGGAAAAAGGCTGGGCTGTCCGTCCTTCCGGGTGGCTCGAGGAGTCGGAAACACAGGAGACGAGCGAGATCTCCGGAGAGGAGAGCGCGGAGCAGGAAGAGAGCAATGAGGCGGAAGAAAGCGGAGAGACCGGGGACAACCCCGAAGAAACGGATCTTCCGCACTACGTGGATGTGTTCGAGGCGGCCGAAATCGTAGAGGAGATCCTTTCGGGGTATACCTATCGGCTGCAGCTTCCGTCGGTGCCGGAGGGAGAGGATTATACGCTTTTCTTCCTCTCCGAAATGCACGAAGGCTTCTGCCGTCATTTCGCGACGGCGGCGACGCTTCTGTTCCGGACGCTCAACGTTCCGGCCCGGTATGTATCCGGGTACGCCGTGTTTGAAGACAATCAGGGTGTCAGCCAGCGCATGTACGTGCAGGACCGCATGGCCCATGCCTGGACCGAAGTCTACGTGGACGGCTTCGGCTGGTTCCCGCTCGATTTCACGCCGGCGGACGAGACCAACACGGTCTATCACTGGAGCGGTCCGGCGCAGGGGCCCGGCTATTATCAGGAAGACGACGAAGAAGAGGAAGATGACGGCATCGTCATACCGATCGTTCCCGGCCGTCCCGGAACCCGGCAGGAGGGCCGGACGCTTCCGTGGTGGAGCTGGCTGCTCCTGATCCCCGTCCTGCTCACGGCCTTTGTCACCGTCATTTTGATCAGGCGGAGCCGGATTCTGAAAAAACGCCGCGAGACGGGCCGCGAAGAGGCGTCCCGCATAGCGGATGGCACCCTCTCGGAGGAGATGCAGGCTGATTACCGCGAGCAGGTGCTCGATCTCGGGCGGAATCTGTACGCGGCGGTGGATCTCGTGCCCGCCGCGAAGGAGCTGGACGATCCTCTGCTGGCCGTCAGAACGGCCTGCGGCGACGATCGCCTGGCGGAACGCTTCTGCCTGCATCTGCAGGAGGCGCAGTTCTCCGGACGCAGGGAGACCGCCGTGATGTACCGCGAAGCCTACCGGGATTACCGGCAGATCCTCCGGCGCACCGCGCCCGGCTGGACGAGGCGGCAGAGACTGTACGTGAAATATATGAAGTGCTGGCTGTAAAACGCTGGCCGTCCGGCGCGTTTTATGATATACTGTCTTCCGGCTTTTCGAAGAAAGAAGATACGGAAAGCGTGCCGCGGATCACACCCGGCATACCGGAAAAACGAGAACGGATAGAGAAGAAAGAGGAGATCGGATTGAGTCTGAAAAGTTTGTTCGCCCCCACCGATATGACGGAGGGCATGCCCTGGAGAAAGATCGTCAATTTCACCATTCCCATGCTGGTCGGCAACATCGCCCAGCAGCTTTATAATACCGCCGACAGCATCGTCGTCGGCAACGTGATCGGCGACAACGCCCTCGCGGCCGTCGGCAGCGCGAGCCCCATCTACAACCTGCTTTTGGTCCTGTTCATGGGCATCTCCGTGGGCGCGGGCGTTATGGTCAGCCAGTTCTACGGCGCGCGGGCGCGCGAGGACCTGAGCTTCACGATCGGCAACTGCATGACCGTTACGCTGATCGCCTCGCTCATCATTATGGCGATCGGAGCGGTGGCCATCCGGCCGCTCCTGGAGCTCCTCGACACCCCGAAGACCATCATCGACTGGTGCGATTCGTACCTGATGATCCTGATCATGGGCATCGCGGGCACCTCGTACTACAACATTTTCTGCGGAATCCTGCGCGGCCTCGGTGATTCGGTGTCGGCGCTTTTGTATCTGCTGATCGCGACGGTGGTGAATATCGGGCTCGATATCCTGTTCGTCGCCGGCATGGATATGGGCGTTGCCGGCGCGGCTCTCGCCACCATCCTGGCGCAGATCCTCTCCGCCGTGCTGAGCTTTATGAAACTGCGGCAGATGCAGGGGCACTTCGATATGAAAGCCTCCTATCTGAAGCTGCGGAAAAAGTATACGCAGATGCTTGTACGGCTCGGCCTGCCCTCCGGCGTGACGCAGGCCATCTTCTCCACCGCGATGATCGTGGTGCAGTCGCTCACCAACAGCTTCGGCGAGATGGTGATCGCGGCCAACGTCATCATCATGCGCGTGGACGGCTTCGCGATGATGCCCAACTTCTCGTTCGGCACCGCGATGACCACCTACGCCGGCCAGAACGTAGGCGCCGGCAAGTACGAGCGGGTGACGCAGGGCGCCAAACAGGGAACGCTGATCGCTGTCTGTACGTCCGGCGCGGTCACCGGCATCATTCTGATCCTCGGCAAGTATCTGATGGGCGCGTTCACGCAGACAGAGGAGCTGATCGATCTCTCCAACCGGATGATGCGGATCCTCGCGATCGGCTACCTCGGCATGGCCGTGACGCAGTGCCTTTCCGGCGTGATGCGCGGCGCGGGCGACACGATGACGCCCATGTGGATCTCGCTCTTCACAACGGTAGTGGTGCGCGTACCGCTCGCCTACGGGATCGCGGCGCTCACCCGCTCGCCGGAGCTTCCGAACGGAGCGTATCAGTGCCTGTGGATCTCTTTGATGGTGTCGTGGGTGCTCGGCGCACTGATCACCACGTTCTTCTATCTGCGGGGCGGGTGGAAGAAGAAAGCGATCGTAAAGGCGGGGTAAAACATCTGCTATAGAGGAAGATTGAAAACTACCGTATATATTTCCGGAGACAATCAGAGCAGTATTTCCGAATTGATAAAGAAGACCGTAAAGCAGAACTCTTCTCACTGAAGATATAAAGACTGAAGACACAAAACACGCAAATAATTTGTTGATATTTATGCTTTACAATTACAATGCTATAATTAAATCATCAGACGTATCGATGGTAATTTCACAAACAGGGAGGAGGCAACAAAATGTCTATAAGGAAACGTCTGATCATTCTTGCGGGTGTATTGATATTCATCATATTATTTGTTCCTATTCCTCAACATGTACATCGATCATATCAAGGGATTCATCATACGGAGAACAGGGAAGAGCAAGCCACTGCGATTCTGGACATATGGCGTTTCGATTTCCTTTTGTTCGGACATATAACGAACGGAACGATCGAGATCTCTGTGGGAGGAGCCAAACAAAGCTATTCCATAGAGAAGAACGGAGAAACCTTTTTTTCATACGAGGGAAAAACCTATGAGTTGATACAGTTCAGGTCGTTCGATACGGCAACCAGAATGCCACTGTTTCTGTTGCATGGCTATGCCGATTCCGCCTTGCAAAATGCGGTATTGCAGCTCGAGAGTCAGAAAGAATGGTATGCTCTTGCGGAGGAAAATCTTTCTCCTGCGAACCAGACGGAGGTAACTTGGCATAAGCTACAGTCTTTTTTTGCAGGTTTGTAAGAAGGGACCGGCTCGGGCTACTCTTTGGAAATACGCAGGCCATCTTGTCTACCGCAATGATCGTGGTGCAGTCGCTCACCAACAGCTTCGGTGAAATGGTGAACTCGGCCAACGTCATCATGTGCGTGCCCCTGGTCTACGGGAGCGCGTTCGCCCGAGCTCCCGAACGGAGCGTATCAGTGCCTTTGGATCTCTTTGATGGTGTCGTGGGTGCTCGGCGCACTGATCACCACGTCCTTCTATCTGAGGGGCGGGTGGAAGAAGAAAGCAATCATCAAGGCTGGGCTTAACCTCTGTGCGGGAACCCGCAAATGTTTTATCGAATTATAAAGTTATTTTTTCATAGGGGAATGCTCATCTTGCGCATTCCCTCTTTTTTTGTTATACTTTTATTAGGGCGAAGCTGCCCTCAATCCGGATCAACCAACGCAGGAGGAAACTGTATGGCTGTCAAACGTGTCTTTGTAAGTAAGAAACCGGCCTTTCGGGTGGAAGCCCGGGGCCTGTATCAGGATTTAAAAGAAAACCTGCATCTGGAGGGCCTTACCGGTCTTCGCATTCTGCATCGGTACGATATCGAAAATCTGTCCGAAGAAACATACCGCGAGGCGCTTTCCCGCATTCTGTCGGAGCCCCCGGTGGATGATATTTACGAAGAAGATATGCCTCTTCCCGAAGGCGAGTGCATGGTGTTTGCGGTCGAGTATCTGCCCGGCCAGTACGATCAGCGGGCCGACTCCGCCGTGCAGTGCATCCAGCTGTTAGCCGCGGAGGAAAAGCCCCGCGTGCAGTATGCCAAGGTGTATGTGCTCACCGGAACGTTTTCGGAAGACGAAAAGCAGGCGGTCAAGAATTACTGCATCAACGCGGTGGATTCCCGCGAGGCGTCGCTTGAAAAGCCCGAAACGCTGGAAATGCGGTACAGTACGCCCGACGACGTGCCGACGATCGAAGGCTTCCGTGAGAAGTCGGACGAAGAGCTGGCCGCGCTCCGCAAACAGATGGGCCTTGCGATGAGCCAGGCCGATATTCTGCATACGCAGAAGTATTATAATGAGACCGAGCGCCGCGATCCCACCGTGACCGAGATCCGCGTGCTCGATACCTACTGGTCGGATCACTGCCGCCACACCACGTTCGGCACCGTCCTTACCGACGTCCAGTTTGCCAAAAGCAAGTGGCTCGAGCCCGTCAAGGCCTCTTACGAGGATTATCTGGAAACCAGAAAGATGCTCGGCCGCGAGGACAAGCCCCTGTGCCTGATGGATATCGCCCTCGCCGCGATGCGCCGCCTGAAGAAAGAGGGCCGGCTCACCGATCTCGAGGAGTCGAACGAGATTAACGCCTGCAGCATCGTGCTTCCCGTCGATGTGGACGGTGAGGAGCAGGAATGGCTGCTCATGTTCAAGAACGAAACCCACAACCATCCCACCGAAATCGAGCCCTTCGGCGGCGCGGCCACCTGCCTCGGCGGCGCGATCCGCGATCCGCTGTCCGGCCGTTCCTACGTGTATCAAGCGATGCGCATCACAGGCGGCGCCGACCCCACGGTGCCCGTGAAGGACACCATCCCCGGCAAGCTGCCGCAGCGCAAACTCGCGAAGCAGGCCG
>JAEEGL014929775.1_pt1 | contig 11730 bp, 10 predicted proteins | sample 9134231 | NCBI WGS metagenome assembly JAEEGL01 (sample SAMN16246548, study PRJNA631951) | gut metagenome | biome: gut microbiome; feature: rumen; material: fiber-attached | host: Bos | place: Iran: Karaj | collected 2018-10
AGCGTTAAGGTTCAGAAGGAGAACACCATCATCGTGGACGGTGCAGGAAAGCAGAAGGATATCAAGGCAAGGGTATCCCAGATCCAGCACCAGATCGAAGAGACCACGAGCGATTTCGATAAGGAGAAGCTGCAGGAGCGTCTTGCAAAGCTTTCCGGCGGCGTAGCAGTGATCCGTGTAGGTGCGGCTACCGAGACCGAGATGAAGGAAGCGAAGCTCCGTATGGAGGATGCTCTGGCTGCAACCCGTGCAGCAGTGGAAGAGGGCGTTATCGCCGGCGGCGGAAGCGCATATATCCACGCAGCAAAGCAGGTTGCGAAGCTGGCAGATACCCTGGAAGGCGATGTAAAGACCGGTGCGAATATCGTGCTGAAGGCTCTGGAAGCTCCTCTGGCACATATCGCAGGTAATGCAGGCCTTGAGGGCAGCGTGATCATCAACAAGGTGCGCGAGTCCAAGGTGGGCGTAGGCTTCGATGCCCTGAAGGAAGAGTATGTGGACATGATAGCCGCAGGTATCCTGGATCCCGCAAAGGTGACCAGAAGTGCCCTGCAGAACGCGACCAGCGTGGCGAGCACCCTGCTGACCACCGAGTCCGTTGTGGCCAACATCAAGGAAGATACCCCGGCTATGCCGGCAGGTGCAGGCGCGGGGGGGATGTATTAAAATACAGCACCCCGTAGGATCTGTGAATAATAAAGTGCCCGGGAAATGCTTGCATTCCCCGGGCGCTTTTTATGAACAGATCCGAGGGGCGGACAAGGCGCAAAGCGCCTCTGTCCGTCCATAACGAAAAACGCGAAGCGTTTTGAGTATACGGGGTGCGAAAGCCCCGTATCGAAAAGGAGCGCCGAAGGCGCGTATTTGAGATACGGCACGGCGAAATGCTGAAAAAGGCGTGCGCGGAGCGTTTTGAGTATACGGGGTGCGAAAGCCCCGTATCGAAAAGGAGCGCCGAAGGCGCGTATTTGAGATACGGCACGGCGAAATGCTGAAAGTTTTTAAAGACAGGGATGCGCTCCCTGTTTTTTTGTGGTATACTGATGCTCTATGATCAAAAAAGATACAAGTACAATCCTGCGCGGGATCGCGATCCTGATCGTCATCGCAAGTCATTATGCCGAATGGATGGGAACGGAAAACGCGCTTCATCCCGCAATTGCTCATGCAATCTCAACCTGGGGACCTCTCGGGGTGGATGTTTTTATGCTCCTTTCCGGTTATGGCCTGTATAAGAGCGCGGAAAAGGGAGGGGTAAACGGCCGTTTTGTATGGCGCAGGCTCTCGGCATGTTACATACCTTATCTGCTCGTGGCTTTTACGCTGGCGATCCTTACGCACGAGCTGCAGCCGACGAACCTGCACTGGATCTATGCTTTTGTCACGGTTCAGGATTACTGGTTCATTAGTGCCCTGATGGTGATGTATATCGCCTTTATGCTGAGTTTTCGCTTGTTTAAAAAGCTGCGACTGCCGGTCCTGAGTATTCTGGTGATCGGATATTCTGTGTGGCTGTATCTGAGCGGCCATATGGATTTCTGGACGCTTTCCAATGCAGCTTTCCTGATCGGGGTATATGCAGCGGCGGCGGAGAAGCGTTTCCCTGCCCTGTCATCCTTGAAAGGACGGATCCTGATGCTTGCGGCCGGAACGATCGGAAGCGCGGTCTGCTTTTTCTGGATGCAGCATATGGGGGGGAGCGGCACGGAGGAATCCTATGCGGCGGAGCTGGTGCTCAATCTGTTCCTGACACTGACGTGGCTGGGGATCGCATCACTTTTCCCGCCGTTTAAACCGCTGCTCTTTGGAATTCTGGGAAAGCACACCATTTTTATCTATCTTACCCATGCGGTACTTTATTTCGCGATACTGTACCGGCTGCCGGCATGGCCGTATGCGCAGCGATGCATCATCACCTCTCTGATCAGTCTGATCATTGGCTGTCTGCTCGGAGAACTTTATGATCTGGCAGAGAAACTGCCCGGAAAATGGATAAAACCCCGGCGTGCGGTGAAAGACCTGAAGTAGTACATTCCTTCCGGCGGGGAACGGATCCGGTGAAGTGCCCTTACAGAGAAGAAAAGCTGCGGAGTGCGTCTCCGGCTGCCTGAACAGGAAGCATAAGGAAACATACAGAGGAAAGAAAAAATGAGAACAAGGAATCGATTGAGCGGACTGCTTCTGATCATACTCCTGCTCCTATCTGCCTGCGGGGGAGAAGAGAGCGTATCGGCAGATAATGCCTCCGTATCGGAGGATCTCAGCATGGCAATGCTCACACCGACAGCGACGGAGAGTCCGACACCTACCGTGAAGCCGACACCCACAAAGAAACCGACGCCTACGCCCACACCGGCGGAGAAAGAGGACAGTGTAAGTGCCGATTCCGTCAGTGGGAATGAAGCGGTCAGCGGCAATGCAGCGGTCAGTGAAAACGAAACGGAAGCGGCGGAAAAAACTCCGGAAGTGGATCTGAGCAGGCTTACGGTATTTGAAGAGCATCGTACCATGTACGTGACTTCCGGTATCGGTGTGAATGTCCGGAAAGGACCCTCGATCGAATTTGAACGTATCGGTCTGCTGAATTACGGCACGGCCGTCGAGGTGACCGCGCAGGACGCCGATGGCTGGTACCAGATCGTATACGGAGACGGTCCGGCATATCTCAGCAATAAGCTCGTCAGCGACACGCCGCCGGCAACACCGACACCCGTACCGACGCTTACGCCGGAACAGCAGGCTGCTCCTCCGGCGCCGGCTCCTGCGGTACCTGTAGCAGCACCGGCAGGCGTACTCATGATCGGGGATTCCCGCTGCGTGATGATGCGCGAAGCGACCGGAGGCGGCGGTGTGAGCTGGATCTGTGAGAACGGCAAGGAGTATGAGTGGTTCAAGGCCACAGCCATCCCTCAGGCGGAGGGTATCATCGGACGGGGGACCAGGGTGGTGATCTGCCTTGGGGTCAACGATGCGGACCATGCATACAGTTATTCAGCACTGATCAATCAGAAGGCGGCGGAATGGGCAGCCCGGGGGGCGAGAACCTATTTTGTTTCCGTCAACCCGGTGGGCGGAAATCCCTGGACAAGCATGGAAGATGTGCTCAATTTCAATGCCATCATGATCCGTGAGCTGGCGGGCGTGCCTTATATCGATACCTGTACCTGGCTGCAGCAGACGGGCTATATGATGATCGACGGGATGCATTTTGATAATGAGACCAGCATACGGATCTTCAACCAGATCATGGCAAATCTGCGGTGATTTTTCTTGCGCAGGATGCGGAATTGCTTTATAATTGGTGATGCTGGCGAGCCTGGAAAGCCTTTGGAACGGTTCGCGATAAGGGCAGTGTATCTTATGCCGAAACGGCAGAAAAAATAAAAAACGGAGGAAAATCAAATGAGCGAGATCCCCTACAAGATCTACCTGGAAGAAAAGGAGATGCCGACGCACTGGTATAACATGCGTGCGGACATGGAAAAGAAGCCGGCACCCATCCTGAATCCGGGTACGCTGAAGCCGGTGACTCTTGAGGAGCTTTCCGGAATATTCTGCGAGGAGCTTGCGAAGCAGGAACTTGATGATACGAGCAGATATTTCGAGATCCCGGAAGAGATCCGGAATTTTTACCGCATGTACCGGCCGTCACCGCTGGTGCGTGCCTATTGCCTGGAAAAGAAGCTGGATACCCCGGCGCACATTTATTACAAATTTGAAGGAAACAATACTTCAGGCAGTCACAAGCTCAATTCTGCCATTGCACAGGCCTACTACGCAAAGAAGCAGGGCTTAAAGGGCGTGACCACCGAGACGGGAGCCGGCCAGTGGGGCACGGCATTGTCCATGGCATGTTCCTATTTTGATCTGGACTGTCAGGTATATATGGTGAAGGTTTCTTATGAGCAGAAGCCTTTCCGGCGTGAGGTGATGCGCACTTACGGGGCGACCGTGACGCCGTCTCCTTCGATGAATACCGAGGTGGGACGCAAGATCAATGCAGAGTTCCCGGGCACCACCGGAAGCCTTGGCTGCGCGATCTCCGAAGCGGTGGAAGCGGCGGTGACCCAGGAAGGCTACCGTTATGTACTGGGTTCGGTGCTGAGCCAGGTGCTCCTGCACCAGTCCGTGATCGGTTTGGAAACCATTGCAGCATTGAAGAAATACGGGATCAAGGCAGATATGATCATCGGCTGCGCCGGCGGCGGATCCAACCTTGGCGGCCTGATCGCACCTTTTATCGGTGAGATGCTGCGCGGCGAGAATAAATACGAGATCGTTGCCGTAGAGCCGGCTTCCTGCCCGAGCCTGACCCGCGGTGTATATGCTTACGATTTCTGCGACACCGGAAAGGTCTGTCCGCTGGCAAAGATGTATACCCTCGGAAGCAGCTTCATCCCTTCCGCAAACCATGCCGGCGGTCTGCGTTATCACGGCATGAGCAGCGTGGTTTCCGAGCTGTATGACCAGAAGCTGATCAGCGCCCGCAGCGTGGAACAGACTTCGGTCTTTGATGCAGCTACGACCTTTGCACGTGTGGAGGGCATCCTTCCGGCACCCGAATCCAGCCATGCGATCCGCGTGGCCATTGATGAGGCACTGAAGTGCAAGGAGACCGGTGAAGAAAAGAACATCGTCTTCGGTCTGACCGGGACGGGCTACTTCGATATGGTAGCATACCAGAAATATAACGATGGCGAGATGAGCGATTATATCCCTACGGATGAAGATCTGAAGAAATCCATCGCGGAGATGCCGAAAGTATAAGTATTATTTTGGACGGAAAGGCGGCCGGCTGTATGCTGACCGCCTGTTTTTATAACACGAAGAACAAAAAAAGTGAAAGGAGCCGATATGGACAAGAACGCGGAAAAGGCAAGTATCGAAAGCGGACGTACGGCATTGGGCATCGAACTGGGCAGCACCAGGATCAAAGCCTGCCTGATCGATGAGAAACACATCCCCGTGGCGGCAGGAGAATACACCTGGGAGAACCGCCTGGAAAACGGCATATGGACCTACCATATGGAGGACGATGTGATCAAAGGTCTTCAGAGCTGCTACGCGGATCTGGCGGCCAATGTGGAAAAGGAATACGGCGTAAAGCTGGTAAAGACCGGGGCTATAGGTGTTTCGGCCATGATGCACGGCTATCTGCCCTTTGATAAAGACTGGAAGCAGCTTGCGGAATTTCGTACCTGGAGAAATACGATCACCGGAGAAGCGGCGGAAAAGCTGACAGCTCTCTTTCACTTCAATATACCGCAGCGCTGGAGCATTGCCCATCTGTATCAGGCAATGCTGAAGAAGGAAGAGCATCTTCCGAAGTTGGCCCATCTGACGACGCTTGCCGGCTATATCCATTACCGCCTGACCGGCGAGAACGTGATGGGGATCGGCGAAGCCTCGGGGATGTTCCCGATCGATTCCGTTGTGATGGATTATGACGCTGCCATGGCGGATCAGTTTGACCGGCTCATCGGCAGTGATTATGAGTGGAAACTCAGGGAAGTGCTGCCCAAGGTGGTATGTGCCGGTGAAGAGGCCGGAAGCTTAAGCACAGAGGGCGCAGCTTTCCTCGATCCTTCCGGAACGCTTCAGGCGGGGATCCCCTGCGCAGCTCCCGAAGGAGATGCCGGGACCGGCATGGTGGCGACCAATGCAGTGCGGGGCAGGACCGGCAACGTATCGGCCGGAACCTCCGATTTTGCCATGGTGGTACTGGAAAAAGCCATCGGTGTACATGAAGAGCTGGATATGGTGACCACCCCTGCGGGGCTGCCGGTCGCCATGGTGCATTGCAACAACTGCACCTCCGATATCAATGCCTGGGCGGGACTCTTTAAAGAATTTGCGCAGGCTGCAGGCATGGAGCTCAGTACGAATGACCTTTATACCACGCTCTTTAAGGCGGCGCTTCAGGGCGAGCCGGATGCCGGCGGTCTGATCCCCTTCAATTATATCTCCGGCGAGGGCGTGACAAAGCTGGATTCGGGGCGCCCGCTCTTTATCCGTACCCAGGATGCAAAGCTTTCCCTGGGCAATTTCATGCGTGCCAATCTGATGAGTGCCATGGCGACCCTGGCCATCGGAATGGAGATACTGACAAAAGAAGAAAAGGTGGAGATCGCTTCCCTTACCGGCCACGGCGGCTACTTCAAGACGCCCGGTGTGGGACAGCGTATCCTTTCCGCAGCCTGCGGCAGCCCTGTCTCCGTGATGGAGAGCGCCGGGGAAGGCGGCCCTTACGGCATGGCACTGCTTGCGGCATACCGTATCAACAGGGAAGAAGGAGAGGCACTGGAAGATTATCTGGATAAAAAAGTCTTTGCAGACGCAAAGGTGGAAACGCTGAAGGCCGACGACGCCGAGATCGCTGGCTTTGCGGATTTCCTGTCTGCTTATAAGAAGGCACTGGCCGTGGAAAAAGCGGCAGTGGAGAACGTGGGGTGAGGATATGCTTGAGGAATTAAAAAAGCTCGTTTATGAAGCCAATATGCTCCTGCCGAAGTACGGTCTTGTAACCTTTACCTGGGGAAATGTTTCCGGCATCGACAGGGAAAAAGGGCTGATGGTGATCAAGCCTTCGGGCGTGGATTATGCCGTGATGAAAGCCGATGATATGGTCGTGCTCGATCTGGAGAGCGGGAAGCGCGTGGAAGGAACGCTCAATCCTTCCTCCGATACGCCGACGCATCTGGAGCTTTACCGTGCCTTCCCCGAGATCGGAGGCGTGGTGCATACCCATTCATCTTATGCGACCAGCTGGGCACAGGCGGGGAGGGATATCCCCTGCTATGGGACCACCCATGCCGATTATTTTTACGGGCCGATCCCCTGCCTCAGGGTACTGACGAAGGAAGAGATCGATGAAGCCTATGAGGAGAATACCGGGCATCTCATCGTGAATGAGTTTAAGTCGCGCGACCTGGATGTGATGAGTGTGCCGGCCTGCCTTTGCAAGAATCACGGCCCCTTTGCATGGGGGAAGGATCCCAATGAGGCGGTGCACAATGCGGTGGTGCTGGATGAAGTGGCCAAGATGGCGCTGCGTACCGAGCTGATCAAAGCGGATGTTCAGCCGGCCCCGCAGGAGCTTCAGGACAAGCATTATTACCGGAAGCACGGTGCCAGCGCCTATTACGGACAGAAATAAGATATGCTGATTTATTATAAGGATGGAGAATGTGAGAAAACCCTGCCGGAAATGCCTTTTACAGGAATTTGACGCAGACGGTTACCGGGAAAAGATCCTGAAGGAGCTGGACTGGATGGACGGTGAAATGCGCGCGCCGGAGGAAGAATACCAAAGGCGTCTTGCACTGTGCAGAGACTGTGAGAAGCTTCTGGAGGGAAGCTGTCTGGCCTGCGGCTGTTATGTGGAGCTGAGGGCTGCGGCGAAAGCCGGGCATTGCCCGAAGAAAAAGTGGTGAGCGGATCGAAAGAATCTGTGCAGGGAAGATCATGAAATGAATGTCAGAAATAAAAAAGCCGGGGATGAACCCCGGCTTTTATCATCATAGACCGTCCGTTCAGAAGCGGAAGCTGGAATACATCATGTTGCTGATCAGGCTGATCACTGCGGACTTTCCGCAGATATATACAAAGAGTACACATACCACGAAAGCAACCGTGCTGATGATGAAGATGAACCAGCTTCTCTTGTTTTCATCCACATTTGCCAGATATTTATTGATAGCGATGGTGCTGAAAACGATCCAGATATTGATGCCCGCCACAAGGATGATGAAAGCCAGCAGCACCGAGAAGAGGCTGAAGAGGAACATCCCGAAGAAAGCGATGGCGGGATAGAGCTTCAAAGCCGACAGCTTGGAAAGCAGCTGGGGGAAGGTGACGGAAGGATTGGATTTGTTGCCGAAAAGATAGGCCAGACCAGCGCGGATCACGGCGGAGAGAAGGATCGCCAGGAATGCGCCGAGACCGAGGAGAGCTCCGGCTCCCGCGGAATGGTTCACGCCTCCGTAGATCAGCATCAGCAGAAAAGCGAGCAGAGCATAGCTGCCGCAGAAGATCAGAGATGCTGCAGGAGAAATTGAGGCTGTGGCGTCTGCCGCTGCAATGGGAGAGGTAAAGCCCTTGGAAAACATGGCGCCAAATGCCGCTCCGACTTTGGAAGGGGCCTTGGGAGCCATGGGCATACCGTTATACATCTGCTGCATCTGGGGATTCATACCCATGCCCTGCTGCATCTGAGGGTTCATGCCCTGCATCTGGGGGTTCATACCCATACCCTGCTGCATCTGGGGATTCATCTGCTGCTGTTGCATCTGGGGCTGCATCTGTTGCTGCTGCATCTGCGGGTTCATCTGCTGCTGTTGCATCTGGGGCTGATCCATCTGAGGTTGCTGCGCTGCGCCCTGATTTGCGGCTCTGAACTGAGGGCAGTTGCACGCACCGTTTACGAGCGGTTTACCGCAATACATACAAAAATCACCCATTTTTCATCCTCCTTGTTTAACGTGAAAACTCTGCGTTTTGCACTTTGAACAGAGAGGATCCTATCCTCTCTGAACTATATTTTGTATATATTAACATATCTCCCCCCAATATGCCAAGCCTTTTTTAGAGAAACTTGTTTACATAATATAGCAGCAGGACCTGTGCCGCCGCGGCACGGAAAGCTCGCTGATCAAAGTATCGGCCGGCAGCCACGCAGCAAATGTGTGGTCCGGGACTGAACAGTAACGGATGCTTCGCCGGAATATCCCTGTATCTTGCATTCTGTGTCGTGGGAGGGTAAAATATATAAGGAAATAAAGCCGAAAGTGAGAGCTTCCGGATGGATATTGTCCGGATCGGGAAGCTGTTGATCGAAGGTATGGGAATGAATACGGCATATGTTAAAAAGATGCGCCTGAATATCCTTGGGATCGGGAGGAAAAAGATGGATGTGGATGAACTGATCGATATGATCGACGGAAAGATGCAGAGCGGCGTGAGCCGGCTGACGGTGGGCTTTTCCGAGGATCTTTTCTCGGGCGTGAAGAAGGAGAGTTATCACCACGGGCGCTGCGATGTGGGGAGCCCCTGGGCCAAAGGTACGGTATCAAACTGTGATATCACGGACAGAGAGGATGAGCGGAGAAAAAAGTGAGGGGCTCCTGAAGGATAAGGATATCCGCGAGCCTCTTTTTGACTGGCTGGAGGAAAGGTACGGAAGGATACGCATCCTGGAGGAAAAGGTGATCGGCAGGGTGCGCGCGGATGTGGTGATGGTGACTCCGGAGCTTCTGTACGGCATCGAGATCAAATCCGATGCGGATACCTATGCCCGGCTTGCGAAGCAGGTGAAATATTACAACTGGTATTACGACCGCAACATCATCGTCATCGGATCAAAGCATGCACTGCATGTGAAGGAGCATGTTCCGGATTGGTGGGGCATCATCTCGGTGGAGGTCGATGAAAAGGGCTGTTTCGATTTTTATGTGGTACGTGAAGCGACGGAAAATCCTCGCGTAAAGGACGCCCGCAAGATCACGATCCTCTGGCGGAATGAACTCGCGGCGATCCAGAAGCGCAACAGGCTGCCGAAGTATACAAATAAGAGCAAGGATTATATCTGTAAGCTGCTCCTGGAACGTGTGCCGCCGGAGACCCTCTGGCCCCAGGCCTGGGAGGAGCTCTTCGAGCGGGATTACAGCGTATATGAAGAAAAGTGAACAAAGCTGGCAGCTAATGAATAGAGATGCCAATTTGAACAAAAACCGATGGAGTGGTACAATAATATCGCCTAATCAAATCTACTGAATATATAGGAGATGAATGTATTATGGAAATGGGCAACATAATCATTGCAATTCTTGTAATTCCTTTGGTAATTGCGATTGGTATCCAGGTTGTTAATTCTATTCATCAAAAACAGTTAGCACAGCTAAACCAAGATGTCTTACAACATCTTAACCTTCAAAACTGGCAATTTCGAGGATATGATTTTAATGTGGATTTGAAGAGTTCTAAGGCTGTGGATGATTATTCTCATATTAAATTATTTAAAGATAACAGAGATTTGATTAATACTGCATATGTTCGATTGAAAGACAAAGCGTTATATGCTGATATGTTGTCTGCATTTCTCCAAAACAATGAGTATAAAAGTCAACCTATGTACTCGACACTTGAAGAGACATTGACCCGTGATCTAAAGACATTATATACCTTTAATGTTTATGTTTCCTATGTTTCTCCGGCTGGACGCAGTACAAATCATAAAATACTGCAGATTGATAAAGCTGATATTGATGCTTTGAGACAGGATCCTTCGCTAATTATGGGGAAGGCAGAGTATAATAAATTTATCAAAGAACAAAATCAAGGAATCATTGACCAGAAGTGTCATTTCTTCTATGAGAAAGTCAATAACATTATAGACACTGCAAATTCATATAGGGAAAAGCTGATAAACAAAGATGATCAAAATGAGCTTGACAGGCTGATTTCGTTGTTATTTGACAAAACAGTAAATAGTATTAAGAAGATCAAAACACCGGATAGTGAAGAATGGGATGTTATAGATAAGATAATAACAAGTATTGACAGTTCTGTAAATCAAGTTATAGATAAGAATCAGCAGATACTTGATTATTATGATTCGCCTGAGTTTGAACAGATAAAGAGTACCTGTAATGCTTTAATGGATAGCCAAAGGGATTTTAATGAGTATATCATTGAAAAGACGCAGTCGATTTCTGCTCTTTTTGGCTCAAAAGTAGTCAGAAGCGAAACGGAGATAAATGACGAGTATAACTATATTCGCCCTTATAAAAAGAGTATTACACCATTTACAGCTGAAGTTTCTGCACAAGTATTTGCAAGTGCTGAAAATAGCCCATTAGAGTATATAGTAAAGACCTTTTATCCCAACAAGGACCAGTATCCTGTACAAATCCAGAAGCTACAGTTTTTGGTGGAGGAGCTTGAAACATTAAAGGATGCGAAGGAAATAATTGAGACATATAAGAAAGATTACCAGCAATACCTAACTGATGTCCCGGCTTTCATTATGGAAAATGATGAAGACGGCTTTTATTCGAGACTTGGATTTGCAAATATCAGTGAAAATACATTGACTGTTGAATATAAATTCTCTTATACATCCAATGGAGGAATGGCTCAGCGCTCTTTTGTTGTTCCAATGACTGAAGAAACCATTATTAAGCTTATCGAAATGCTTCAGAGCAAGCTTACGATGACAGCTTTTGCTAAGGAGCAGCGTGCGTTGATGACAAGCAAATTGAGACAACAAATAAAAGAGCGTGATAATTATACCTGCAAATTCTGTGGAAATTCCACTCATAACGAGCCAAATCTGCTTCTCGAAATAGATCATATCATTTCAGTGGCAGATGGCGGATGTACTGTGGAAAACAATTTACAAACCCTGTGTTGGAAATGTAATAGAACAAAAGGGAGAAAGAGTATGACTGTGTAAACCCTATATTTCAAGAAAACTACCAGAAAACACCCCCCTATCGATTTGATAGAGGGGTAAATTTTTTTGTCAAGGGCGTAATTAATGATATTGCACGAAAGTCACCTCTTATTTTTTCTGAAAATGGTTCTTGCGGGGATGACGTAAAATAAGTTTCGCAAATTCATAAAAAAGGTAGACATGGTCTATCACCGCTCGGTAAGATTAAGTTACCACACAAAATCAAAAACCGGGAAAGGGGTTTAGTGCCATGTCTGATAACATTTTACAACTAAATG
>JAEEGL016728982.1_pt1 | contig 11730 bp, 9 predicted proteins | sample 9134231 | NCBI WGS metagenome assembly JAEEGL01 (sample SAMN16246548, study PRJNA631951) | gut metagenome | biome: gut microbiome; feature: rumen; material: fiber-attached | host: Bos | place: Iran: Karaj | collected 2018-10
AATTTCGTGAAATGCAACACAGATGAGAGACAGCAATGTAAACAAGGCCAGTGTACATGTCCGGATGGTTTGTTGCTGCGTGAGGGGCATTGCATCGATCCAATGCGCAACAACAAGTACTGTGGTGCGAATGATGTAGACAATCTGAACGGCGAGAAGTGTAACTTATCGAAGAATTTGCGCTGTAATAGTGGCAAATGCGGATGTGCCAACGGTTTTCGTCAAACCAGGGATGATTTGTGCGTGAATGTTCAGACCGATAATGATTATTGTGGCTCCGTCACCGATGAGACCGGACGTGTAGATCACAACAAGTGCATGGAACATTCGACTTGCATTGGTGGCAAATGTGTTTGTGATATAGGGTATCACAGCATTGGTGATGCTTGTGAAAAAAATACGGATGAACAGTGTGGAGCCAGGGGCTATGCCAATTCCAGCGATCCGACGAACGAGAATTATCAAGGGTATGCGTGTAAAACAGGAACCGTATGTGAAGTATTGAATATTCCAATAAAAACAGATGGGTTAATACAATATGAACAAATGCCGGTTTGTAAATACTCCATGGAGCTGTCGCAGTCGACTAGTTCATTTGTTCTATACGACATAAAAGGAAAAATAATCGCATATGTGGACCCAGATGTTTTTAGTCAATGTCGTAAATATGAAGATTACGATGATAATACGTATAATGCATGCTTTTGCCAAAGTGGACTATCCGGAAAATTGTGCCAAAAGATAATGGACAAATGTGAACTAGCTGGTCAAAATTGTGAGGAAACCGGTTCTGTTTGTAAAATTAGTAGTGTTGGAACACCCTATTGCGATTGTTCTGAAGGCACTGTTGCGGTAACTATTGACAATAAAGTACGGTGTGTGGACGAATCTGAAGCAAATTGTGGTGGTGAGAATGGTAGATGCAATGAGGGAGAATTCTGTGAGAATGGCACATGCAAATCATGTGGTTATAATCAGATGTTTTGCGAGGGCGTCTGTTTGGATAACTATGATTATGATTCCAGAACCGGGCAATTGAGTAGCTTTGCAGATAGGCATATCGTTGGATGTAAAAAAACTATTACGGAGGATGAAAAAGAGATAGATACTGTGGATTGCGAAGCAGGTTATGGCAAGTGTGATCCCTCCTCCATTAGTTGCGGAACATCGATCACGACCAACAATCATTGTGGTGAGTGTGGTAATAAGTGTGGCGGTGGTGCACAATGTGTTGATAATAAATGCTGCCTGGAGGCTGAGAAGGATTATAGAGAGAGTTATGTGGGGGAATTCGACAACGCCAAATGCTGTAATGAAGCAGCACCTCGAATGTGCGTGAGTGCCAGTGTCGGCCAAGACAGGATTATTCATATTTACGCTTGTCGTACTCAATGCTTTGGTTACGAAAGAGATTTAACAAGCGATAAATAGTATCATCATGTCGATAGCCGTATGTGGATAAAATAAAAGGAGAACAGAATATGAAAACCGGTGTATACACCTGTGTATTGGGATTGGTTATGCTTGCAATGGGCTGCAACGAAGAAGTGTCCAAGAAAAATGTTGATCCTTGTGGCAACGGCGTTCTGGATGCAGGTGAGGTCTGAATCCGGGCTTAACATGCTCTATGTCAGGGAATCAGCCTACAGTGGTTACTATCAGTCCAATTCCCTATGGGGAGTGGCGCTGATTTGTGGTGACATGATTCAGGATGTTCTCAAGCTGGATGGCATCAACGGTTATGGTGGTGGTGATCGCATGTGTGTAGATGATGACTTGTCCAGTATTAAGGCGAGCAGTGACGAAATTCGGGATGATTACCAAGGCATTTCCAGCTCAGATTTTCTGAGCCAGAGCTCTCCCGATCGGAGTTATGGCTACGCCAAATGCGGCACAAATGAGGTGAATTGAGATTATACGCCTTTGTTGCTCGGAGATTATCAATGATTCCCTGTGGTCAAAGCCTTTGACCACAGTCAATGGTGCTTTTTAATGCGACAGCTCTGTGCTTTAATCCCTTGCGCTTCCTCATGCCCCAATGTATGATTTATGCGGTTTTACTGGCACCCAAGGAGGCCCCATTGAAAACGTTATCCCGAGCAATATTGGCTTTAGGCATTCTGGCATTACTGGCCGGTTGCAATCAGCGACGTTCCAGCGGCGACGGCAGCTATGACGATGACAGACCAAGAGGCGGCGCCCCCGAATCGTTTGTCGTCGAAGACGACGGCACGCCCAGATTATTGCCGCCAAACGATTTGCAGGTGCGCAAGGGCGTTGAAGTCACCAATACCGAGCATTTTTCGGGCACAATTTCCGGGCAGGGGCCCGGGCACAGCTGGATTTACAGCACAAAACCAAAGAATAACGGTTCATTCCTCGTCGCAGCGACCAGCCGCGCCGGAACCAGCGGCGGCGACATGATTCGCCGCATCGATTTGGGCAAGTCGATTTCCGAATTCGATTACGACGACGAGCTCAAAGGCACGCAGGGAGCCTATATCTATGTGCCCGACGAAATGCGCAACGTCGTCCCCAGCAAATACATCGACGCCGACGGCCTCTTCAGTGCCCCCATCTGCGCCATGATCCCCGGGCCCAACAAAACCGTCATCGTTCTCTCCGGTTCTGCCGACGGCGGCGTCGGTTTCGTCATCAACCCATACGAAGAAGCCTCTGCATTCACACCGCTTCAGGCCATCCAGTTCCCATACGTTTCAAGACCATGCCGCGCCGTTTACAGCGAAGATGTGAAAAAGCTCTATGTCGTCGACGTCGCGCCAACCGAAACCCACGGCAGTCAGGAAGGCGTTTTCGTCGCCGATATCTATAACGATAACCGCGGCACCGTCGCTTCGCTCTATACGTTCGACGCCAAAAAAGTCGTCAACTCCCACACCATCAGCAATTTCCTGGGTCTCGACCTCTATGGCGACAGCCTCTATCTGCTGTCGGGCAACGGCCGGTTCGATGCCGAATGGGATTCGGTGATCTATCGCGTCCCACTCAACAAAGCTGGTGAGCCGCTGTTTGACGAAGTCAAATTCATCCGCACCAACAATCCCATCTTCCGCGCCGAAGGATGCGGCCTGAGCTCGTGGAACCTCGCCGCCATCTCCGTCGTCGAAAACGGCGATAAACCGCTGCTGCTCACCACCGGTACAACCTCAACCGTCGCCTGGGATATCTCGGGTCCGGAGCCCAAAAAGATCGACATGAATCCCAAACGCCCCGGCATTCAGTCGATGAACAACGAAGAAAATGGTCAGGGCGGCCTCAAGCTCGCCTACGATCCCGACGGCAAAACGATTTATCAGCTGCCGCACTGCAGGTCCAATACGAACAAGGTTAAGCTCAGCGACAACTTTACGATACTCGCCTTCAATATCGCCGCCATCGGTGTGCCCGATCTCAAAATCAAAGATCCCATCGATGCCGCCTATAAAGACCTGCTCTCGTCTCTCAAAAATGCCGCCTATCGGCCGTCGTTTGCCATGACATTCCGCGACTTTGCGGTCGGCACCAAACATATCGCCGTGCTGGGTTCGTCAGCTTCGAATATCTCGGGTCTGCAGGCTGGCGGTGATATCATGATCATCGACAAAGACAAAAAGACCCCCATCGCCTTTAATAAAGCCTCCGATCCACGCCATGCGCACGAAATCCGCTACGGTTTCAAACTCGCAAAGGACGATCCCAAGTTCGACCAGACCGAGCAAAATTCACATGCAGTGATGTGGATTCCATAAAAATTAAGGCTCTGTATGGCCAGAGTGTTGATAACATGCTGATACACTTGGATTATCAAAGCACGACAACAATCCGACACGCCCCAAAGGGGCGTCACCAACAGAGCCCCGCAGGGGCGATATAGATTAACCGTGGGTAACACCCACGGACAAACCAAGTAACAGCGTGGATATGCATGGCTTATGGCTTATGGCTTATGGTGATAATCCATCTAAAACCATAAGCTATAAGCTATAAGCTATAAGCTATAAGCCAAAACCATCCCCCCGATGGTTCAACGCAGCCTTATCACTCCAGCTCCCCGGCAACATTCCAGCACAGATAATCGTGCCGCTCGTTCCGATCGGAATAAGTGGCACATGCGTGCATCAGCTTGACGTATGCGGCCTCGGGACGCATTTCTCCGCCGCTGACAGCACCGGCATCTGCAAGAATGGCGCTGTTTTCATACAGAGGCAGATCGATCTTGCCCGTCGTACCGTTGGCAACCAGCACATCGATCTGCCTGTCGGTTGCCATACCTACAAAATCGGCGACGTCGCTCTCCAGACACGGGATCGTCCCAACACCAAATGGAATCAACACGATCCCATCCAGATGATCGTCTCCCTCGAGCAGCGGCATGAGCAAATGCGTATTCATGCCCGGCGTCACATGAATCATCATCACATTGGCATCAAATCTGGGGCAGCACCTGAACGGCGCAGACGGACGCCGGATATGCTTGCCCAGCGTGATATCGACCCCGAGTCTGGCCAGCGGCTCGCACCCCGGTGAATCAAACGCATGATACGCCCGCGTGTTGACCTTATACGTCCGGCAGCCGCGCATCAAAAGCCCGTCAAAACAAATGCCCACCTCGGGAATATCCAGCGTCGCAACCTCAATGGAATCGGCCAGATTGCGCCGCGCATCGTTGCGCAATGCCCCCAGTGGACGCTGAGCCCCGGTCAGAATCACGGGTCTGTCCAGCCCCTCAAGCGCAAACGCCAGTGCCGAGGCCGTATAGGGCATCGTGTCGGTGCCATGAATCACAATAAACCCGTCGTATTCATTGCGTTTGGACGCGATGGTTCTGGCCAGTTCCGACCACTGCCGCGGACCAATATCCGACGAATCCAGGTTGCACAGAATCATCGAATCGATGCTCGCGATGCCCATATATTCGGGCAATTGCTCGACCAATGCCGTGGCATAATGCCCCGGTTCGAGATGCTGTTCGCCCTCCATCGCGATCGTTCCACCCGTATGGATTAAAAGAATCTTTTTCTTCGACATCATCCCCTCGCGTGCTATTCCCAAACCTCGCCATTCGATACCTTCGTGAGGTATTCCCAGCGGCTGTACAATGCTTCAATTTGCTGTTCTGCTGCGGTGAGCTGTTCGTTGAGCTCCTTGATTTTGTTCGGTATCTTATAATTATCGGGATTGGCGATTTCGGTTTCGATCGCAGATTTGTTCTCTTCGGCCGCCATGATATCGTCTTCGATCGTCTTGAACTCCTGAGCCTCTTTGAACGTCAGCTTGCGGGGTTTGGGCTGCCCGCTGTTCCGCGACGAAGGCCTGGTTTCTTTGGCCGGCTTCGCTTCTTTCGCAGCCCTGGCCTCGAGTTCTTTTTTACGGCATTGCAAATACAAATCGTAATCGCCGTCATACCGGACGAATGTTTGGGTTTCTTCGTCGAAAGCGAGCACCGCTGTGGCAAGACGATTGATAAGGAAACGGTCGTGCGTGACGAAAAGGACAGCGCCTTCATACTGTGAAATCGCGGTTTCGAGCGTCTGCAGTGAATCGATGTCGAGGTCGTTGGTCGGTTCGTCGAGCACCAGCAGATTCGCATCGGTACACATCAGTTTCGCAAACAGCAGCCGGCACTTCTCGCCACCCGAAAGCGTCGAAACCAGCTTGTCCTGCTCCGAAACATCAAACAAAAACCGGCATAAAAAGCCATGTTTCTGAATCGCCACATGATTCACATAGACGTGATCACCGTCGCCAAGCGAATCATAGATGGATTTGTCGGGATCGAGCTCGTTGCGCTGCTGCGACAGATAGGCAATATGCGAGTTTTTGCCGATGAGCACGGTGCCCGTATCGGGATCGATTTTTTTGGTCAGAACGTTCAGAAGCGTCGTTTTTCCGCAGCCATTGGGCCCAATCACCGCGCAGCAATCGTCTTTTCGCAGCGTAAAATCGAACGGTTTAAAGACGACGTGATCGTATGCTTTCGATATTTTCTCGGCCTGAATGATGATATTGCCCAGCCTTGCATTTGCCGTGAACTGCAGTTCGAGTGAGGCTTCGTGCGTGACCTTGGCTTTTTCCTGAATCTCGGCAACGCGCTCAATTCTGGCACGGGCTTTGGTGCCGCGGGCTTTTGGACCACGCCGCAGCCAGTCGAGCTCCGTCACGAGCAGATTCGCATATTTTTCCTGCTCTTTTTTGCGCAAATCCATCAATGCGGCTTTCTGCTCGACAAAATGCACATAATTGCCCGCAAACGACAGCAGTTCGCTGTGATGGATTTCGATCATGCGCGTGACGATGCTGTCGAGAAATGCGCGGTCGTGCGTGACCAGAATCACGGCTGCCCGATAGTCTTTGAGCAGACTTTCGAGCCACTCGATCGTCCCCACATCCAGATGATTGGTCGGCTCATCGAGCAGCAGAACATCGGCGCGCTCGAGCAATACTTTAGCAAGTGCCACGCGTCGCTGCTGCCCGCCCGAAAGCGCTTCCATCGGCGTGTTCAATATGCTTTGCGGCAGATTCAGCCGGCGCAGCATTCCCTCGATATCGTGCTGCAGCTCCCAGCCGCCATGCGCTTCGATTTCGGTCTGAAGCTGCTCCTGCAAATGGCTCAGACGCTCGATTTCCCTGGCGTCCTTTGCTTCTGCAACCTGCGCACAGACAGTCTCGTATTCCAAAATGCGATCGCGCCGATGCTGCAGCGCTTTGCCCACCACGATCTGCGGCGTGTCGCCGGGTTCAAAGACAGGCCGCTGCGGCATATACGATATCTGAATCTTCTTGTGATGCGTGATTTCGCCATCATCGTGATACTCCAAACCCGCCAGAATCCTGAGCAAAGTCGATTTTCCAGACCCATTGTGCCCAATCAGCCCAATCTTCTCCCGCTCGTTGATGATCAGCGACAGATCTTCAAAAACGCTTTTGGCTCCATAGGTTTTGCCAAGATGATTCACCGAAATCAGAGGAAGCATATGATTTTGTATCCATTAAAGAACTAAAAAAAACGGCCGACAACCGCACGGCGTTATATCTCACACGATGCCGATTGCCAATCACCGATTGCCGCCGGGGGGCTCTCAATTAGCAATATCCTGGATCCATTTTCCGGGGTTACGCTATCGCTCACCCCGGGCTGTGACGTTGCGCCCATTCAGGGCGCTGGCGGTTGCGCCCCGTAGGGGCGCGCCAGATTTTATGGGTCACGCTCGCACGGGCGACCACACGGGGTCGCACCTCCCGGGGTTTCACCCCGGGCTGTGACATTGCGCCCATTCAGGGCGCTGGCGGTTGCGCCACGTTGTGGCGCGCCAGATTTTATTCACTATTCACTATTCACTCCCCCTCCCCCTCACCCTCATCCCAATGATTTTTTGCTTTAAACTCCGGTGCAATTGGCGTAGATAACCGCAAATTTGTCCCCGTTTTTGGGGATAATACCATGGAGTTGTTATGCAGCCAGGTCTTATTCAAAAACTGAGTCCAAATATGAAAGGCGCACAGCGCCGGCAGCTGCGCGGTCTGGCGCATGCGCTCAAGCCCATCGTGCAGGTGGGGCATGGCGGCGTGACCGAAATGCTCATCAGTCAGCTCGAAACGGCGCTCTACGACCATGAGCTCGTCAAAGTCAAAGTGCTGAACAATTTTGACGGCGATCTCGAAGATGTCGCCACTGCGCTCACCGAAGCCACGCAAAGCGCCTGTGTGCAGCAAATCGGCCACATCCTGCTCTTTTACAAAGCCAATCCAGACAAACCGGTGATCGTGCTTGAGGGATAAACGATGCTTCAGGTAACTGTTGATGATCGCTGGCCAAACGCCAGACAGGTGGGCCGCATTGCCGAAATCATTAAGCAGGGCGGTCTTGTCGTCTATCCGACCGATACCATCTATGGACTCGGCTGCGATATGATGAACAAGCGTTCGGTCGAAAAAGTTTACCAGATGAAGGGCAAAGACCGCAAACACCCGCTGTCGTTCATCTGCCCGGATTTAAAGGACATCGCGCGATTCGCCGTCGTTTCGAACATCGCCTATCGCCTGATGAAGCGCATTCTGCCCGGCGCATACACTGTCATCTTGCCGGCCTCCCGCGAGGCGCCCCGCCTGATGATGAGCAAATCTGCGACCGTCGGCATCCGCGTGCCCGATCATCCCGTCACCCAGATGCTGCTCGAAAATCTCGACAATCCCATCGTGACGACATCGGTGCCCTCGCCCGAAAACGTCCAGTTTGACGATCCCGAGGAAATTGCGCATCGTCTGCCGTTTCTGGACGGCATCATCAACTGCGGCCTGATAGCCCCGCAGCCTTCGACGATTATCGATCTCACGACCGACGTCCCGCGCCTGGTGCGCCAGGGCAAAGGCAGCATCGATTCGATTCCGGATATCGTCATCGAGGACGATTGATTCTGGCTGTGTTGAACCACCGCGGATATTGCTTCCACCAATGTACCAAGCAGACGTGGCTTATAGCTTATAGCTTATAGCTTGTGTTCTGGCCCTGTACTCAACCATAAGCCATAAGCCATAAGCCATCTGTATACGCTCGTACAACAGAGACTTGGTATTTGTACATGTTTGCCGCCGCTATTGGCCTGCGGCCAATACGCGCGGCTTCGTCGCTATCGGCGCAGCCGATACGCGCCGAAAAGCCTGAGGATGCCCCCAACAGCAGCGGACGGCGTATTGCAAATAGCCGGCCGCAAAAAAAGCGCCGTATGCCCACCAGGGCATAGGCGCTTAACCCAAAAAAACAAAAGAATGATGCAATTCTAGGCGTTGCGGGGACGGCGAGGACGATCGTTGCGTTTATCCTGATTGGCCTCGTTCACGCGAATGGCGCGGCCGTCGAGCTCTTTGCCGTCGAGCGCCTGAATCGCGGCATCCGCAGCAGCATTGTCTGTCATCGTTACGAATCCGAATCCACGGGAACGACCGGATTCGCGCTCGGTGATGACTTTGGCCTCGACGATTTCGCCAAACGGTTCGAATGCTTTGTGCAGACTCTCTGAAGTCGTTGCCCAGGCCAGACCACCCACAAATAATTTCTTCGACATAGTTGTCTCTCTCGCTGCGCGCTTAACGCGATTTTACGGATGATGTCCATCCGCAGGACTGACGGCTTTAACCGTCCGCAAAAGCATCTCACATGCTTATCTTTTAAGTTTAGGCCAGATTGCACGAAAGCGCAACCATTAATCGCAAACATTTGCCGATTAAAAGCGGAACCGTTGCTTTTTGACATTTCCCCAAACTGAACGATGATGGGCCGGCCGTGTATGGCGAGCGCTGTTCGCGGCACAATTTGGAGGTATTTATGAGACATGGATTGTCGAAGTGGCTTGTCGTCTGCATCTGCGGTTTATTGGGCGCGCACGGTGCGTATGCGCAGGATGCGGATTTGCAGGATGCCGGCGAGCCTGTCGCCATAAGCGACGAAGGCCCGGCTGATGATGATGCGGCCGGGGATGAAGATACGGCTGCATTTATGGATTCGGTGCGAAATCTCGGCGATGTCGCCGATGATTCGGTCGATTACAACGAAATGCACGAAATGCGGGTGCTGGAGCGCACGTTCTTGCCCTCCAAAAGCAGCGACGAAGTCGCCGTCACGCTGCCGCCCGGCAATATGCTTGAGCTTTCTCACGATGCAGCCATGCACATGCTCGTCGAAGGCACTGCGCGCGAACCTGGCACCCGCGGACTTCAGCGGCAGGCGTCGCGGCTGATGGCGTCGGCCATTGCTCAGGTCAAACAGCAAATCGCTTCGTCGGGATCGGCGCTCGAACAGCCGTTCGGCCTCGATTGCATCAATCAGCCCGCCGTGCAGGAATACATCGCCATTTTCTCGTCGCCGGCTTCCAAAACGATGAAAACATGGCTCAAACGCATGGGACGATATCAGGCTGTGCTCGAAAAAGTGCTCGTTCAGGAAAACGTCCCGACCGACCTGATTTATCTGGCGATGATCGAAAGCGGCTTTAAAATGCGCGTGAAAAGCCCGGTCGCCGCAACGGGCATGTGGCAGTTTATGGCGCCAACAGGCGCCGAAATGGGACTGCGCATCGATGAATACGTCGACGAACGATACGACCCCATCAAATCTGCACATGCCGCCGCGCAATACCTCAAGAAGCAATATGCCCGCTATCACTCGTGGCCGCTGGCCATGGCCGCATACAACGGCGGTCCCGGAACGGTCAACGTCGCCATCGACCGCTTCAACACCAACGACTATTTCAAGCTCGTCAAATATGGCGCCATGTACGACGAAACCCGGCGCTACGTGCCCAGAATCCTCGCAGCAGCCATCATCGGCCGCAACCGCGCGGCTTTCGGATTCGACGGCCTGACTTCCGAACCGCCATTCGTCTTTGATACCGTCACGGTTCCCGGAAACACCCGGTTAATCGAGCTGGCCAAAGCCGCCGAATGCGCCGTCGATGAGCTCAAAGACCTGAACCCCGAGCTGCTCAAAGACATCACGCCGCCCGGAAAAGACTACGAACTGCGCATTCCGCTCGATCGCCACAAGCGCTTTGTCGAACGGTTCGACAATGTGTCGAAAAAATACAAAGACGCCAAAGACACCATCAAACTCCGGTTCGGCGAATCGATAGAGCAGCTGGGCGAAGAAATCGGGGTGCCGGGGCGCGTGCTGCGTTCGCTCAACGGACTGGGCGCAAAAGATGCTGCGGCTTACGGCTCGGATATCATCGTTCCAAACGGCAGCAGACGAAATCCTGCGCGTCCGGGCGCCAATGCAGACCCCGACGATAAAAAACTCGTCCTCATTTCGCCCGAAAAATTCGATTTCCGCGACCGCAAACGCGTTTTTTATGAGACGAACAAAGGCGACTCGCTGAGGGATATCGCCGAGGCTTTTGGCGTTCATCAGAACCAGCTGGCCATGTGGAACGAACTCGATGCATGGGCAAAACTGCGCCCCGGCATGGTGCTGCAGATTTATGCGCCATCCAACTGCAACCTCTCCAACATCCGCTATTTACCAGAAGGTCAGGCGCGTGTCGTCGTGCGGGGATCGGATGAGCACCAGGCCATCATCGAAGCCAAACGCCAGAAAAACATCAAGACCGCCAAAACCGGTTCATCGAAATCCGGTGGTTCAACCTCAACCCAGGGCCACTACATCATGCACACCGTCGGTTCGGGCGACTCGCTGTCGAAAATCGCCAAGAAATACGGTGTTTCCGTCGATTCCCTGCTCAAGCTGAACGGTCTCAAAGCCAACAGCACCATCCGCAAAGGCCAAAAACTCAAGGTCAAAAAATCCAAATAATCCCTCGCGCCCCGCAGGGGTGCTTGATACTAGAACGACGCGCCCGCAGGGCGCAACCACCAGCGCCACGTAGTGGCGCTTGACATTAGCCGGAGGTAAACGCAGTGCAACCCCCGGCAGCAATCGGGAATATGTTAACCGTGGGCACCGCCCACGGACCCACGAATCCGACGCGCCCGTAGGGGCGCAACCACCAGCGCCACGTAGTGGCGCTTGACATTAGCCGGGGGTGAGCGATAGCAACACCCACGGGGTGAGCGACACCCACGGGGTGAGCGCAACCCCCGGCAGCAATCGGGAATATGTTAACCGTGGGCAACGCCCACGGACCCACGAATCCGACGCGCCCGCAGGGCGCAACCACCAGCGCCACGTAGTGGCGCTTGACATTAGCCGGGGGTAAACGCAGTGCAACCCCCGGCAGC